>OLXF01000229.1_pt1 | contig 23687 bp, 19 predicted proteins | sample 1673471 | NCBI WGS metagenome assembly OLXF01 (sample SAMEA103958113, study PRJEB25191) | human gut metagenome
GATAACGAGAAAACTAATATTCAATTATTTCAATAATCTATAATGTAGTATTAGGATAACCAGAAATTTTCCAGGTTGATCCTAACAAGATAATGTTATTTTTTGATTCCGGCTTGTTTAAGAATACTTTTTTCTAGACCGGGCTTCAGATCCTTTGCATGATAAGGAACGACAGTGGATTTTTTGGTGACGGGGTTGCTGTACATCCGATGAGAGCCATTGGAGCGAATGCAAACAAAGCCGTTTTGCTCCAACAGCCGACACATCTCTTTTGGAGTTAGCGGCATGGCGGTGGAATCCTCCTTTCTTCGTTGGTAATTTGATTATATACGTATTTTACGTATTTGTCAAGAGGCGGGAACCTATGTATGTCCGGGGTAGTTGCACCCGGCGGGGCGTGATAGGATAGGGGCAGGAAGGGCGCACAAATCTGAAATAGACCTCTGGATCGATCGAGGAGTGCGCCCGATTGGTGAAGGGAGTGAAACTGTGAGCCAACTGGATATCAAGATCAGAAAGCTGCAGGATAACGGTTCGACGTTCCGGGCGAACATTGAGACGCTGTATCTGGGCGGTGTGCGGAGCGCCAAGGTGGACGAGCTCCGCTTTGAGCTGCCGGAAGAGTGGAAGAACTGCACCGTGACCCTGCATGTGCAGCGCCTGAGCGGCACAAAGCCGGACCCGCAGATCCTGGACGAGAACAACAGCGCACTGGTAGACCGGCGCTGGACACTGGAAAAAGAGGGCACCTGGATGCTGCTGGCCATCAACGACAGCGGCTACATTGCCATGACCAAGCCCGGCAAGTACACCTGCTATGACACCATCGACACCGACACGACCACCGAGAACATTACGCCGAGCATCTATGAACAGTTCGTGGCCGAGGTGACGAAATACGCCAAGCAGGCGCTGGAGAGCATGAACGCGGCCAAGACCAGTGAGGAAGCAGCGGCCAAATCTGCTAAAGAAGCAGCGAACTCTGCCGCCAGCATGGAAGAAAGCGTGCGGGTGAGCGGGGAAAATGCCAAAAAGGCTGCAAACAGTGCTGCTGCGGCAAAGAAAAGTGAGGAAGCGGCAGCAAAGAGCGCAGAGGCATCTGAGAACAGCGCTAAGAAAAGCGCCGAGAGTGCGAGTGCATCCAAGGCTAGTGCGGAAAAGGCAAAGGACAGTGAAGAGGCGGCGAAAAAGAGCGAGGACGCAGCAGCCCTGAGCGAGACCAACGCCGCCGCCAGCGAGACCGCCGCCAAGACCAGCGAGACCGCCGCCAAGCGGGCCCTGCAGGACACGGAGACGGAGCACACCACCGCCTTGCAGGACATCGCGCGGGCCCGCACCACGGCCCTGAACGATGTGGCCAACTCCACCAAGACGGCCACCGCTGCGGCAAACACTGCCACCCAGCAGGCCACCGCTGCTGCGGGAAGCGCTTCCACCGCCTCCACCAAGGCCGGTGAGGCATCTACCAGCGCGGGTGAAGCATCCGCCAGCCGTCAGGCCGCAGAAAAGGCTCAGAAGGCCGCAGAGGATGCTGCAGAGCTTGCCGGAACACGGGCCGGAACGGACAAGACCCTGTCCGTGCCCGATGCACCGGCAGACGCAAAGACCGTGGGCGACAAGTTCAAGAGCATCAAGACCGACTGGAATTCCGTGACGGATAAGCCGGAGACGTTTCCACCGAGTGCGCATAACCACTCGAAATTGGAGTTCGAGAACAAGAATGAAGTGAATTTTGTTGGCATTCCAGAAAACAACACAGTCTACTGGGGATACCGAGACAACACCATTGATGAGTATCGGTTTAATGACGGTCGAGGAAGCGGCGCTTTTGCAAATGTCAGGGCCAACAAATTCATTGGTTCGCTGGATGGTAATGCAGAGACCTCCACAAAAACAACCGGCATAACCGACTATAATAGTTCATCCAGAACAATCCAAGTCGGCTATGCGGGCGACGGCCTTAATACGTCGAATCTGACGCACATTGCCGGTTATACGGATGACGGTACGAAGATCAAAGATGTTTCCAAGGATGTGCTGAAAAGCTGGCTCGGGGTCACCAACATCACATCCCAAACCAGTGACCCCGGTGCGGGAAGCAGCCTTGCAACCGGCTCTATCCTGCTGGTGTACGTATAAGGAGGAGAGAACATGGCGATTTATACCGGAATCGGCGGAAGTGCCAAATCGGTCTCCAAGATCTACATCGGCGTGGGCGGTACCGCAAGGCAGGTGCACAAGGGCTATATCGGCGTGGACGGCGTAGCCAAGAAGTTCTATGACGGCGGCAATCCCATCAGTTCCTTTGCATTGGGGACTGAATTTGGCATCTCAGACCCAAGCGGCAACAATACCTACTGGTATAAGCTGATCCACAAGGGCGTTCCGGGCGGCGGATTGTATGACAGCACAGCAAATGGCGCATGGCTCTGGCGAACAAACGTTGCAGGCTCCACAGCGATCGATAGCAGTAACTACATCTACGGCTACGAAGGATGGGCGCTGGACAACTGGTGTGTCAACTACCCGGGCGGAAATATCACACCCAGCGTAGCAAACCGCCTGATGACTGTGCATCTGCCCTACGTGAAACAGGCGGATTACAACTCGGCCAATGTTTCCTCCGGCTCGAACGGCCTTTCGAGAAAGTGCTTTCTGCTTTCCGCGGTCGAGATGGGCGTTTACACCTGGCAGGGCATAGATGGCCTGATGGCACAAGAGGGTGCAAAGCTGGACTACTTTGACTACACGACTGCTGCCACCGACAAGCGAAAAGCAGACACTGAATACTGGACACGCTCCAAGCGAACCCACAACGGCAACTATATGTACACGTTTTATGCGGACGGAAGTTTTTCCAGTGCAGGCCGCCACAGAGAGGACTCGTACGGTCTGCGCCCCTGCATCGTGCTGCCGCTGAATACGCTGGTGACAACGGTTACTGGGTTCTTATGGCTCGAACATAACTATATTAACTGAGCACCCGGAAAGGAGAGTTCAAAATGGAAGAAACAGCGATCCGCCCCGGGTACACGATACCGACCGAGACCGACGGCACCCCGGCAGATTACAGCGCGATCGAGGCTGCGGTGAACGCACACAACCAAAATGCACAGCCCGGGGAAGCTTACTGGGGCATCCGGCTATGCGGGGCGGAGTACGAGGTGTACGAATACGGAGAAGTGCCCCAGCCGCCGACCGCCGAAGAGCTGGCTGCACAGGAAAAGGCCCATAGGGAAGCCCAGCAGCGGCAGGAGGTACTGGACAAGCTGCCGGAGACGCTGGAAGCCCTGCAAGCTGCCCAGGCAGATGCGGATGCGCTGAACGTTGACCAGGCCTACCGGCTGACCCTGCTGGAGCTGGGAATCACGGAGTAAAACCCTCTGCCAAGAGGATGATAACATTTTAAGATGGGGCAGCGCCCCGGAAAGGACAAACCTATGTTGTACCGTACCTGTAAACGCATGATCGAACGCGGCAATCTGGAGGGCATGAGCACCAAGCTGGACGTATTCTACGCCGCCGGCAAGCTGACCGATGACGAGTACAAGGAGCTGACCGAGCTGTTGGCCGAGAAGGAGGCGCAGAGCAATGGATGACCTGAAGGTGCGCATCACACTGGGTGACACGACCCTGGAGGGAACATTGGACGAGCTGCTCGAGAGCGGAACTTTCAAAATGGAGTATGACCAGGCAGGGCTTAACAAGATCGTGCAGGAAGCTGTTGCCCTACAGAGAGCTGAGTATCAGAAAGACCCGCAGCATTACCATGTGCATACCATGACCATGGACGAGCTACCGCATCATCCCTGCACAACAAACCCGGGAGCGCATACATTCGGCAGTGAAATGTATGGGATTCGACAATTCCATGCATGGCCAATCTGCAGTGGAAAGCATGTCACGATTTGGCCCAATGATGATGCCGGTACGAGTTGGCGAGTTTATGCGGGAGTCACTTTGAATACTGCAAAGGAGGCGCAGAATGCCCAGAACAATACTTGACGTGAGCAAATGGCAGGGCAGCATTGACTGGGACAAGGTCAAGGCAAACGGCCTTGTCTCCGGCGTGATGATCCGGGCCATGGGCAACAGCAAAGAGGGAAAACCCAGCAAACCCTACATCGACCACTACTTTGCCCGCAACTATGCCGAGTGCACCCGGCTGGGCATCCCGGTGGGCGTGTACGGCTACTTCAAGGCCACCACCAAGGCACAGGCCGACAGGGAGCTGGCCCTGTTCAAGCAGGCGCTGGGCGGCAGAGCCTTCCAGCTGCCGGTGGCTGTGGACATCGAGGACAAGCTCCAGGCGGCCCTGAGCAAGGCCGCCCTGACCGATATCGCGGCCCACTGCCTGAGCGTGGTGGAGAGCTGGGGCGTGTACGCCATGCTCTACACCGGCCTGAACTTCGGGCAGACCAACCTTTACATGGGTGGCGAGGCCCTCAAGCCCTACGACGTATGGCTGGCGGCCTACCGCACCAAGAAGCCCACCCCTGACTGGGCCTTCGGCATGTGGCAGTACACCAGCAGCGGAAAGATTCCCGGCATTGCCAAGGGCGCAGACCTCAGCGTGGCCTACAAGGACTATGCTGCCATCATCCAGCGCAAGGGGCTGGGCAAAGTGAAAGGAGAATGACAATGAAAAATGAGATTTGTGCGGCCATCGGCATTGTGGGTGGGGCCATTGCCAGCCTGCTGGGCGGCTGGGACACGGCGCTGCAGACGCTTATCATCTTTATGGCGATCGACTACATCACCGGCCTGATCGTGGCGGGGGTGTTCCACACTAGTCCCAAGACCAAAACTGGCACCCTTGAGAGCCGGGCAGGCTGGAAGGGCCTGTGCCGCAAGGGTGTGAGCCTGCTGGTGGTACTGGTTGCCTGCAGGCTGGATGCTGTCATCGGGTCGAACTTTATTCGGGACACCGTTGTCATTGCGTTTGTATGCAATGAGACTATCAGTATCGTGGAGAATGCCGGACTGATGGGTGTGCCCATCCCGGCGGCGCTGACTCGTGCTGTGGACGTGCTGAAGCAGCGGGCGGAAGAAAAGAACGGCAGCTGACAACGGCCCCGGGGAGCCTGATGGTTCCTCGGGGCTGAGTTTGTGTTTTCGACTTCTTTCGACAAAAGGCGTAGCATGATGGGCGAAAGGATGTGTTAGAATGACTGATACACAATTTGACCACTTGCTGCGCCCTCTGGGTATCATTCGCACAAAGAATGATTATTATACTCTCCGGCAGTGTATGACGCTGATTTGCACCGGGCCTGACCGGTTGCGAGCCTTGCAGAAGGAAGTTTATCTGCCTGTGGCGGAAGCTTCTGGTCATGCTTGGAGGGCTGTGGAGAGCGCTGTTCGCAGGACGGCAAAGCTGGCATGGAAAACTGACCTGGAAAAAGTGCAGGTGTTGGCGGGATACCCGCTGGATCATCGGCCAACGGCGGGACAGTTTTTGGAGATGCTGTATAATGCAGCGGATACTATGTACGAGAAAAAGTAAGATTTGAAAGAAGTATGTAGAAAGAATTGGGGGTGGCGTAAAGGGAAAAATTGTTCGAGTGAGAATGTGTCAGGTGGACCATAAATCCAACGATTTCACGTTAGAAATCGTTGGATTTTTTTGTTTATAGGCTGGCCTCATTTGGTTTTGACCACAATTTTGACCACAATGCCAAAGATTTTATCTGGTCTAATTTGACATAGCAACGCTGCTTATATAGAGTGAAGCACTACTTATAAATAGTGGTGTCAGGAATTGAGATTTTGTGATACCAAAAAAGACACCCTCGCTTTTGATAGGAATCTCATGCAGGGATGTCCTTATCTCAACGCGAAGGTGTCTTAATAACGAGGGTCAGATGCCACGGAACGTAAAGGTGAACTCCACAGGCTTGGTCACATCAGGAATATACTCCGGGTGGACATTGGCACCCCAGCTGTCATCGCCGCCAACGCCCATCTGCTCGCCGATGGCACGGATGACCGTGTAATGGACCGGGGGCAGCTCGTAAGGATGCTTGGCACTCTCCATTTCATGGGGAGTGTAGGGCAGCGCAGAGAAGAACATGGGCTTTGCGGCATCTGCGGTAAACAGCAGCCCGCGACCCTTGCGGTCCACTACCTTTGCCCAGCGCACAGCGGTCTTTGCACCGCACTCCTGCGGCACAAGGTACTGTGCCATGTTGTCTGCAACCTTGTTCTGGTAAATGCCCAGCTTGGCACCATGCTGACGATCCCAGTAGGTCTCCGCAGGGCCGTTTCCGTACCACTCCACCGTGTCGTAGTCAGCGTCGATCTTGAACAGTACGCCGAACTCCGGCATTGCTGCAAGTCCTTCCACCGGGTCATAGTGCAGGGTGGTCTGGATGCGGCCATCACCGAACACACGGTACTGCAGGCTGCACTCTGCTGCGGGGCTGGTCTGGAGGTTATAGAGATAGGTCACGACCACGCTGTCGGCTTCCACCTCGCAGGTGGGGTTCTGGAGGATGGCGCCGCCATGAACAGACGGAATCTCCTTGCCGATGCCCTTGGTGGTAGCGTACAGGCTTGCCAGCTTCCACTGACCGCGAACGCCGCCCATGTTGTTGCCGCAGTCGTTGTCGGTGGGAGCGCGCCAGAAGTTGGGACGGGGAATCTCCTGAATCATCTCCTTGCCGGCATAGCGGTAGGAAGTCAAGCCGCCATTCAGATCGGAGAACAAAACATCGAAATTCTCACCCCGGACACCGATGTTGTGTGTACCGTGCGTAACGGTAAACGGCGTGACCTTCTTGCTGGGAATGGAACGAACCACAGCGATCACACCCTGTCCAAAGGCGACTTCATGACCCTTCTTTGCCCAGCTGGTGTCCTCCTTCAAACGGAAGCTGATGGTCACTGCATATTCACCGGGGAGCGCAGGAACCATAAACGGCAGCGGGAAGCTGGAACGCTCTTCGGGAGCAACATCAATATTGGTCAGTTCCTGTTGCTGATACAACTTTCCATCACGATGCAGCAGTGCAACGCAGTCGAAAGCATCCGTAGAGGTGAACAGGTTCTTATTCCAGACTTCAAAGCCAGAGTTGTCGATGGAAACGGCGATGTTCTGATAGCAGAACTTGACCTCCTGCATCTTGGGAGAAGGAGCACGGTCACCACCGTAGGCAATGCCGTTTCCGCTGAAATTATAGTCGGTAGGACGCTCGCCGAAGTCGCCGCCGTAGGCTTGGAACCACTTGCCGTAGCGGTCTTTTTTCCAGATGGACTGGTCGATGTAATCCCAGATGAAGCCGCCCTGATAGCCGCAGTCCTTCTGGTCGGCAAGTTCCGTGTACTTGTGCAAAGCACCGTTGGAGTTGCCCATAGCATGAGAATATTCGCACTCGATATAAGGCCGCTTATCGCCCTGTGCCAGATACTCTTTAATGTCCTTGACAGTGCTGTACATATGGCTCTCGATATCGGTGGTTTCGAGGAAGCGGGGATCATTGACCACACCTTCGTAATGCACCAGACGGGTGTCATCAAAGCGGCGGACCATCTCGGCCATCTGGAGCAGGGTCTCACCACCAAACGATTCGTTGCCCAGAGACCAGATCAGAACAGCAGGGTGATTTTTGTCACGCTGGTAAGTGGAATTCATGCGGTCAAACAAGACAGCTTTCCACTCCGGCTTATCATTGGGCAAAACGCCCTCGATGCCGCGAATGCCCGCCTGATGGATGTCCCATGTGCCATGGGATTCCAGATTGTTCTCTGCGATCAGATACAGACCATACTCGTCGCACAGGTCGTACAGTTCATCCTGATTCTGGTAATGGCTGGTGCGGATGGCATTGATGTTGTTCTGCTTCATGGTGATGATATCCCGAAGCAGCTCCTCATGGGTGTGTACGCCCACAGCACGACCCGTAATGGAGCTGAACTCATGACGGTTGGCACCCTTGAACACGATGCGCTTGCCGTTGAGCAGCATCCGATTGTTCTTCAACTCGAACTTGCGGAAACCGACTTTCTGCCCGGTCACCTCTACCAGATGGCCTGCATCGTCCAGCAGCTCGATTTCCAGTTCATACAGAGCCGGGTCCTCTGCACTCCACAGGTGGGGGTTCTCCACCGCATGGCTGAACAGAGCAGAGCCGCCGTTCAGTGCGATTTTTTCGGAGAACACTTCCAGTTCACTGCGGCGCAGGGTCAGACGGGCTGCGCCCTTACCCTCCACCTGCAATGCAACTTCCAGCGTGGAATGAGTAAAATCATCCCCGGAAAACAGCGTTTTGACGGATATATCTTCCAGATGCACGGTGGGGATGGCGTACAGCCACACGCTGCGGAAGATGCCGGAGAAGCGGAAGAAGTCCTGATCTTCGCACCAGCTGGAGGAGGTCCACTTGAACACCTGCACAGCAAGTTTGTTCACGCCCGGCTGGAGATAGGGAGTCAGATCGAATGCGTGTGCGGAGAAGCTGTCCTCGGTGTAACCCACATAAGACCCGTTCAGCCAAAGAGCCATGCCGCTTTCCACACCCTCGAACTCGATGTGGACGGGCTTGCCCTGCATGGATTCCGGCAGCTCGAAGTATTTTACATAGCTTGCCACCGGATTGAACCGCTGCGGGATCTCGCCCGGCTGTACTTCTTCACGGCCATCCCACGGATACTGAACATTCGCATACTGGGGAATGTCGTAGCCCTCCATCTGGATGTGTGCCGGAACATGAATGTCATCCCAGCCGCTGCAATCGTAATCTGTCTTTTCAAAGCCGGGGATGGCACTGGTGTAGTTCTTTGCGTAGGCGAATTTCCAGATACCGTCCAGCTTCAGCGCCAAAGAAGAGGAGCCTGTCCGATATTCTTCGCGGGAAGCGTAAGTACGGAAACTTGCATGAGCATTCAGCACGTTTTCCTTGAAAAAGGTGGGGTCTTTTACTTTTGCAAAATCAAATGCAGCCATAGTATTTCCTCATTTACCTTTTATAATTTTATAATATTTCTCCAGCCTCCCCGGAGGAATCGCTGGATTCCTCCGGGGAACAGCAGATGAAGGAGAAATGATAATGGCTTGTTATCAGACTGCTGCACGCAGTTTTTCATTTGCTTCTTCGACCTTCATACGAGAGAGAATGAAGGTGATGATGGCATCCAGAGCAAACGGAATCACCAGATACATGATCTTCAGCATCGAGATGCAGGAATCCGGCTGAACGGTCAGAGCGCTGTCAAAATGGCTTGCTGCCAGCAGCCAGCCGGTGATGGCAGTACCCAGACCGCCGCCCAGCTTCACACCGAGAGAAGTGCAGGAGTACATCGTGCCATCCACGCGCTTATGCTTCGTCAGCCAAGTATATTCAGAGCAAGCAGCAATCGCAGCGTTCATATCGCCCTGCCAAGGACCCTGACCAAGAGCTGCGATTGCAGTAAAGAGCAGCATCAAGGTCACATTGCCGCTGCCCATGTAACCAGCTACAGCAACCAGTGCACGAGAAATCGTTGCCAGAGTATAGCTCATTACATTCAGCTTATACATTCCATTCCACTTTGCAACCAAGGTCGGGGTGAACACCAGTGCGATGATCAGAGGAATGTTGATTGCCCAAGAGAATACACCGAACAGATTCTGGTTGCCAAGGATGTAGGTTGCATAGTAGGTGCCCATGCTGATCATGGCACCGTAGATCTGCTGCAAAATGTAGGTGACGCAGATCATCATATAAAATTTGTTACCAGCAAGCAGCTTTGCAGCCTGAACCAGATTGTACTTTTCGTCCTGCTCGATTTCCTTTTTGTCGGTGGTATCCACCAATTCGCCTTCCGGCAGTTCCTTCACGGAGAAAACGGAGAGGGTGTTGACAAGCAGACCGATGATGGCGTAGATGATTGCAACAGTGCGCCAACCGGCAGCACCACCGCCCAATGCCGTAACAGCACCCAGCGTGATGGACTGGATGAGCAGGCTGGTGGCAAAGGCGAACATGAAACGCCAAGAACCCATCTCGACCTGTTCGGCACTGTTCTTCGTGACGAGAGCAGTCAGTGCAGAGTAAGCAATGTTGTTGGCAGTGTAGAATACAGCGTTCAGCAGAGTATATGCGATCAGGAACCATGCGTACTGTGCAAACTGTCCCAGATTGGTCGGGATGGCGAAAATTGCCACCAGCGTAATGGCACAGCCAATGTAGCCGTACAGCATCCAAGGACGGGCTTTGCCCATCTTAGAATGCGTTTTGTCAATCAAAGAACCAAAGAAAATGTCCGTCACACCGTCCAGCAGTTTGGAAACTGCAATCAGAGTGCCGACAATACCGGGGTTCAGGCCAACGGTGTTGGTCAGATAGATCATGACGAAGGAGGACAGGAATGCATACACCACGTTGCCTGCAATATCGCCTGAACCATAGCCGACTTTATTATACCACTTTAGATAACGTTTTCCAGTCATTGTGCTTTCTCCCATCTTGCTTGTTTTGTGTGGGCGCGACCAATCTGCTGCGCACTTCAGACTGGAATTCTCATTACGCAAGTTGCCCAAATCTCTTGCGTTTCGTCTGAAAATATTATAGAATCTAATGGAACGAAAAGATATAGACAAGATGGAACAAAATATGCACAAAATCAAAGAGTTTGTAATTTTTTGATAGAACATTTCTCAAATCACTGTAAAATCTCTGAAGATGAGGAGGACGCAGGGATGTATTTCAACTCAGGATATTTGAACAACTCCCGTTTGGATTTCAAAGACTACTCAAAGCCGCTGGTCGTAGGCAGCTGCGGCACTTATCGCTTGAAAAAACGCCCTAAGCTACCTACTTTTTGGGCAAAGGGTCGCAGAGACTATCAAATCCTCTATGTGGCATCTGGCAAAGCACACTTCTGGTTCGATGGTGTTGAGGAAGTGGTGACTTCTGGACACATGGTGCTTTATCAGCCGAAAGAAATCCAGAAGTATGTCTACTATGTAGAAGATCATCCAGAGGTGTTCTGGATTCACTTTACAGGATATGATGTCAAAAACATCCTGAACTATCACGGAATACCCTTGGACAAGCACGTTTTTTACAGCGGCACACTGCCGGATTACAAAATGCTGTTCCGAAAGATCATCCGGGAACTGCAACAATGCGAATATGGCTATGAAAACTATATTGCTTCTCTCTTCAACATCATTTTGCTTTTAGTAAGCAGGCAACAGCAGGAAAGCGAGAAAACATCTACAAGCATCCCCGAAGAAATCGAAGCCGCCGTTGCCTACTTTAACGAGAATTATAATACAAAGGTCAGTGTGGACGATTACGCAGAATCGCTGCATATCAGTACGAACTGGTTTATCCGTAATTTTAAGCAGTACATGAAAATAAGCCCTGCACAATACATCCTGTCTCTTCGGATGGTAAATGCACAAAGCTTATTGGAGAACACCGAATACAATATTGGAGAAATTGCAGAGATCGTAGGGTATGATAACCCACTCTATTTTAGCCGGGTATTCAAGAAAGAGTATGGTGTCAGTCCGGCACAGTACCGAAAGAATCTGGAAGAATCTACTGAAAAATGAGAAAGATTCCTTATAAATAAGAAGAGTAGAACCATGCCGATAAAAAATGCGATCCACAGCCAAAAAGTATATGACCCCACGGATGATTCCATCATGGAAGAGTAGGAACTTTGCATGGAGCGGCTGTATGCTTATTGAAAAAATAGTATCTACCATTTTTTACTTTAGGGAGCAGTGTCAGTTCTTCTAGCCTCATACTGGATAATGTAATGCTCCTATGAAGAGCCTCATACAATCGGTTGGCTCAATGCGTCCTTCTTTGTGGAGTTCATCAACACGCTGTCATAAGCCCAGAGTTCCCCTGCGAACCAAACATTCCGATATAAAAAGGACGCTGCCGCCTCTGGGTGAGAGGTTGCAGCGTCCTTTTGACATCAGAGGGCGAATGATTTGTCAGATCGAACGGTTCTCAGTAAATTGGATGCTTTTAGCTTGCATTTTCCTGATTTTCAAGAATGCGCCAGCCGTCCATCAGGTCTGAATTTTCCATAATAAAGGTGTGGGCAGTATCCTGTCCCCACGAGTTGTCGTATTTCAGCATCAGATAATCGCTCAACTCGGTTCGATTTTTGAACTTCAACAAGCGATACGGCTCCTGAAAAGCGACCTTTTCGACGAAATATACTGCATCCGATGTGGGAAGCATAACGCCGACATGACCGATCATAAGAGAATTGTCCGTTTCAGAGAACTGATCGTGCAGGACCACGGAGACGAGACGGATCTTATCATCTTCTACGAAGGAGAGACCGCGTTTCTTCCATTCCTGCTGAATCGTTTTCAAATGGGTAGGAATATCGGTCGTATTGGTGGTTTTAACCGGGGCGAACAGCGCATCAAACTTTTGCCGTTCGTCGCCGCAAAGGGATTCCGGGTCAGAATCCAGTGTTTCATAGTCCATAAACAGGGTGTCCTCGGCTGAGTCAAGGTCTGCCTTGCCCGTGACAGTGATAAAATCACCGAATAGCCCACAAGCGGTAATCCGACAGTTCCAGCCGGGGAAGGTGTCATATTTTTCCGTCCATGCGTCCTGCATGGAGTAAGGATCGTATTTCAGATCCGAAGGCTTGGCATTTTCAAACCCTGTGGTGAGCCATGCCGGGTCCACAGCATTGTTGAACTTTTGCACATGATCAAAGAAGGTCTGTATCCGTAGGTCGGATACGCCGGCATCCTGCAAAAGCTTGGAAAGAAGAGCTTGTGTATCCGAATCTGCCAAATTGGAGTATTCAATTTGCTGAAGGACGGGCTGAGAAGTTTTTTGAGTGCAGCCTCCTGCCAGAAGCGCACCGCAAAAAAGTGCAGCGGTGCAGACAAGAAAAGTTCGACGTTTCAAAAATGGTCACCTCGTTGTGTTTTTCGGAAAGTTTCTTTGAGAGCCGGAGTCTCAACCATAAGCGAAGAGAGCAACGCCGTTGGTCTCGTAACGAATGGTATCACAGATAAACAAAGAAAATCAATGACTTCTGTCGTATTTGACCATATATATTGTTGCAGTATCCATATCCCATACGGCTAACGCCCATTTGGGAAAAGACAATGCGGCAGTTTTCTGAACGATTTTCTTCATGTCGGACACAACAGGAGTATACCCAAGTTGGAATAAGAATTTTCCGTTTTTTCCGAATGGAAGGTTCAAATCGCTTTCCAGATAGACGGAGGATACCAACTTGCGAAGCGCGGCACGGCAATCCCATAGATTTCCCCATGCTGCAGTGGAAGCTTGAAGAAAAGCCTCGCCCACATTATAATAGGCCGTAATCTTGATGTGCGTGAGGCTTTCCTCTGTATAAGATTTGTAGAGCCAGGAAGATCCATATGGCATCTTTTCCAGACCGATTTCACAGAGATAATGCTGCTCTTCTGAGATGTGTTTCTTCTTTTTCATACATTCTTTCGCTTGTATAATGCCGGGCAGATGTTCTTCGGCGGGGCTTCTTCCAAGAAAAATCACTCGTGAAGATTGAAACGGGAGTTTTACGGTACGCAGTGCCAGCAAGCAGGCTTTTTCTTTGCCGGGATTTATGCTATACTTATTAAGTAAATCAAATCAATGGGCAGGAGGAACCAGCGTGGAGGATTACCGCACCATCCGGGGCACGGCCACCGGCGAATATGAGGAAAAGAAGAGCCGCTTTATTGCGCAGCTCTCCTTTGCGGACAGCGAGGAAAAGGCGGTGGCTTTTTTGGAGCAGGTGCGGGCAGCCAACCGCACGGCCCGGCACAATGTGTACGCCTACCGCCTGCGGGAGGGCAACCGGGAGCGCTACTCCGATGACGGTGAACCGGCCAAGACGGCGGGAACCCCGGCGCTGGAAGTACTGCAGCACAGCGGTTTAACTGACCTTGTCGTGGTCATCACCCGATACTTTGGCGGCGTGCTGCTGGGCACCGGCGGCCTGGTGCGGGCCTATACCACCGCCACCGCCCGCGCACTGGAAGCTGCCGAGGTGGTCACGGTGCGCAGTGTGGTGGAGCTGGAAGTGACGGTGGATTACTCACTCTACGAGCGGGCGGCGCTGCTCATCCAGGCGGCGGGGGCAAAGCTTGCAGACCCTCAGTTCACAGACCGTGTCACACTGCGCTGGCAGATGCCTGAGGGTACGGAGCCGCCCTTGCTGGAGCAGCTCCGGGAGCTGACCCGGGGTGGCGCACAGGTGAGTGTATCGCAGCCGTTCTACGCTCCATTCTGACCTGAAAGCTGACTGCCAGCCGTTATGACACAGGCTTCCCTGCGGGAAAGTCTGGCGAGCGGCAGCAAGATCGAGAAATTTTATTCGTTCCAAGACAAAAACTTTCCCCCTTCGACAGGGCGGGTGTGCTATACTTGCCGCAGACGCGGCATGGGGATCGGCTGCGCCGTGCGAGAGGAGGGAGAGAAAACAGAAAGTGAGGGTTCCTGATGGATGTACGACAGCGCACCGAAGAAATCGAGCGGCTGACTTTGGCCCCCTGGGCAACATTCAGCGATGCCAGCCGGGGCCGGGTGAGGCCCGAAGAGCAGGACCCTATCCGTCCGGTGTTCCAGCGGGACCGTGACCGGATCATCCACTGCAAGGCGTTCCGGCGGCTCAAGCAGAAAACGCAGGTATTTCTCTCGCCGGAGGGCGACCTCTACCGCACCCGGCTCACCCACACACTGGAGGTGGCGCAGATCGCCCGCACCATCGCCCGCGCCCTGCGTCTCAACGAGGATCTGACCGAGGCCATCAGCCTGGCCCATGACCTGGGGCACACGCCCTTTGGCCACGCAGGGGAGAGCGCACTGGACAAGCTCTGCCCGGAGGGGTTCCGGCATTATATGCAGAGCCTGCGGGTGGTGGACAAGCTGGAAAAGGACGGCAGGGGCCTGAACCTGACCTGGGAGGTGCGCAACGGCATCGTGACCCATACCAAGGGCACCTGGGCGGCCACCCCGGAGGGACGCATCGTCCGCATGGCGGATCAGATCGCCTTTGTGAACCACGATATCGAGGATGCCGTGCGTGCCGGTGTGCTGGACCCGGCCACCCTGCCCAGAGAATGCACCGCCGTGCTGGGTGAGACGAAGTCTCAGCGCATCACCACCATGATCAACAGCATCCTGCGCAGCAGCGAGGGGGATGTGCAGGTGGGCGCAGAGGAGAACGAAGCCTTCCTGGCTCTCAAGGACTTCATGTACCGCACCGTCTATGTGGATCGCAGCGCCAAAAAGGAAGAACAGAAGGTGGAAAAGGTGCTCACCGAGCTGTACGAGTATTACCTGACCCACATCGAACAGATGTCCAACTTCTACCTGCAGCTGGCCTATCAGGAAGGACGCGACCGCGCAGTGACGGACTATATCAGCGGCATGAGCGATGAATTTGCCATCCGTACCTTTGAGGATGTCTTTGTGCCCCGCAAGTGGCATGTGTTATAAAAGGAGCATCGGAATACCAAAATGATCCCACACGAATATATTGAGGAACTGACCCGCCGCACCGATATCGTGGATGTGGTGGGCAACTATGTCCAGCTCAAGCGGAAGGGGCGGCTGTATGGCGGCCTGTGCCCCTTCCACAGCGAAAAGACCCCCTCGTTCTACGTCTACCCGGATACCCAGAGCTTTTACTGCTTTGGCTGCGGCGTGGGCGGCGATGTCATCCACTTCGTCCGCCGCATCAACAGCATCGACTACACCGAGGCGGTCAAGATGCTGGCTGCCCGCGCGGGAATGCCGGAGCCGCAGGAGGATGACAAGACGGGCCGTCTGCGCAGCCGCATCCTTTCCATGAACAAGGAAGCCGCGCGGTATTTCCACGCCTGCCTGAACTCCACGGTCGAGGAAGCCCGGCAGGCCCGGGCCTACTGGCGGCGGCGCGGTCTGGACGACAAGACCATCGTCCGGTTCGGGCTGGGCTATGCACCGGATGACGGGCAGGGGCTGTACCAGTATCTGCGCGATAAGGGGTACAACCAGCAGGAGCTGGATGCCAGCGGCCTGTTCAAGCGCAGCCAGTCAGGCCGGATCTACTGCCTGTTCTGGAAGCGGGTGATGACCCCCATCTTTGACCTGCGGGGCAACATCATTGCCTTTGGCGGGCGTGTGCTGGACGATTCCAAACCCAAGTACGTCAACAGCCCCGAGACACTGGTTTACCACAAGTCGGATACCGTGTTCGCTCTGCAGATCGCCAAGAAGAGCGCTTCCCGGCGGTTCGTTCTCTGCGAGGGTTACATGGACGTTATTTCCATGCATCAGGCGGGGATCGATACGGCGGTCTGCGCCTGCGGCACGGCCCTGACTCCGGATCAGGTAAAGCTCATCAGCCAGTACGCGGAGGAAGTCATCCTGAGCTACGACTCGGATGAGGCCGGCCAGAAGGCCACCCTGCGCTCGCTGGAACTGTTCCGCAACAGCCCGGTCAAGGTGGGCGTGCTGCAGATCCCGGGTGCAAAAGATCCGGATGAGTACATCAAAAAGTATGGCTCCGAGCGGTTCAAGGCACTGCTGGACGGCGTGGGCAACGCGCTGGACTTCCGGCTGGGGCGGCTCAAGAACAAATACGACCTCAAGCAGGATGCCCAGCGGCTGGAATATGTCAAGGAAGCCGTGAATATGCTGGCGGAGCGCTCCAACCCCACCGAGCAGGAAGTCTACGCCGGGCGGCTGGCCGAGGAGACGAACATCTCCAAGACCGCCATTATGACCCAGCTTGCCGATGCGGTAAAGCGCTCCAACAGCAAACGCCGGTGGGCGCAGAATCAGGCACGGCTGCAGTCCGGTGAGATGCACCAGATCAGCGTGCCGTACAGTGCGGGCGGCTCTCAGGCGCTGGGAGTTGCCTCGGCAGAACAGCGGCTGCTGGCCGCCATGCTCCGGGAGCCCAGCTATATCCCGCAGGTGCGGGCCCAGCTCAGCCCGGAAAAGTTCGTTCTGCCCCAGCAGAAGGAGCTGTACGAAGCGTTTCTGCAGTGCCAGGAGCAGGGGATCGAGATCAGCCTTTCCACTCTGCGCCCCTTTGTGAGCGAGGAGGCGCTGAATGAGCTGAGCCGCCTTGCGGCACAATACAGCGATGTGAACTGTACGCCGGACGATATCCGGCTCTATCTGGACCGCATTGCCCGGGGCACCCCCGTGGCAGGCAAGGCGGCCGAAATGTCCAATGATGATTTGATACGGTATCTCCAGTCGATGCGAGAAAAGAAGCAGGGCACAGACCCTGCGGACGACTGACCGTTCCTCTCCTCCGGCTGGAGCTGGAAGGAGAAAGAATCATGCGGAAATTGTCGCAGACGGAAGAACTGGTAAAGATCCTGGCAGGCCGGGCCCGCCGCCATACCCTGACACCCGAGCAGATCAGCCGGGCCATGGATGAGCAGGAATACGATGTATCCGGGCTGGATGCGCTGTATGCGGCGCTGGAAGCCCGGGGCATCCGTGTAACCGAAGAAGAAGCGGACATGCCCATGCTGGATGAAACACAGATCGGGGAACTGGAGCACGAGCTCTCAGCCGAGGGCGTAGCGCTGGATGACCCGGTGAAGGCATATCTGAAGGAGATTGGCCGGGTGCCGCTGCTGACAATGGAACAGGAACTGGAGCTTGCCCGGGCCGCGCAGGCCGGGGATGCGGATGCCCGGCGGAAGCTGAGCGAAGCCAACCTGCGGCTGGTAGTCTCGGTGGCCAAGCGCTATGCCGGGCGGGGGCTGCCCTTCCTTGACCTCATTCAGGAAGGGAACCTCGGCCTGATGAAGGCGGCGGAGAAGTTTGAACCTGACCGGGGGTTCCGGTTCTCGACCTACGCGACATGGTGGATCCGGCAGTCCATCACCCGGGCCATTGCCGATCAGGGGCGGGTCATCCGCATCCCGGTGCATCTGGTGGAGAGCATCAACCGGGTGAAAAAGACGACAGGGGAGCTTCTGCGCAAAAACGGCAGGGAACCCACAGCCGAAGAGATCGCCGTCCGGCTGGACATGGAGCCTGACCGGGTGCGGGAGCTGCTGCAGCTGGCGCAGGACCCCATCAGCCTGGAAACACCGGTGGGCGAGGAAGAGGATGCCCACCTGGAGGATTTTATTCAGGATGAGGAAGCAGGCGTTCCGGTGGACGAGGCCGGGCGGGAACTGCTGCGGCGGGAGCTGGCAAACGTCCTCAAGAGCCTGACACCCCGGGAGGAGCGGGTGCTGACCCTGCGCTTCGGGCTGGAGGACGGGCAGGCCCGCACCCTGGAAGAGCTGGGAAAGGAATTCAACGTGACCCGGGAACGCATCCGGCAGATCGAGGCCAAGGCTCTGCGCAAGCTGCGCCATCCCAGCCGAGCAAAGAGATTAAGGGATTATCTGGAAGAATGAGCATGTAAGGGCACCGCGGGCAGCTGCGGTGCTTTTTGCATGGGCAGGGGAGAGCACGCATCAAGAGCCAAGGTGTACAAAATGCACAAGGGTGTTTTTGGCGAGAACGTGCAAAACTCAAAAATCAAGAGCCAAAATGTGCAAAGCCTACACGCATCCGTGCGTACCATGAAATCGCGGGCTTGACAAAAATATTGGGCCAAAATGCGAAAAATGGCTTGACAGCAAGGCTTTTGAGGTGTATACTGCATTAGTATCACATAATGGCCTAGTGCGCCAAAAAGGGAGCTGCACTGGAAGCAGCTGGACGGTGTTGACCGAAAAGTTTGTGAAAAGCGACGAACTTCCTTGGAGGATACGGGTCGATTTATGTGTGTGTGCTCAAATCTGACCCGTATGACGCAATATCCGTAGAGTATAAAAGTAAGGAGTGGTTGATTTTATGATGAAAGTCAAGCCCGTAAAGCTCGGCAAAACCGAGCGCATGAGCTTCTCCCACATCGACGAAGTCATCAGTATGCCGAACCTGATCGAGGTCCAGAAGAACTCTTATCAGTGGTTCCTGGACGAGGGCCTGAAAGAGGTCTTCCACGACATCGGCACCATTGAGGACTACACCGGTAACCTGGCGCTGAGCTTCGTGGACTTCCGTCTGGATAAGGAGCCCAAGTACAGCATCAAGGAGTGCAAGGAGCGCGACGTGACCTACGCTGCCCCCCTGCGCGTGACTGCCCGTCTGCTGAACAAGGAGACCGGCGAGGTCAAGGACCAGGAAATTTTCATGGGCGACTTCCCGCTGATGACCGATGCGGGCACCTTTGTGATCAACGGTGCTGAGCGTGCCATCGTCAGCCAGCTGGTCCGTTCTCCCGGCGTATTCTACGGAGATGCCAAAGATAAGGTGGGCAACGACCTGTACAGCGCAACCATGAACCCCAACCGCGGTGCATGGCTGGAGTACGAGACCGATGCCTCCAACGTGTTCTATGTCCGTATCGATAAGAACCGCAAGCTGCCCGTCACCGTGCTGTGCCGTGCGCTGGGCCTTTCCTCTGATGAGGAGATCCTGAACTTCTTTGGCGAGGATGAGCGCATCCTGGCCACTCTGGAGAAGGATACCACCAAGAACCAGGACGAGGGCCTGCTGGAGGTCTACCGCAAGCTGCGTCCCGGCGAGCCCCCCACGGTGGAGTCCGCTACCAACCAGATCAACATGCTGTTCTTCGATCCGCGCCGCTACGACCTGTCTCGTTTCGGCCGCTACAAGATGAACAAGAAGCTGTCTCTGGCCCGCCGCATCACCGGCTTTGTTGCCGCTGAGAACATCGTTGCTCCCCTGACTGGCGAGATCATCGTTGAGGCCAAGGACAAGATCACCCGTGAGCTGGCCGAGAAGGCAGATGCCGCCGGTGTGGATACCGTTATTCTGAGCATCGAGGGCAAGAAGGTCAAGGTCATCACCAACGGCTGTGTGGACGCACAGGGCTTCTTCTCCTTTGATGTCAAGGAGTGCGGCATCAACGAGCGCTGCTCCTTTGATGAGATCAAGAAGATCCTCGACACCACCTCCGATGTGGAGGAGCAGAAGGAAATGCTCCGCCGCAACCATGACCAGCTGATCGGCCGCACCGTCACCGTGAAGGACATCCTGTCCTCCATCAACTACCTGAACGGTCTGGGCCACGGCGTTGGCACCACCGATGATATCGACCATCTGGGCAACCGCCGCATTCGCAGCGTTGGTGAGCTGCTGCAGAACCAGTTCCGCATCGGCTTCTCCCGCATGGAGCGCGTCATTCGTGAGCGCATGACTCTGCAGAGCCAGGATCAGAGCGTTATCACCCCGCAGGCACTGATCAACATCCGTCCTGTGGTCGCCGCCATCAAGGAGTTCTTTGGCTCCTCTCCGCTGTCTCAGTTCATGGACCAGAACAACCCTCTGGCCGAGCTGACCCACAAGCGCCGTCTGTCTGCTCTGGGCCCCGGCGGTCTGAGCCGTGACCGCGCAGGTTTCGAGGTCCGTGACGTTCACTACAGCCATTATGGCCGTATGTGCCCCATTGAGACCCCTGAAGGCCCCAACATCGGTCTGATCTCCTATCTGGCATCCTACGCCAAGATCAACGAGTACGGCTTCGTTGAGGCACCCTACCGCAAGGTCAAAAAGACTTACGACGAAAACGGCAAGCTGATCGATCAGGTCGTTACCGATGAAGTGGAGTATATGACCGCTGACGTTGAGGACGAGTATGTTGTTGCTCAGGCCAACGAGCCTCTGGATGAGACCAAGCACTTCATCCGTCCCCGCGTTTCTGCCCGCCGCCGCGATGACATCCTGGAAATCGATGCCGATAAGGTCGATTATATGGACGTTTCGCCCCGAATGATGGTCTCTGTTGCGACCGCCTGCATCCCCTTCCTGGAGAACGATGACTGTAACCGTGCTCTGATGGGCTCCAACATGCAGCGTCAGGCAGTGCCTCTGATGGTCACCCAGCAGCCCATCGTGGCTACCGGTATGGAATACAAGGCTGCCACCGACTCCGGCACCGCTGTTCTGGCAAAGAACGACGGTATCGTTGAGAAGATGGATGCCGACCACGTCACCGTCCGCAATGCACAGGGCGGCGTGGACAACTACCCGCTGGTCAAGTTTGCCCGCTCCAACGCAGGCACCTGCATCAACCAGCGCCCCATCGTTGAGGTGGGCGAGAGCGTCAAGGCCGGTCAGGTGCTGGCCGACGGCCCCGCAATGCGCAACGGTGAGATCTCTCTGGGTAAGAACGCCCTGATCGGCTTTATGACCTGGGAGGGCTACAACTACGAGGACGCTGTCCTGCTGAACGAGAAGATCGTCCGCGAGGATGTGTACACCTCGATCCATATTGAAGAGTACGAGACCGAGTCCCGTGACACCAAGCTCGGACCTGAGGAGATCACCCGTGATATCCCCAACGTCTCCGAGGATGCCCTGAAGGATCTGGACGAGCGCGGCATCATCCGCATCGGTGCCGAGGTCAAGAGCGGCGACATCCTGGTCGGCAAGGTCACCCCGAAGGGTGAGACCGAGCTGACCGCTGAGGAGCGCCTGCTCCGCGCCATCTTTGGCGAGAAGGCCCGCGAAGTCCGTGATACCTCTCTGCGTGTGCCTCACGGCGAATACGGCATCATCGTGGATGTCAAGGTCTTTACTCCTGAAAACAGCGATGAGCTGCAGCCCGGTGTCCGCGAGGTCGTCCGCTGCTACATCGCTCAGAAGCGTAAGATCAGCGTCGGCGATAAGATGGCAGGCCGTCACGGCAACAAGGGTGTCGTTTCCCGCATCCTGCCGCAGGAGGATATGCCTTACCTGCCCGACGGCACCCCGCTGGACATCGTGCTGAACCCCCTGGGCGTTCCTTCCCGTATGAACATCGGTCAGGTGCTGGAAGTCAACCTGGGCTACGCTGCCAAGGCATGCGGCATCAAGGTTATGACCCCTGTGTTCGATTCCGCGCGTGAGAACGACATCGGCGATACCTTCGACACCGCCCGTGAGCTGTGGCACGGTGAGAATGCTCCCGCATATCCCACCAAGCTGCCCAAGATCATGGGTGAGAAGGGCCACATCATCGACTTCTCCAAGATCGAGCTGGACCGTGATGGCAAGACCACCGTTTACGATGGCCGTACCGGCGAGAAGTTCGATAACCGCGTTACCGTTGGTTATATGTACTACCTCAAGCTGCATCACCTGGTCGATGATAAGATCCATGCCCGTTCTACCGGCCCCTACTCTCTGGTCACCCAGCAGCCTCTGGGCGGCAAGGCTCAGTTCGGCGGTCAGCGCTTCGGCGAGATGGAAGTCTGGGCTCTGGAAGCTTACGGTGCCGCTTACACCCTGCAGGAGATCCTGACCGTCAAGTCCGATGACGTTGAGGGCCGTGTCAAGACCTACGAGGCCATTGTCAAGGGCGAACCCATCCCGCAGCCCGGCATCCCCGAGTCCTTCCGCGTTATGCTGAAGGAGCTGCAGTCTCTGGGTATGGACGTTGTGGTCCAGGACAAGGACGGCAACGAGATCGATATGCGCCAGAACTTCGACGACGAAGAGACCGGCTTTGATATGCGTGATGTTGCAGGTTCCGAGACTGTTACCAACGAGAATGAGCTGCTGAACGATTACACCATCAAGGATGCTGACGCAGGCTTCGATGATCCTTCTGTGCTGGAAGATGACAACTCCGGCAGTGCGGCTCCCGCTTCCGACGAAGTGGATTTTTAACTAGAGATTAAGAAAGGGTTCGTTTCATGGAAAACAACGTTTTCGATTCCATTAAAATCGGCCTGGCTTCTCCGGAGCAGATCCGCAACTGGAGCTACGGCGAGGTCAAGAAGCCTGAGACCATCAACTACCGCACCCTGAAGCCGGAGCGCGACGGCCTGTACTGCGAGCGCATTTTTGGACCTACCAAGGACTGGGAGTGCCACTGCGGTAAGTACAAGCGCATCCGTTACAAGGGCAAGGTGTGCGATCGCTGCGGCGTCGAGGTCACCAAGGCCAAGGTCCGCCGTGAGCGTATGGGTCACATCGAGCTGGCCGCTCCTGTGAGCCACATCTGGTACTTCAAGGGCATCCCCAGCCGCATCGGCCTGATGCTGGACATCAGCCCCCGCCTGCTGGAAAAGGTGCTGTACTTTGCAAGCTATATCGTCACCGATCCCGGTCTGACCCCGCTGGACAAGAAGCAGCTGCTGACCGAGAAGGAATACCGCGAAATGCGCGATCGTTACGGCGACGAGTTCGAGGCTGCCATGGGCGCCGAGGCTGTCCAGACCCTGCTGAAGGAGATCGATCTGGATCAGCTGAGCGCTGAGCTGACCGCCGAGGTGGAAAAGTCCTCCGGCCAGAAGCGCGTGCGCATCCTCAAGCGTCTGGAGGTTGTTGAGGCTTTCCGCATCTCCGGCAACCGTCCCGAGTGGATGATCATGGATGTGCTGCCCGTGCTGCCGCCTGACCTGCGCCCCATGGTTCAGCTGGACGGCGGCCGCTTTGCCACCTCCGACCTGAACGACCTGTACCGCCGCGTCATCAACCGCAACAACCGTCTGCGCCGCCTGCTGGAGCTGGGCGCTCCTGACATCATCGTGCGCAACGAGAAGCGGATGCTGCAGGAGGCTGTGGACAGCCTGATCGACAACGGCCGCCGCGGCCGTCCGGTCACCGGCCCCAACAACCGCGCACTGAAGAGCCTTTCTGATCTGCTGAAGGGCAAGCAGGGCCGCTTCCGTCAGAACCTGCTGGGCAAGCGTGTTGACTACTCCGGCCGTTCCGTTATCGTCGTCG
>OLXF01000233.1_pt1 | contig 23499 bp, 20 predicted proteins | sample 1673471 | NCBI WGS metagenome assembly OLXF01 (sample SAMEA103958113, study PRJEB25191) | human gut metagenome
AAAACACCTCTTAAAGTTTGTATAGGGTATAGGAAGTGTTTTCAAAAGTAAGCCAATTCACTACGGCATCACTTCTGAAAATCCCTAATTCCTTACAAAGTCACATCGCACCTTGAAAATCGCATGAGCCACCCCAGCAGGATACCTCTGGTACTGAATGTGCATTCTGCGCGTCTTACCAGAAAAAACGTCGGAGAGAATCGGGCAGGAACGGGCTGGGACAGAGTGGACGGTAGTTAAGAGCAAGATTCGCCTCTGTATACGAAACCGCTCCTACGGGCGATTTTTCTACGGCGGCATCTTGATGGGGATTGTGCTCCCCATACCCTCACATCGTGCAAAATCACATGATTTTGCCTGTTGGTGGCCTGTCGCAGCAGGTCACAGCCGGAGTGCAGATGCACTGCCGGGAAAATCAAATTCTTGATTTTGGAAAGGAGACCCCATGCCACGAACAAAGAGAAAAGTGAACTCTATCGTAAAGACAAAAGTAATCTCCGCACGAGTTACAGAAACAGTACATGAACTTTTACACCGGCAGGCAGAAGATGCCGGAATGACCTTCTCTGAATTTGCAGCACAGATGCTGATGAAAGGCCGCGTGAATACCTCGTGTGTGTTCTATGTTCACCCGGACGAGATCGAAGCAATCACACGGGAATTTGCCGCCATCGGGAACAACTTGAACCAGATCGCGGCGTTCTTCAACAGTGGGGGGCTTCCATCACATGTCATGTGTGAAAACATCAACCATGCGATTTCCTGCATTTTTGAAATGCGGGAGCAGGTCGCAGAAATGGCAGGAAAGAACTATGGCAATCTTAAAGCATATCGCAAGTAAGAGTTCCAACTATGGCGCTGCGCTGGAGTACCTGATTTTCAAGCATGACGAGCTTCGGAAAATTCCGATCCTTGACCAGAACGGAAATCGTATCATGCGAGATGAGTATTATCTGGACGGTCTGAACTGTGAACCCTATTCCTTCGATGCGGCCTGCCAGCAGTTGAACCGCGAATATCAGAAGAACAAAAACAAGGATGAAATCAAAAGCCACCATTACATCATCAGTTTTGATCCACGGGACAGCACGGAAAATTGCTTGACGGGGGAACGGGCGCAGGAACTTGGACTGGAATATGCAAAAGCGAATTTTCCGGGGCATCAGGCTTTGGTCTGTACGCACATGGACGGTCACAATGGCAGCGGCAACATTCATGTACATATCGTAATCAACAGCTTGCGAAAATTGGATGTGCCCCAGCAGCCCTTCATGGAGCGACCCATTGACTGCAAGGCAGGGTACAAGCACCATGTGACGAACGAGTATCTAAAGCACCTGCAGAAATCCCTCATGGATTTGTGCCGCCGCGAATTTTTGCATCAGGTCGATTTACTGTTACCCTCCAGAACGGGTGTGACCGAAGCGGAGTATTGGGCACAGCGGCGGCTGGATGAGAAAAAACAGAAAATCGAAACGGAAGGATTTACGCCCAATCCGACAAAGTTTCAAACACAGAAACGGCTTATCCGGGATGCCGTTGCTGCTGCTCATGAAAAAGCAATCTCGTATGAAGATTTTCAAGACATCCTGCAGGATGAATATGACGTTTTCGTCAAAACACAACGTGGACGTTACAGCTATCTGCCGCCGGAACGGAACAAGTTTATATCGGAGCGTTCTTTGGGGGATAGCTGCAAAAGAGAATGTCTGGAAGGATTCTTTGTTCAGAACGCCGAGAAGAATCTGCGGTACAAGGAAGACCCCATACTGATCTTTACGACCAGAACCAGACTGCGGCTTGTTGTGGACCTGCAGGAGAATGTCAAGGCACAGGAAAATCTGGCCTATGCACTAAAGGTCAAAATCAGTAATTTGCAGAAAATGGCTGAAACGCTGGTATTGGTGCAGGAAAATAACATCAACGACCTGACGGAACTGAACGATCTGTGTAAGACAGCACAGGCCAATGCGCAGGCAGCGTATGAACGGCTGTCACAGGCAGAGGATGAACTGTACAAAACCAACGAACAGATTCATTATGCGGGGCAGTACCTTTCTACCAAAGAGGTTCAGCAGCAATTTACGAAAGCAATTTTCAAGAAAAAATTCCGTGCAGAGCATTCCAAGAAATTGGATGCCTATGCAGAATCCGTGAAATACTTCCGGGAAGAAAATGATGGAAAGCTGCCATCGCTGAAATCCTTGAAAAAACGGAAAGAAGAACTGACCAAAGAAATCGCGGAGAGGAAAAAGGCATATGCTCCCCTGAGGGAAGAATCCAAGCGTCTGGAAATTGCATCGGATAATGTGTACAGCATCTTCCGAAAAACCGATGAAATGAAATCCGACCTTGCATGGAAACGCGAGTGGGAGGCTAGAGTCCGCGAAAAGGCAAGGCAGGAGCAGGCTCGACAGGAACAGCGAGAGCGTCAACCGAAACGCAAGAAGCGCAGCTATGATATGAGCCTGTAATCAGCAGGGTCTTCCACCCCGCACCTTGGAACCCTGCCGGATGCGTAAGCCCACAGGTGGCTTTCACATCCGATAGGGACTTTTAAAAATAAGAAGGAGGTTAATTTTCAAGAACAACAATTTATTTGAAATCGTAAAGCTGAATATTACTACTCGACAGGCTGCAGAAGCCTATAGCTTTCAGCCCAACCGCAGCAGCATGATTTGCTGTCCATTCCATACAGACCGTAACCCCAGCATGAAAGTAGATTCCCGGTTTCACTGTTTTGGCTGTGGAGCGGATGGTGATGTTATTGACTTTACCGCAAAGTTGTTTCAACTGTCCCTGCGACGGGCGGCGGAAAAGCTGGTCGCAGATTTTGGACTTTCGAGGAATCCTGTTTTTCCACTACAGTATCCGAAAATTGTGGAATATAAAAGTCAAAACCCAATCCAAATATTGTACGAGTGCCGTGCAATCCTAGCTGACTGGCGCATACGATTTGTACCAAAATTATCGGAGGAAGAACTGCATCCATGTTTTGTTGCCAGCCTGCATTATACGGATTACATCCAATATCTGATAGAGAATCGACATTTTCTCACCGAACATCGGAAGGAGGTTCAACAGATTGCCCAACGAATCCGAAAATACCAGACCGACCATTTCCAACATCCGCAAAATGCTCTCGCAGGCTGAAAAAGGTGGTGTTCAGAACACGATTCAAAACTGTGTGACTGTTTTGCAGAACGACCCGATTCTTGCTGATTCCATCCGGCTGAATCTGCTGAGTGAACGCATTGATATTGTAAAGCCGATGGGCTGGCAGCGTTCTGGCCCTACACTGACCGACACGGATATGATGTACATTCTTCGTAGAATGGAAAAGTATGGTCTGTACAGCGAAAAACGAGTGTCTGCGGCAATTCGCATTGTTGCCAATGAGAATCATTACCACCCCATCCGGGACTACTTGAATGAATTGAAGTGGGATGGCACAGCACGGATAAGCCGCGCCTTGCATCGCTTTCTCGGTGCCGCAGAAGATGAGCTTACCACAGAAGCGTTGAAAATTTTTCTGCTTGGAGCGATCAAACGGGTGTTTCATCCCGGCTGCAAATTTGAAATGATGCTTTGCTTGGTCGGTGGGCAGGGTGCAGGAAAATCCTCTTTTTTCCGGCTGCTTGCTATCAAAGATGAATGGTTCTCGGATGATTTGCGGCGACTGGATGATGATAACGTGTTCCGCAAGCTGCAAGGCCACTGGATTATGGAAATGTCGGAAATGATTGCGACTGCCAATGCCAAAAGCATTGAAGAAATCAAGAGCTTTCTCAGCAAGCAGAAAGAAACCTACAAAATCCCGTATGAAACACACCCGGCAGATCGTTTGCGGCAATGTGTCTTTGCAGGAACGACCAATCGACAGGACTTCCTGCCCCGTGACCGCACGGGAAACCGCCGCTTTATCCCCATCCCGGTGGATGCAACACAGGCTGAAGTACATATTCTGGATAACGAAGCGGAATCCCGTGCCTATATCGACCAGCTTTGGGCAGAAGCCATGACGATTTACAACAGCGGTGATTATAAGCTGACATTCAGCCCTGCCATGCAGGAAGCCTTGCAGATTTGCCAGAAAGATTTTATGCAGGAAGATACACAGGCGGGCATGATTTATGCGTTTCTGGAGGATTACACGGGTGACCGGGTATGTTCCAAACAGCTCTACGCTGAGGCACTGGGCAATCTGAATCTTCCTGCGGAGTGGGAAACCCGTGCTATCTGTGAGATCATGACTGCAGGAATTGTGAATGGCGAAATCAAGGGGTGGACAGCCCATAAAGCAGCCAAACGCTACCCGAAGTATGGCGTGCAGAAAGGATGGGAACGTGTAACCGCTGCAAAAGTGGAGGCAGACGGTTTTGTAGAACTTACAGACGAAGAAGCTCAGCAGATGGGATTTCCGTTTTGAAGGGCCATTTTACACAGTTGGTTACAGGTTTGGTTACACCCTGTATCTGCCAAAAAGCAGCATCATTCCACGTGATTTTCCTATCTGTAACCATGTAACCTGTAACCGATAAGAAAAATAAATACAGAAAATTGCCAGCATACCACCGTAGAAAAAGTTTTCTGTGGCGGTTACAGTCTGCTGGTTACAAACAAAAATACGGAGGTTTTGCCTATGAAAGAAGTCCCGATTTGGGAGAAAAGCAATCTGACGCTGGAAGAAGCCGCAGCCTATTCCGGCATTGGTATCAACAAACTGCGCGAAATGAGCGATTCCAAGGACTGTACCTTTGTTCTCTGGAATGGTACGAAGCGGCTGCTGAAACGCCGCAGGCTGGATGAACACCTTGACCGATTATTTTCGATTTGACAATAAAAATGAAGTCGGCAGTTGAAAGCACCTCGGCGGTATGGTATGATTAAGCTGTAGGTTGCTTTCTGCCAACAATGGAGGACATAACGATGGCAGAAAGAAGAAAAGACTCAAAGAAGCGTGTTCTAAAGGAAGGTGAATATCAGCGCAGTAACGGAACGTATGAGTACCGCTGGCGCAGTGAAAACGGCAAGCGCAACAATGTGTACGCCAAAAGTCTGGAAGAACTTCGTGAGAAAGAAGCAGAGATTCAGCGTGACCGCAGTGATGGCATTCGTTCGGAAGCGCGGAACGCGACCATCAATGACATTCACGAGCAGTGGCTGCAACTGAAAAAGGGGCTGAAAGCCAACACACTGGTCAATTACGAGTATATGTACAAGATGTACGTATTCCCGGAGTTTGGAAAGCGGAAGGTCGGAAGCCTGAAAAAGTCGGATGTGCGGCGGTTTTACAATGGCCTTGTGGATTCGCAGCGTCTGAAAGTGGCAACGGTGGAGAACATCCATACAGTGCTGCATCAGGTGCTGGATTTTGCGGTTGAGGACGAGTATCTCCGCATCAATCCATCCGATAATGCGTTGAAAGAGTTGAAGCAGACGCACAATCTGGACAGCGAACGCCGCAAGGCTCTGACCGCAGGCCAGCAGAAGCTGTTGATGGACTTCTTGAAAAACAGTGAGAAGTACAATCACTGGCTTCCCATCATTACTGTGATGGTGGAATGTGGTCTCCGTGCTGGTGAGGCAACGGGTTTGCGCTGGGAGGACATCAACCTTGATACGGGTGAAATCAGTGTAAATCACACGTTGATTTATTACAGCCACCGGGAGAAAGGTTGTCTGTACGGAATCAATACACCCAAAACGGAAGCTGGAAATCGAATTGTGCCTATGACTCCGGCAGTCAAGGCTGCTTTTGTACAAGAGCGAGAGTATCAGAAGAAAACTGGAATTTCCTGCAAGGTGACGATTGATGGCTATACGGATTTTATTTTTGTAAACCGTTTTGGCGAGTGCCAGCATCACAGCACCATCAATAAAGGCATTGACCGTATCATCCGCGACTGCAACGAGGAACAGCTGGCAAAATGCGAAAGCGGTACAATTAAGCCGAAGAACCTTGTCCTGCTTCCGAAGTTTAGTTGCCATTCCTTGCGGCACACCTGCGCTACCCGGCTTTGCGAGGCCGGAATCAACATGAAGGTCATTCAAGACGTACTGGGCCACGCCGATATTACCACTACCATGAACATCTACACTGAGGCCACAAAAAATCTCAAGAAAAAGGAAATCGACAAGTTTGCAGAGTTCTTATCTGCAACCACGACATTTGAAGGAAAGGAGGAAAATGACTGATGGAAAATAAATCTGTAACCCTCGCAGCGCAGGTTCTTGCCCCGGCAGTGAGCGAGATTCGTTCTCTGCTGGAAGTTTCCCGTAAAAATGTAGCACAGCAGGTCAATCAGGAACTGCTGTCAACTTATTGGAAGATTGGTGAGATCGTTGTTCGTTGTGAACAAAATGACAGCATCCGTGCTGCATATGGTGAAAAGACCTTATCGCAGCTTTCCAGGGCGTTGACAAAGGAGCTTGGCAAGGGCTTTTCGCGCTCGAATGTTTACAATATGCGGCAGTTCTATCTCAGCTATCCAATTTTCCAGACAGTGTCTGGAAAATTGAGTTGGTCGCACTACTGTGAGCTGTTATCCATTTCCGATAAGGAGAAGCGCAGCTTCTACGAAAAAGAAGCGGTCAATTCTGGCTGGTCTGTCCGTGAAATGAAACGTCAGGTTGAAAGTTCCCTGTTTGAACGGCTGCTCTTGTCTCGTGGGGATGCCAACAAGGAACAAGTTTTAGCATTGGCTGAAAAAGGTGTGGACTACACAAAGCCGGAGGACATCATCAAGGACCCGTATGTATTCGAGTTTTTGGGACTGCCGGAAGAAAAGCCGTTCCTTGAAAGCGATTTGGAAGCAGCACTGGTGCGACAAATCGAAGATTTCTTGCTGGAACTTGGCCGGGGCTTTATGTTTGTCGGCACACAGCAGCGTGTCACAGTGAACAACACCCACTACTATGTGGATATGGTGTTCTACAATAAGATTTTGCATGCCTATGTGCTGATCGAGTTGAAAACCACCAAGCTTACGCCCGAAGCTGCCGGACAAATCAATATGTATCTGAACTACTACGCCGCAGAGGTCAACGACCCGGAAGATAATCCTCCTATCGGTATCATCCTCTGCACCGACAAGGACAGCGTAGCAGCCGAGTATGCGCTGGGCGGTTTGTCGAATCAGATTTTTGCATCCCGGTATGTCTTGTATATGCCGAACAAGGAGCAGCTTATTGGACAGGTGGAAGAAGTCTTGAAGCGTTGGCACTCTCACGAAAACGAATAAGTTTACCACCAGCCTTACCACTGACTTACCACCAATTTGAGAATAGCTGTAAACAGTTGCGTAGAGTTGCGAAAAATAAGACCTTTTTATCTTGCACAAACAAAGGCTTATGAACACTTGTAAACAGCTATAAATCACCACCAGTCAAGCTCCCCACGATGAAGCCGATTGAGCAGTAAAATGCAAAATTAAAACGCAGATACGATGAAATTATGAACAGATTTCAAGCGACATCTGCGGTACTACACCACAACTACACCAATTTTGGGACGTTTTCCCGAAAAAGAGCCTTACAAAGCGGTGTGGTGTAAGAAGTGAATAGACGGATTGGTGTAGTAGGTACACCGAACTCCCAAAACGAAGATACGGCAGCTATGTTGCGAAAAACAACGTAGCTGCCGCTTTTTGTTTCATATAAGGATTTTATGCTACCAATCGGCGTTCCCTGCGGTTAAATCAGCTCGTCGCTGGTGATTATAAAATGCACCTTGATTCAGCATACGCCAAAATTTACGCCAATGATTCATAGCACACGTTCCACCCAACGCAGTGCAGCGTTAAGACGCTCACTTTGCCGGTCATGATGGCCGTAGTCATCCAGCACAGTTTTAGCTCCACATGTCGCTTGCAGGGCAGTGTGGACTCGTTGGGCGTAGCTATAGGCATCACACAGACGGTTGTTGTGGCCTTCGCCCTCCCGGATACCATTTTGCAGATAAACCTGTGCGGAGTAGTTTTTGGGGACATGTTCCTCTATGAAATCGGCAACACCCGGATACCAGAACGACCCACAGAGGGAAAATACTGCAGCAAAGGCATCTGTTTCCCAGAGACTCATGGTTGCAGCCAGACCGCCCAGCGAATAGCCGCCATACGCCAGTTTTTCCGTGTCAAGGGCGTATTCGTCTATAAGCGCCGGGAGAATTTCGTTGTTCAGTTCTCGATGATATTGTCCTAGCTGCCCGCCAAAATCCGGTGTGCCCGGTCGAAAAGCCGGTTCTGGCCACGGGGTATACTCTGAAAGTCTGTTATTGGGGTATACCCCCACCAACACTGCTCGTTCCGTGCGCAGATTCAACTGCTCAATCAGTTCCCCATCGTTGAGTAGGATTGCAGGATTTTTGCCTTTGCGCAGTCCCTTTTCCGGGAACCGGGCTCCAATTCGATGTGAACCGAGGTTTAGAATATCCATCCATAACCACCCTTTTTTGTCAATTATTACGCAGTGTGGGGTGCTCCCCACATAGACAAACGGTAGCATTTTGTGCTATATTAGCATTAACTAACCGCTTTTGCACAAAGGAGCTCCCAATGAATCAAATATCCGCGCTTCCTAATCCGCTGGAAATTTTATTTCAGGAATACAATCAGGGCCGAATCGAGTCTGTCGGCTTCCGCAGCTTTACCCTGCACGCTGGTGAGAGTAATAGCTACCGCACCCTGAAAAGTGCACTGATTGTTCCGGTGTCGGGTCGGGCCATCTTCTCATTTGAGCACGAACCCTTCATTGCCAAGCGAGGACTATTCCTGCACGGATGTCCCGACAAGACCCTGACCATTTCGGCCTTGGGCGAGCAGGATTTCCACTACATCAATATGTACTACGAAAACGACCGGCCTTTGCTGTTCTCCCACAAGCTCAAAAATCCGGAACAGACCTTTTCCATTCTGGAGCAGATCCTAAAGCTCCACCCGGACGCTGACATCCGCAGCCAGTACCAGCAAGAAAAGCTGACAGAAGAGTTCTTCGCCCAGATTTTTGCAGATTTTCAGCCCGAGGAAACTTACAATGAAAGCCAAATCATGAGCATCCTGCTGGATTTCATCGCAGAGCACTATGCAGAGCCGCTGACGCTGGACGCACTGGCCGAGCAGGTCAATGAGAAAGCTGGACATGTCAGCTATCTCTTTTATAAGTACAAAAACATCCGCCCCATCGATTACCTCATCAATTATCGTGTCCGAATAGCCACTGAGCTTTTGCGTTCCGGCGACTACACTGTGACACAGGCCGCTCATGAGGTCGGCTACCGAGATGCCTGTTATTTCAGCCGCATTTACAAAAAACGGATGGGCTTTCCGCCCACCCGTATTCTGCCATAACCGAAATTTTTGATTTCAGGTTCCGTTAAGATGCACTGTACATGAAGTTGTACAGGGTCTCAGCAGAATCGATGACCCGTGCACCGTAGTCCATTACGTCATCATAATCCATCTCGATGACCTTCTGGTTGGCGATGGCGGGAACCTCCTGCACGACGGCGTTGGAGGTCAGCTGCTCCACCGCGTCGGCATCGGTGGAACCAAAGCGGTCTGCGCGGACGTAGACGATGATATCCGGGTTCATGGAGACCAGATTCTCCAGCGTCAGGCCGTTGCCGCCCTTGTCCAGAACATTTTCAGCGTTCAGGGCATTCAGCATACAACTGCTCATCTTGGAATTGAAGGCCACGAAGGTGCCATCGGCGTAGCCAGCCATGAACAGAACCTTCAGGGGCTCTCCACTCTGGCCGCTGACCTTGTCCATCAGCGCGTCGATTCTCTCCTGCAGCTCGTCAGCGTAAGCGTTTGCAGTCTCCTGCACGTTGAAAATCTCGCCAATGTTCCGCACATCTTCTACGATGTTGTCCAGAGCCTGGTCAGTGGAAGCACTGGCCAACTCGGTATAGACGGGAATGCCCAGTTCCTGATAGGATTGGACGGTGCCAATGCTGCTTTCGGTGAACATCAGAGGACCCTTGCCAAGGATCAGATCCGGCTCGGTGGCAAGGATAGTCTCCTTGGAAACAGACTTCTTATCGCCAAGGCTGTTCAGCGAAGCAACTTCATCGGCGATGTCGCCTTTCAGGGCGTTGTCATTATCGAACACACCGACAATTTTGTCCTTGAGCCCCAGCTTAATGAGCAGCTCGGTCATGGACAACTGGGTGGACAGCACCTTTTCGGGGGCATGATCGTAGGTCATATCCACAGCATTGCCATCAGCGTCATAAATCTGCAGGGTCAGGGGGTAAGAGGTCTCTTCGGCGGAGACGGTGCTCTCGGCAACAGACGAAGCAATCTCAGAGGAGGCGGCAGCAGACGATGCCACAGAAGATGCGGTCTGACCACAGCCAGTGGTCAGCATGACGGCTGCCAGTGCCGCGGCAGCAACACTCAGGGTTTTCTTTTTCATAAAGGTTCCTCTTTCTGCGGGGTACTCCCGCGTTTTTGTTATAGATATTGAATCATCAGTTTTCCGTTGATCGGGCTGGGGTACACACAGGCTTCTACATCAAAGATTCGGCGCAGATTTTCGGGGGTTATCACCGCTTGAGGCTGGCCCTGCGTTACAATTTCGCCTTGTTTCATCAGATAGAGGTGGTCGCAGAATTGTGCTGCAAGGCTCAGATCGTGCAGCGCTGCCAGGACCGTGATCTGCAAATCTTTGATGATTGAAAGGATTTCTAACCGATAACGGATATCCAGATGATTTGTCGGTTCGTCTAGGATCAGGATCTTGGGCGACTGGGTCAGCGCGCGGGCCAGAACCACTCGCTGCTTTTCGCCGCCCGAGAGAGACTGAAAGTTACGGTCACGGTAGTTTTTCATACCAACCTTGTCCAGTGCTTCCAAAGCTATCTCGTAGTCCCTCTCCCGTTCTTGCTCCAGCAAGGAATGGAAGGGATACCGTCCCATCAGGGCGATGTCCAGCACGGTATAGTCAAAATTGATCTGGTTGAATTGTCCCATCACCGCCATGTTCCGCGCCAGCTTTTTGCCGGGAAAGTGTGTGATGTCCTCGTCATCCAGACGAACGATGCCGCTGTCCATCTTTTGTGTGCGGTAGATGGAGCGGAGTAGAGTGGTCTTGCCGCTGCCGTTGGCACCCAGCAAGGCCGAGAATTTCCGGTCCGGCACCTCAATGGAGAGATGCTGTACAATTGGTTTGCCGGAAATCGAAATGTTTACGTCTTTCGCATCCAGTCTCATTCAATTGCCTCCAAATCCATATTTTTTACGCACCATCACATAGACGAAGAACGGCGCACCCATCAAGGCGGTGAAGATGCCCACAGGCAGCTCGGTGTTGGGAATCAGACTGCGGGCGATGGCATCTACCCAAAGCATGAACAGTCCGCCGGATAATGCCGCAATCGGCAGTAGTTTTCGGTGGGCTGTGCCGGCAATGGCGCGGGAAACATGCGGGATGATGAGCCCCACAAATCCGATAGTGCCGCAAACCGATACAAGTGCACCGGTCAGCACCGAGAGCACCAGCAGGTAAACCAACCGACACCGGAAGGTGTTGATGCCGATGGTGGAAGCTGCTTCCTCGCCCAACATCAGGCCATCCAGCGTCTGCGCCTGCGTCCGGAAAAAGACTGCTGCCGCCAGTACGATCAGTGTGATAAGGCCGATGTTTTTCCATCCGGCGCGGGTCAGGGAGCCCATCGTCCAGAACTTGATGGACATCATACCGTCCGAATCGCCTGCTACCGCAATGATAAAGTTGGAAAATGCTGTCAGCAGTGCATTGACAATCATGCCGGAGAGAATCAGTTTGACCGAGGTGGTTTTACCGTCCGCCGAGGAGAGGGCCAATACGAGAAAGCAGGCACCGCCTGCTCCTACAAAGGCCCAAAAGCCGGAGATCACGCCCAGCCCTAAAAAGAGTGAACCAGTGGCTCCCAGCGTTGCGCCTGCCGACACACCAAGAATATATGGGTCTGCCATTGGGTTTTGGACAACTGCCTGCATCACGCAGCCACAGAGCGCCAGCCCGCTTCCGGCCAGAAAGCCCAGAATAATTCGGGGCATTCGGATCTGCCAGACGATCTGTTCAAATGCCAAAGATACCGAGGTGCCTGTGTCTGTCCCGAACAGGTGCCGAAGCAGGATCGATAGTGTATCTTGTACCGGAATGCGGACTGCTCCCATGCAAAGCGTAATAATTGCAGAAACAAGCGTTAGAATCATCAATAGAATGATCGTCAGTCGTGTCTTTTTCATATAGAAATTACCTTCTCAAGTGGTTCGAGGTTAGCTTTGACTACCTGCAAAGTATTTTACAGGCTGCTTGCAGATTTGTCTATGGACAATTCTTTAAAGAATGGACGATTCTTAAAAACCGGATAGCCAGATTACTTTTTGTCAAGAGGGTAGGCGTCGTCCAGCCCTCTCTCTTTTTGCCAAAGTTTTCCTCGCCTTTTCTTGCAAGCTGCCGAAAGTGACGCGTTCTCAAAAGTTCGCGATTGCGTAGCGCAGCAGAGCAATGAAAGCCCCAGTGGGGCTTTTAAGCGGCAGAACGGTCTTGCGCAGCAAGATGGAGGGGCCTTGCCCCGACAAGTTCACGTTGACACGGCTCGATTTTTGTGGTAATCTATCCCAACAATTTAATATAACATATTTATCTTAGAGTTCCAGCTCGGCTCCCGAAGGAGTCGGCGCAAGTTTTTGACTTTCTTATCGCTACATAACGAACCCGAACCAAGGCCATCCCGGAAGGGATGGTTAGGTTCAGGTTGTTGTGTGGCGATTTTTTATTGCCAGATCCAGCACCGCACCTTGAAAACCGCATGACCGTCTGCATGGGATACCCGGCGATGACCCCGCAAGGGAGAGCCTGGAAACGCCGCCGAGAGGGGGCAGGAAATCCATGCAGGGAGAACGGCAGAATGGTGGACACCATGCCCCTGCGGTGTGAGATCTTCGAGATGATGCGTGAATATGTCGGAGCGAACCTTGCCAAGAAGGTCACCAATGTGGTAGATGTGCTGAAACTGGCGGCACAGGTGGAGGACGGCCATGAGGGCCTCCACCTGTTGATGGTGGATCCCCACATCCCTGCCGGCGCAAAGCTGTACTAAGCTGCCGGAAGCGTCCCCGGAGCGTCCGGAACCTAGAATCAATATAAAAGAGCCGCTGCACCTGTGTGAGGTGCGGCGGCTCTTTTTGCATCTTTTCAGCGAAAGCTGCGGCGCGGGAGCGGCGGTTCAGCGGGCCTTTTTGGGGCCGCTTTCATCCGGGGCGGAGTCGGGGGCGCTGTTGCCGCCGGAATTCAGGATCGCGGCAAACTGCTGCAGCTGCTTGAGGGAGCTGACCCCCAGCTTTTCGTAGATGTTCTTGTTGTGGAAGCGCAGGGTGCTGTCCTTGATGTCCAGCTGCTCCACGATCTCCCGGGTGCGCAGCCCGGCGGCGTAGCCGTCAAAGATGCGGCGTTCGGTCTTGGTCAGGGTGGGGATGCCCGCCACAAAGGTCTGGAAGGCATCGGGCACCGACTCGTTGCGGCACACGTCCGCCAGCCGGGACAGCTCAGTCTGCATCTGCTGGCGTTCCAGCTGCAGCTCGTCCATCCGCCGCCGGGATTCCCGCCGGTCCTCCTCGAACTGCCGGAACGCAGGCAAGAGGATGCGCCGGTGGAAGTTCATGCAGCAGAACACTACGAAAAAGGCGATGAACAGGCCGATGAGCAGCATCTGCAGATTGCCGGAAAAGATCAGTCTCCGGTAGTCTGCCATGGGGATGCACACCGCCAGCCGGTAGGACTGGCTCTCGCTCAGGCGGCACAGCTGGGAGATGCCCGCATAGGCGCTGTCGGGGCCGGTCAACTGGGTCAGCCCGCCGCCTATGCTGCGCAGCACCAGCGTGTTCCGGGGGGCATGGTAGTAGCCGCCGGTGGTGCCGCTGCTGAGGGCGGCATCGGCGGCAAGGCCGTCTCCCGCCGGGGCCAGCAGGCAGCTCAGCCGGTCAAAGCCGGTGGGCTGGGCAAAGTTCTGCTTGAAATAGCTCTCGCTGATCTCAAAGCCGCACAGTCCGTACATCGTGCCGTCCCGCCCCCGCAGGGGCAGCAAAAACAACTGCACCTCCTCCGAGGTGCCGGGCAGCTCGAACCGCTCGGTCAGTGTGTAAGACTGGTACAGCGGGGTGCTGCCGGGGGTCATCCAGCGGTCGTAGTCCGGGAACTGGTCGGTCTGGAACTCCATGCGCCACTTGTGGTGGGGCATCACGCTGTGGGCCTTGCCCACCTCCGCACTGCCCCGGTACAGCAGCAGGGGCACGGTGGGGGTGTCGGCACCGCTTTTCTGCACATACAGCCCGGCGCGGGAATGCTCTGCTCCCTCCATGTGGGTGTTAACGGTGGCATCCAGCAGCACAAAAGCGCCGGAACAGCCGGTCTGGCGCAGACGGCGGCACAGCGGCTCGAGCATTTCCTCTTCCAGTGCGTTCAGCACCTCGGGGGAGTCGTTCAGCTGGGCAAAGGACATCTGCCGCAGAGCAAGCTCCTTGTCCACCTCTGCGCTCATGTCCTCGGACAGGTTCACGCCCATGACCGCCAGCTGGTCAAAATAGCGCTCCATATCGTTCTGGAACACCGAAAACTGGATCTGCAGACTGCGGCTGATGTCCTTTTTGGTGTTGTGCAGGCTGGCAAACAGGAACAGCGCTGCACCAAAGGTCAACACCAGCAGCACCACCAGCAGCAGGCAGGCCCACAGCAGCCGACTGCTCATGGGGCTTTGGCGGATCTTTTCACGGTGCCGGTCAACAAAGTGCATCAAAGTCCCTCCTTTCCGGCTGAGCGGCAGGCTCAGGCATTGTCACACAGCAGCTGCCATGTTTCCTCGGCAAGGGCTTCCAGCGTTTCGCCGTCCGCAAGGCGCTGGGGGTAGTCCTTCTGACGCTGGCGCAGGCTGTCGTACAAGGTTTTGGCCTTGGCGTGGTACCCCACGATGCCCGGTTCGGACAGGGGGGTGTTCTGGATGCGCATTTCGTTGTAGACGTCGTACAGCCGCTGATAGCTCTGCTGCTCAAAGGGATAGTCCGCAATGGCGTCAAAGGCGGCGCTGGACACCGGCATGTAGCCGGTATCGGCGGCAAATTCCAGATTGCGCTGCTGTTCGGTGAGCCAGCGCAGGAACACGGCGGCGGCTTCGGCCTTCTGGCCGGTGGTCTTAAAGGCGCACAGGCCCACACCGGCCTGCGGCATCAGGGGCGTGGCGGTGCCTGCGGCGTGGGGCAGGGGAGCCAGCAGCAGGTCGGTGGGCTCGGTGGTGTTGTCCGGGTAGGTGACGAAATCATTGTAATAAAGGATGGCCGCAGAGCTGCCAAGGCCCGCCAGCGTCTCGCCGGTCATCACCTGCGTGTTGGAGTACAGGTCCGAGATCAGAATATCGCCCTGCACCAGCGCCCGGGCAAACTCCATCCACGAAGCGCGGAAGGTCTCGTTGGTCAGATCGTACCAGCTGCCCTTGTACAACTCGCCGCTGCCCTGCTCCAGTGCGTTCAGCTCCACCAGACGCAGGGGGTAATCCAGCGCGCAGAAGGGCTTGCCCTGCGACCACTGCCGGTAGGCACCCGCCATTTTAAAAAAGCCGTCCCATGTGGCAAGGGTGGAAAGCTGCGCCCCGGTGTCCGCCGCAAACCGGGCGTACTGGGAGCCGTTCAAAAAGATGAGCTGGGTGGATTTGGACACCGGGAACACCACCTGCTTCCCGTCAATGATGCCGTCCTGCACAAAGCCGGGCACATAGGCCGCCATGTCCTCGGCGGTGAACCAGTCGTTCCAGTCCACAAGGTTCTCAATGCCCAGAGCGCTGGCGTCCGCGGAATGGGCCGAGAACAGGTCCGGCAGGTCCAGCGCGCCGGGCTTGCCGGCCTTGGCGTCCTGCAGCTGGCCGCCGATGGCGGCACTGTTGGTCATGTTGGTCACGTTGAGCAGGATGCCCTTCTCTCTGCCCACCGTGTCGTTGAACTCGGTCAGCAGGCGGTTCATGGGCGAGTCTGCCTGTTCGCCATATACATGCCAGATGCTGAGCATGGTGGGGTCCTTGGGAGAAAGCAGGGTCTTGCTGCCGCCGCAGCCCGCAAGAGCCAGACCGGGGACAAGCGCCGCAAGCTTTAAAAATGTCCTTCGTTCCATTTTTCATGACTCCTTTCCGCACATTGCAGCCAGAGGGAGAAAACCGGCACAGGCAGGGCTGCAGCCGCCTGTTTTGGTGGGAAACCACCCCCAAATCCCCCCAATTTTGGGCTTTTTGGGGGGATTTTTTGAGGGGGAAGCCCCAAACCCCAAAAATTTTTTTGGAATTGCCCCCCAAAAATGGCTTTTCTGAGGGGGCAATTTTTTCCCGGGTATGATACAGTACAAACAGAAGAGGTCCTGCGCCGGTGCAGAAAGCCTGTCGCTGTGCACAAAACGTGTCAACGGGCAACTGCGGATTCTATTCATAAGAATAGCATAAGATGGAGCGGACTGCAAGTGCAGAGAATACCCAAACCAGCCCCCCTAAAAAGCAGGGGGGACAAAGAGAAAGGAGCACCCCATGAAAGAGATGAACCGACGCGAATTCCTCACCCTTACCGGCGCAGCCGTTGTGGCGCTCTCGCTGGCAGGCTGCGGCGGGCCCTCCGCACCTCCCGCACCTCCCGCACCTCCGGCCTCTGAGAGCAAAGAGATGGCCCTGTTCAAAGCCATCAACGAGGTCTGGTATGAAGTCCACAGAGACCCCAGTTCCAAACTTCAGATCTGCAAGTCTGTGGTCTACTGTCAGGAGGCTGCCGACCTCGCAAAGTTTACAGCCAGCCCCTTTGAACTCTATGAACCTGAAGTAGACGAAGAGGATTACCGCAAATGGAACTTGCCTGATGATGTATTCCACGAGTACCAACGCCGTGAGTCTGAAATGATAGAGGGAATCAGGGAAAAATATGGAAACGGAAGCTATCGGGGAACTGCGGGAGTTTCTAACTACACCCATGACGGTATGCAATTAAAGCAACTGTATCCTAGTAATCCGAGCGAGGTCAGGGAGTTTGTGCGGAGTCTGGCCGGCGGGCGTGGACTGGCGAGTCCGCATCCCGAGCAGTGGATGATCGGGCTCTACTGCCCCACCATTAAGGGCAAGACCTATACGGTGGCGGTAATGGTAAACTTTGCACCGATCTGAAGCGGGGCAGGGATGCACGGACTTCCCGCAAGTTGCGAACCGTAATCTATCATATATTGTATTGAAAGGAGCACCCTCATGAAAGAGATGAATCGACGCGAATTCCTCGCCCTCTCCGGCGCATCGGTCGCCCTGCTGGCACTGGCTGCCTGCGGCAGCACCCCTTCCACGCCCGCAGCGCCCGCTGGCAGCAAGGAAGCTGAGCTGGTGGCAGCTATCAACAAGGTCTGGAAGGAAAAGCATGATGCAGGGGCGGTTGTCCACGAGCAGCTGACCCTCAATCAGGATGCGGTGGGTGCCATAAGGTGCTACGGACGTGTTTTTGAAGAGGCCAACGAGACACCGCATACGTTGAAAGACCCTGACCACAAGATCATTTTTGGGGAACTCAATGGACTTGAGGACAAGATACGGAACAAGTATGGCAAGGACAGTTTGGCAGGTATGGCCGGCATCTCCGAACCGTCTCCCGAGAATGTGGTGGCTCTGGAGGATGAGTATTCTTGCGAGAATACTGCCGTTCGGACTTTTGTAGCAAAACTGCTGAACAATTCTGATAGCGCCAAGGCAGAGTTCATCAGCATCTACTGCCCGGTGGTTCAGGGCAAGACCTACATGACCGCTGTTGTGTTCCGAAATAACAAGGCATAAGATAACCAGACTTCCCCCTGTTTGCCCCGGGCACACTCCCCCTGTGTCCGGGGCTTTATAGAAAGGAGCACCCCCATGAAACGATATGACCGACGGACCTTCCTCAAGCTCTCCGGCGCATCGGCGGTGATGCTGGCGCTGGCAGCCTGTGACGATAGCTGCTCCTCCGGCTCTACAAGTTCCGGCTCTGCCACAGAAACGCCTCCCTCGCCGCCGATCCCTGTGATCCGGGACGGGCAGAAAATTCTGACCATTTTCAACGCAGAGCTGGCCCGGCGAAAGGTGGAGAACATCAAGTTCGAGTACAGCAAGGGTCTGGAGCACGCCATTCAGGCAGATGTGCAGATGTTTGTGGATAACGGCAGCCCGGAGTTCCCGTCGGACGAAGGGCTCAGGCTGCGGATGGAGGGCGACTATGCCGCAAAGATGTGGGATGGTCTGCACGAGGCAGGTTACAGCTCCGGCTCCACAGCCATCTTCCATATGCTCGATCAGTACCGGGTAGGCGTGGATTTTGACCACGAAGGAAAGCACCTTTACAGCATGGATCGTCTCTACCCCGCCACAGAGGCCCAGTTTCAACAGTTGGTGGATGAACTGATCAAGGACTACGGCGGTGTGCCGGGGCTTCATGAGGACGACCCGGCGGTGAATAAGGTAGGCATCACTGTGGTGGATATCAACGACAAGACCTATTGGGCCGCCTACATCATCGACAAGTGGCAAGGCATAGGAGACGGCTGAACCACACCATAGAAAAGGAGCCCGCCATGAAATACCAACACCTTGTAAGCCTTGCACTGGCTGCGGCGCTGCTGACCGGCTGCGGCGGCACCCAGAGCAGCCCCAGCACCGCTGCCGACCAAAGCTCCGACAGCAGCCGAAGCACCCCCAGCGCGGTGGCGCAGGCCGCCCAGACAGACCGCATCACCGACCAGTACACGCTGGAAAAGAACGTTTCGGGCGTGTGGGGGGAGGAAGCGGTGCAGTGCATTTCCGTCCATGTGCCCAAGCTGGAATGCGACAGCCCGGATGCCGCCTACATCAACGATGAGCTGAACGCCATCTATGCGGCGGATTTCCGGGAGTTCGAGAACAGCGAGGAGGCCGGGCAGCCGGACGGCGAAGCCCCGCAGATCGGTGTGGGCTGGGATGACTGGTGGTACGGCGACTGCGTCAGTCTGGTGGTGCGCAGCCGCTACGGCGGCACCGCTCCGTGGCGTTACAGCGGCTGGTGCTTCGATTTTGCCACCGGCAGGCAGATCACCACAGCCGAGATGCTGCAGCGGATGGGGCTGGACCCGGACGAAGTGCAGGCGCAGGTGCAGCGGCAGGCCATGCAGGCCTTTGACCGGGAGATGGCGCAGGGCGCGTATTACGAGGGCCTGCGTCTCGGCGGAGAGCTTTCGCAAATGCGGATGGATACGCTGGAATACAATGAGCTGGAAAACCTGTGCCTGCTTTTGCCGGAGCAGGATCAACTGGTGCTCCGGGGTAAGTACAGCTGCGAAGAAGGCTGGCAGCAGCTGGATATGGAGCTCTCGCTGCCCCCCGCTGACACCCCGGTGCTGACCGACACCTACGATGGTGTGCAGGTGCAGCTGGAGGGAACGCAGGGCACCATCACCCTGAGCCCCGCGCCAAAGACCGACCAATGGGGAGACATTGGCATCCGGGTGGAACAGGAGCACAGCTACCCCATCCTTGGCGCTTATAACGAGTATGTGGACGTGTGCATCGGGGAGCAGGAGGACGGCTTCTTCCGCCCGGTGGTCTATCTGCTGACCAAGGACGGCGTGGTGGAGTATGTGGACGTGCTGCGCTGCCTCATGTTCGGCAATGCCATGGTCTGTCAGGATCCAATCTACTTTGCCAACAACGGCACTGCGCTGGAACGCAGCGGCAGCGAGGTGAACCTGCGCCGGGCGGATGGCTCTGTGCTGGAACTGGCTCCCCTGTCGGCAGAGTGGAGCGCGCAGGAGATCCCCTATTCCGTCACCGGCTCCTACAACTACACCTCTGAAACCGGTTGGAACTGGATGGACCTGACCAGCGACGGCAGCGTTCAGCTGGGCGTGCAGGACAACAGCCGCGTGGATCGGGGCGATGCCGCGTATCTGGGCGTGGTGCCCGAGGGCGTGGTGCTGGGCATCGCTGCCGATGAGGAGCTCGAATTTGTGGCGGCGTTCAAGAACGACCAGTACAACGAGAACCTGACCCTGACCATGATCGCCGGGCAAAACCCCTTTGCCGAGGGCGAGACCCAGCTGCAGATGACCCGCAGCTACGGCTGAGATCACAGGAGAACGACCATGAAATACAAACGCCTTGCCGCTGCGGTGCTGGCGGCGGCTCTCTGGCTGACCGGCTGCGGCGGCGCGGCGGCTCCCGCTGCCCCCGCAGGCTCCGGCGCAGCTTCCCAAAGCGCCGCAGACACGGCGGTGCAGACGGCACAAAAAGACCGCATCACGGAGCAGTTCACGCTGGAAAAGACCGTCCGGAACGAGTGGGGCAGCGCACAGAAGCTGACCATCCATGTGCCACAGCTTGTGTGCGACAGCCCGGATGCTGAATATATCAATAATGAGCTTGCCGCCATGTATGCGGCGGAATATCGGGATTATGAAAGCTACCCGCAGGCTGAGGTGTCGCAGGACGAATGGTGCCCGCAGATCTACATCGACTGGGACGCCTACTGGTACGGCGACTGCGTAAGCCTTGTGGTGCGCAGCTACTACGGCGGTACCGACCCGGGGTATTCCCGGGGCTGGTGCTTCGATTTTGCCACCGGAAAGCAGGTCTCGGTGGCTGAAATGCTGCAGCGCATGGGGCTGGACCCGGATGCCGTGCAGCAGCAGATGCTGCGGCAGGCTATGCAGACCTTTGACCGGCACATGGCGCAGGGCGGCTACTACGAGGGCCTGCTCAGCGGCGGCAATCTGGCAAGCATGCGGATGAACACGCTGGAAAACAACCAGCTGGATGACCTGTGCCTGCTGCTGCCGGAACAAAACCGGCTGGTGCTCCGGGGCGGGTGCAGCTCCACCGCCGGATCGGGCTGGCGGCAGCTGGATGTGGAGATCCCGCTGCAGGCTGCTGACCCGCAGCCGCAGGCGGTGCTGACCGATACCTACGGCAGCGCTTCGGTGCAGCTGGAAGGAACACAGGGCACCATCACCCTCCGCCGCACGCCGGAGACCGCCGCATGGGACACGGATTACGGCATCCGGCTGGAACAGGACCGCACCTACCCCATCCTTGGTATCTATAATGAGTATATCGACCTGTGCATCGGAGAACTGGGCGCCTCCTTCCACCCGGTGGTCTATCTGCTGACCAAGGACGGCGTGGTGGAGTACGTGGACGTGCTGCACTGCCTTATGTTCGGCAGCGCTCTGGTCTGTCAGGACCCCATCTACATTGCAAATCAGGGCGTGGCGCTGGAACGCAGCGGCAGCGAGGTGAACCTGCGGCAGGAGGATGGCTCTGTGCTGGAGCTGGCTCCCCTGACGGCAGAGTGGAACGCGCAGGAGCTCCCCTCGGAGGCTGTCGGTGCCTTCAACGATATGTCGGACGACCAGTTTGACTGGATGGACGTGGAAAGCAATGGTTCCGTCCAGATGGGCGTGCAGGACAACAACGTTTTCTATCAGGGCTACGCCGACTATCTGGGCGTGGTGCCGGAGGGCATGGTGCTGGGCGTCTCTACCAGCGAGACGGCGGACGGGATGCCGGGTATCACCTTTGTGGCGGCGGTGAAGTACGACCTGTACAACGAGACCCTGAACCTTACCATGATCGACGGGCAAAACCCCTTTGCCGAGGGAAAGACCCAGCTGCAGCTGATCCGCTGCCCGGATCCCTGACCCCGGCGCAGCCGCTGAGAACACAGGAGAACCACCATGAAACACAAAGCGTTCCGCTGGATACCGGCAGTTTTGCTGGCGGCGCTGCTGGCAGGCTGTGGGGCAAAGACCGCAGCCTCTGCCCGCCCGGCTGGCAGCCGGGAGCTGAAATCGACCCCGCCGGATTCCATGCACGCCACCGCGGCGATCACCGAGCAGTACACCCTTGAAAAGGTGGTGCAGGCGGAAAACGGCGGCAAGGTTCGGCTGAACATCCATCTGCCCCGGCTGGAAAGCGACAGCGCCGATGCCGCCCGCATCAACGCCGAGATCGCCCGGCTCTACGAATACGATGTGCAGGAGTATGTAGACTGCCCGGCGGCAGCCGACCCGGACGTGTGGGACATCTGCATTGAGATGAACTGGAACGCCAGCTGGTACGGCGACTGCGTCAGCCTTGTGGTCAGCAGCTGCTACGGCGGTACGGATGCGCCCTTCCACAATGGCTGGTGCTTCGACTTTGAAAGTGGAAACCAGCTCACCGCCATCCAGCTGCTGCAGCGCATGGGGGCAGACCCCGCCGCGCTGGAAGAAGCACTGTACCGCGACATAAAGTGCCGGGATGAGCTGGACCGGCAGACCGCCTGTGAGCGGGGGCTGCTGCCCCCCGGCAGCCTGAAAGAGGGCAACACCGCATGGTGGGCTACACTGGATGAGCTGCCGCTTTCGTTTGACGAAGCGGGGAACGTTACCTTTTTCGTCCGCCGGTTCAGCGCGTCCGGGGGAGAGTTTGTGAACGATGCCCCAACCATCCCGCTGGACGCGCAGCCGCTGCCGCAGGACTGGGAGCAGCAGGTGCTGGCCGAGTGGATGGCGGTCACCGTGGTGTCGGAGGGGCAGACCTACACCCCCGTCGACCGCAACGAAAGCTTTACCCTGCGGCTGGAAAAGGCCGAGATCACCGGCACGGTGACCGTCTCCTTCATCCGGGAAACATACGTCAGCCCGCAGATCCAGTCCGCTGCCGAGACCCGCACCGGAGAGCTGAATGCCGGTGCTGTGACCGGCTGGGACGGGGAAAAGAGTCAGGGCTGGAACCTGACTTGCCTCAGCGAGGACGGCAGAAGCCGCTGGATTATCTCCATGATGGAGGACGGCTCGCTGCTGATGCGTTCCACCGGCTCGAAAAAGGACGGCACCGTGTGGTATGTGTTCCGGCGCACCACGGCGTGGGATGACATCGGTTTCACCGCCATCCCCCGCAGGCTGTGGGGCACTTACCGCGCCGGAGACGAGGCCGCAAAGGGCATCCGCTGGATGACCTTCCTGCCGGACGGAAGCTGCTGCATGAGCGTGGAATGGGACGGGTGGAACGGCATTCTGACCGGCACCGCCGAGGGAACACAGGGCCGCACCGAGGACGGTACCGAGCTGTACTTCACGCTGACCGACACGGACGGCAGACCGTGCGAGTTCTGGGCCATTTTGCTGAACGATGACGGCAGCCCCAGCGGTTGCAGCCTGAAATACCGCGCCGGAGAAGTGCTGTTTGACCGGGACACGCGTCCCATTTACTGGAAAAACGACTCCCCGGAACAACCCCTTGAACCGTGACCAAAACCGGAAACCGTGCGATAACAGAAAGTTATCGTTTGCACAAATAAAACATACAGGAGGAAATTACTATGGGTCTTATCAAAGCAGGTATGGGCGCACTGGGCGGAACCCTTGCAGACCAGTGGAAGGAATTTTTCTACTGTGATTCTCTGGACAAAGATGTGCTGATGGTCAAGGGCCAGAAGCGCACCTCCCGCCGCAGCTCCAACAACG
>OLXF01000247.1_pt1 | contig 22986 bp, 18 predicted proteins | sample 1673471 | NCBI WGS metagenome assembly OLXF01 (sample SAMEA103958113, study PRJEB25191) | human gut metagenome
CCGAATTCAAAGCCTACGCCATAACCGATATATATTTCGCACCCCAACAACGCAATGGAATCTGACTACCTCCACATAGTATCTTCTCGAGTATTATCATCTTCAACAATTTTAGGGCCTATTTCTAATATTCCAAATTTGGCAGTCAATTCCATTTCAGATGGTTCATTATAGGTAATCCCATTAACAGTGATTTTTATGTTTACATATTTATGTACTCCACTTGCTTTTACGTCAATACCGCTTAATGTTGCGCCTGCCGAAGCACCCATCCCCATATTCGCATTCAAGTAAAAGGAACTAACTACAGCCTTTCCCAATTGAGCTATAACCGAGGTCGTTCTTTGGTCAGTTGACGCACCACCAATAGAAACAAAATAGTGCCCTTCCGCATATTTTTGCGCATTTTCCAACAATTTATCATCCGGTAGCATTCCGCCATCATCCACCAGGTTGACGGGATCGTCCAGACAATAGGCGAACATGTTCTTATCCAGGAGGCCTGTGCCTGTTTGCACATATCCATCCCCATTCACAAACCGACCGGTCTCGGGGTCGTAGTATCTGCTCTGGAGATAGTACAGCCCCAGGTCTACATCGTAGTAATACCCTCTGTAGCGTATCGGGTTGATGTTGCCGATGAAGCTGGACGAAGCTTGTGCAACTCCCGCCGCGTTGGTCACGGAGAGCACCTTGCCCCACGCGTCGTAGGTGTATTTCGCCACCGTGTCGGCGTTGTGATCGAGGATGGCGATTACATCCCCCTGCAGGTTGTGCCGGTAGTAGTACTGCGTTCCGTTGTAGGTAAAGCCGATCCGCCGGCCGTTTGCGTTGAACTGGTAAAGCAGCTTCTTCGTCCCTGCTCCGTACCGGTACTCGCCCAGTATCTCCCCGTCCTCGACAAAATAGGCCGTCTGCTCCCCCGTCGTGCCGCCGGCGCTCTGCACCTTGCTCGTCCGGATGCCATCCTGGTTGTACCGCATGGTGTAGGTCAGATTCCCCACCGTCGCCGTTTTCATCTGCCGCCCGGCCTACCACGTGAAGCTCATCCCGCCGCGGGTTTCACCGTGAGTTATCCTCTCCGGCTGCTGCTTTCATGATACCACACTCCGTTCCCATTTTATATGCACTCTTGTCACGAATCCCCCTCCCCCTTTTCTACGTTTTGCACAAACGATAGAGGGGGGAGCCATGCACAGAGTGTGATTTTTCTTCTACACGCAAAGAATCCCCGCCGGGCGGAGAAGGCAGTGCTCCTCCGGCCTGACGGGGATTTTTTCTGTTTTAAGCGGACGGGGGGCGAACCCTTCCGCCTGTCAGCTTATCAAAAGGTCAGCCGCCCTGTACAATCTTCTTACGCAGCTCGACCACGTCGGAGACCGAGAGAGTCTTGTCTCCATCGAGGTTTCCGGCCGCAAACTCGCGCTCGGTCCAGCTGCCGGCGACAATCAGCTTGCGCAGCTGCACCACGTCGGAGACGGTCACCTGGCCGTCGCCGTCCACATCTCCCGGGCGGGAGATGGTGGTGCCGCCCTCGCTTCTGTAGCTGTCGGCATCGTACCAGACAACCACCTCGGACGAGCTGGCGTTGATGACGCTGTGCCTTCCCGCAAGGTCGGCGCTGTAACGGGCCTTGATCTCGCCCTCGTTCAGCGCGCGGTTCATCACATGCGCCGCCGCCATCGAGCCGCGAAGCTGCTTGCTTGCATTGCCGGGATCATAGCATTTTCCGATGCCCAGCGGATAGCTTCCGCTGTTGATCGAGACCGACAGGCTCTTGGATCCGACCAGGCTGCCGTTGACATAGAGGCACATGGTGCTTCCGTCATAGGTTGCGGCAATGTAATTCCATTTGCCGATCGCAAAATCCTGCGGAATGGGCACGTCGATGACCTGCCATCCGTTCGAGTAGATATAATACTCCAGCCCATTGGAGGTCGTCTTGATACTGACCTGATTGTCGCCCTTCATGATAAAGGCGTTGTCGGCCGAAAGATCGCTCGGGTTGACCCAGACCTCCATGGTGAATTTCGCACTGCCCGACAGCGCCTTATTCACGCCGCCGTCGTTATCCGGCACCTGGAAATATCCCTTGAAGGCGTAGCCGAAGGGAGAGGTCGCGTCCTTGTAGATCGTGGCCGTTTCGGTGATTTCGGCGTCCCGGCCGGCCGCACTCTTATCGGTGATGTAGGCCTTTGCGCCATAGAGGGTATAGATTTTCTCCTCCGCCGCGGTCAGAATATCCAGCCCTTTGACCAGCTTCTTCTGCCCATCGGTCAGGCGGTTGTACTGCGCACGGACCGCCTCGACATCCTTCTTCTGATTATAGCTGAGGATCACCGAAACAGTGTTGATCAGCGCGTCCATTTCGGCCGCGGTTTCCTTATCAAACGTATCCTGATCAAAGCTTTCGCTGTCGCGCCAGAGCTTGGAGAGTGCCATGACGTCGTCGGCCGCCGTTTTGTACGGCACGATGGTATAGCTGTAGGTGTAATCCCGTCCGTCGTTGAACAGCCGGTACTGATCCAGCGGGCGGGGACCGCAGGTCGCGCCGCCGGTGCCCCTTGCGCCGTAGTCGACGTTCAGGATGGTATAATCGGTTCTCGGCATCTCATAAACCCGATTCACACCGGCGTAGTCGGTCGTCTTATAATGCAGGGCAGAGGCCTCCATCTCGCTGTCGCTGACCACCATGAGGCCGACCGGGCTGTTGGGATCCTCCAGCGCGATGAAGCGCACGGCCGTCTTGTTTCCGGAGGCCTGCGGCTTCGCGTAAGGATAGAAGGAATCCGACACGGTGGAGGTGTACAGGCCGATCCGGCCGCCGTATTTGCGGTCGGAGATGGTCTCCTGCTCACCGTTGCCGTACCAGGTGATCTGCTCATAGCCTCTGGGCAGGGTGATCTCCGCACCATAGCGCAGAAGCTCGGGGGCGCTCGCGTCGGGATTCAGAGTGGCGGTCACCTCAATCTCGCCGGTGTTGTGGATGACGTACTTCAAAATCTGCTGCGAGCTGTTGCCGTACAGGTCGATCGCAACCTGTATCGTGCAGCTCTTGCCGCCCGCGGCGGCGGACACCCTGCAGGTGGAGGCCGTCATTTTGCTGTTGGCCTTCTCCCAGGTGCGGTTGCCGTTGATGACGCTGTCTTTCCAGTCGTTGTCGTAAATGCCGCGCCAGTAGTTCGGAGTCGGGCCGGCGGTCATGACCGTCTGCCCCGCGTAGGTGTACTCCTCAATCAGGCCGGTGGACTTGTTGAATTTCAGGGTAAAGTTATCGCCCGACAGGGTCAAAAGGTCGCCCTGCTCACTCTGCCGGATGGCCGACGCGCCGTCCGACGGCTTGGAGATATTCTGCACCTCGGCCGGGACGCGGAACTGGGCATAGGAGACCTCATGTCCCGCCGGCGCCCAGAGGGTATCCTCCTTCAGCCGAACCGAGAGATTGAGATAATATTCGGCGTCGGCCTTCCGCTCGGCCGGCATTTGGAAGGGGATGGAGGCCGTCGCCTTTCCGCCCGGCGCGCAGGAGAGGGTCAGGCTACCGCTGTCGACGACCTTGCCGTCCTCCAGCAGCTCATAAACCGTCTCATACGCCGAGAGATCGGTGAAGCTGGACTCATTTTCAATATTGACCTTGTGGTTCAGAATGTCGATGGTGTCGGCGGTGAACCACAGCTTCTGATAGACGTATTTGACCTCGTACAGCTCATCCTGCACGCTGCGGTCGGGGTTAATCAGACCGTTCTGGCAGAAGTTTCCATCGTTGATCGTATCGCCCCAGCAGCCGCCGTAGGCATAGTATTTTCCGGCCATGTCGGCGTCGCCCTGCTCGGCGTAATAATCATAGGTATCCCCCACAACGCTGCCGGTTTCGGCCTTGCTGTAATCCAGCCAGAGCACCGCGCTGTCATCCGACGGCTCGACGGCGTACGACCCGTTACCGAGGTCGGCCTGCCGCTGCGCCGAAAGCTCGGCCGCGGTCAGCGCCCGGTCATACACCCGAACGAAGGCATACTGATTGTTGCCGTCCCGCTCACCGGTGTGCTCGGCGTCAATGCCGATGCCAAAGGGCTGATCACTCGAGGCGATGGCGCCCGAAATGGTCTTTTCTCCCCCGCCGGTGATGTTGGCAAGCTCCTTGCCGTCGCAGTAGAGGCGCATTTTCGTCCCATCGACCACCGCGGCCAGATGATGCCAGCTGCCGAGCCATCCGGTCGGCACTTCAAAATCGTTCTGAATCCAGCTTCCGCCGGCGTAGACGTAGAAGGTCAGGCTGTTCTCATACGCCGAGCGAACGGCGACCTGATGATCTCCCTTGGCGAGGATGGTGTTGAAGGCCTTGGTCGACTGCTGCTTGACAAAAGCCTCCAGCGTGAAGGAGCTGCTGCCCGACAGCGCCTCATTCAGCCGGTCGCCGGACGCGGGATTCAATTTTTCAGTCAGAAGGGAGTTTCCGGAAAGCACCTTGCCGCCGGGCGCCGTGGAATCCGAAATGACCGAACCCTCCAGCGTGCCGACGAGCGAGAGACGCCCCTGATCGGCAGTGACCGTTTTGGTCGCCGCGCCCGGAATCTCGGTCGCGATCGACTGATCGACCCAGTCCCAGATAAAGGCGCCGAGGATATTGTCCGAGCTGCGATAAGCCTCCCAATACTCGTAAAGATTGCCGACCGAGTTGCCCATCGCATGGGCATACTCGCACTGGAGATAGGGCATGTGGTTCTTCACCGTGCCCTTGGCATAGACGCCGCTGACGCCGGCATACATCTGGCTGTCCACATCGGTGCCGCCCTGTCCGCCAAGGCCGCAGTAATGAATCGGCCGGGTGGAGTCAATCGGCTTCATGATATTGTTGATCGCGTTCTGTATGATCTTGCTGCTCGGGGTGTCGCCGCTCTCGTTTCCGTAGGACCACATCACAACCGAGGTCCGGTTTTTCTCGATATTCATGTGGGTGCTGACGCGGTCGTAAACCGACTGCTCAAGATAGCGGTGGGTATCGTCGGAATTGGTGCCGTGGCACTCCACATTGCACTCGGCCATAACGTAAATCCCGTACTTGTCGCAGAGATAGTAAAAATACTTGTCGTCCGGATAGTGGGAGGTACGCACGGCGTTGATGTTGTACTGCTTCATCAGCAGGATATCCTGCTCATAAACCTCATGCGGGACATAGCGGCCGGTCTGCGGCGCGGTGTCGTGCCGGTCCACTCCGCGGAATTTGAAGGGTTTGCCGTTGATGGTGACCGTCTGATAATAATCGGTGATGTTGTTATAATTTTCGTCCACAACCGTCCTGGTAAAGGAAATCTCCCGGAAGCCGAGCGGCTGCGCCACACTCTCGTAATACGCGCCGGTCGAGGTGTTGTACAACGAAAGCACCAGGGTGTAGAGGTAAGGATCCTCATCCGACCAGAGGTGGGGCGACCGGATGGCCGCCGAAAGGTCGAGGGTCGCCTTTTTCCCGCTGGAGACGCGGTCAAAGCTGCCCCGCAGCGGAGAGGCGTCCAGAATATCCTGCCCGTCGGCGTCAAAAAGCTTTACATCCACGGCGAAGTTGGAAGCCGCCTTCTGGCTGGAGTTGAGCAGGTCGGCCGAAATCTTCAGGGTGGCGTTCGTATATGTATCGTCCAGGTCGGTCTCTACCTTATAATCCTCCAGATAGACCGACGGGGTCGAGTATACATAAACATCGCGGAAGATGCCGGCCAGCCGGAGATAATCCTGATCCTCCAGGAAGCTGCCGTCGCACCAGCGAACCACCTTGACCGCCAGAAGATTGCCCTTTCCGTCGGCGTTCAGGAAGGGGGTGATGTCAAACTCGGCCGCGTCGAAGCTGTCCTCGCTGTAGCCGACCTCATGCCCGTTGACATAGAGGTACATGGCCGACTCCACCCCCTGGAAGGAGATGAAAACCTTGCGGTTGCGGTCCATCCACTCGCTGTCGACGTCGAAGGTATAGCGATAGAAGCCGACCGGATTGGTCACGGTCGGGGCATAGGGCAGGCTTGTGCCGGAGTTGCCGTAAGCGCCGCCCCAGGGAATGCTGATGTTGCTGTAGATGGGGAAATCAAAGCCCTGTGTCTGCCACGAAGCGGGGAGGGTTACCTCCTGAAAGCCGCCGTAATAGGCCGAGCTGCCCCAAATGCCGACCGTGCCGTCCCCGGCATATTTGGGGGCGGCGGCCATGTCATAATCGGTCTTGTAAAAATCGTCGAGCACACCGGCGGATTTTGCCGTGCTCATATTCTGATAAACCGCCAGCTGCCAGGGCTTGCCCTCCCCCGTCAGCTTCTGGTAGTAAGCCGAAATTTCCGGCGTGAAGTTAGCCGCGCCCTCAACCGCCTTTTCAACCGAGTCGTAGGGAATCGTCTCACTCGAATGGGCCTCCATCCGATTCACCTGCACCACGTCGGACTGACGGACGGTGTTGCCGTTTACATCCTTGCTGTTTACCTCCCCGGTCCATTCCTTCCCGGTGAAGTAGGTCTGCCCCTTTTCGAGCCGGCTGGTTGCCGGCTGCGTAGACCACGCGGCGTCCGATTTCCACGGATCGCCCGCAGCGGTATCGGCCGCGGCAAGCACGCCCGAAAGCGGCGCAGCCGTCAACAGAAGGCTTGTGCTCAGAAGCAGTGCGGTGATTTTTCTTCCGATGTTCATACCCTGTGCCCTTCCTTTCTCTGGTCGGTAAAAGCACGTCCTCCGGCCGAGGCGAAGCTTTTCCATACCCATGCCTTGGTGCGGCGCCCGGAAACCGGGCACTACTTTTCCTTTTTATAATATTCGTGGAATTATCTAAAGTCAATGGCAAAATCTAAAAAAGATTTTGTCAAAATGTTGTTTTTGCAAAAAATCTTTGCCGCACGGCACAAAAGCGGAAAGAGGAGAGATTTTCCCCGCCCTGCGGCAGATATGCCGGGGCGCTTTTTGCCGCGGAACCAACCGCGCCCGCTTCGCATATTCTGTACAAAGAACGTAACCCGTATTGAGAGGGATCAAATATGGAACAAAACCGACAACTCGTCATCGCCGTCATCGGCGGGGACACCCGGCAGGCCTATCTGGCCAACATGCTGGCACTCGACGGCTACTGTGTTATAACCGCGGCACTTGAAAAGCTGGAGGAGGTTTCGGCCTCCTGCTTTATCGGCAGCGTGGGAGAGGCCATCGCCTCCGCCGATATTTTAATCCTGCCGATGCCGGTCAGCAAGGACGGCGTTACCCTGATCGCCCCCTACAGCTATAACACCGTTTATCTGAATGACATCTGGGCCTCGGCCGACAGAACCCGGCTGATTCTGGGCGGAAAAATTCATTGTCCGCCGCAGAGCAAGCTACATATCATGGATTATGCCGACCGGGAGGAGCTGGCCGTGCGCAACGCCGTCCCCACGGCCGAGGCGGCGCTGGAGATCGCCATCCGGGAAACCGACATCACCCTCTTCGGCTCGACCTGCGCGGTCATCGGCTACGGTCGGATCGGCAAGGTGCTTTCCCGCCTGCTGTCAGGCTTCGGCGCCCGGGTGATCGCCACCGCCCGCAAGCGGGGCGACCTCGCCTGGATCGAGGCGGAGGGCTTTACCGCCCGGCGCACCGCCGACCTGCACGAATATATCGGGGAGGCCGATGTCATCTTCAACACAGTGCCGGACAACGTGATCACCCGGCGGGAGATTGTCGCCTGCAAAAGAAGCGCTTTGATCATCGACCTTGCCTCCGCGCCGGGCGGAACCGACTTTGCCGCGGCCGAGCAAAACGGAATCAAGGCCATTTCCGCCCTCTCCCTTCCGGGGAAAACCGCGCCGGTTTCGGCCGCGCGCATTGTAAAGGACACGGTCACCGCCATCTTCCGGGAGGAGGGGTTTGCGGTCTGATCCGCGCCTTACCATCGGCTTGCGGCCGGTGCAAAAAAGCCGAAAGGCCTCCCTGCCGGCTTCGGCTTATCATGCTTTGTAAAGTCAACACCGTCGTCATCGGGAGGCGGGCAGGATTTCTATCATACGCTTTTCGGACAGCGGCGCCGGGCGCTTTTCCAAAATGGGTCAACGCCAGAGCGCCCGGGTGCGGAGAGAACCGACTCTCATCGAAAAAACGAAAAATCCGGAGCTGCCTCCCGCCGGCGACGGTATGTATTCTGAAAGAAAGGAACGGTTATATATGGAAGGATTTACCGTGGGATTTGCCTTTTGCGGCTCATTTTGCACCCTGTCGGGCGCGGTCGCGCAGCTGGCCGGTCTCAAAGAAGCCGGTATGGAGATTATTCCAATCATGTCGGATACCGCTTACTCGACCGACACGCGGTTCGGCACGGCCGAATCGTTTGTTACGAAGATTGAGGATATATGCAAAAACAAGGTCATCCACACCATCGCAGAGGCCGAACCCATCGGCCCGAAAAAGCTGCTTGACCTGCTGGTGATTGCCCCCTGTACCGGAAACACCATCGGCAAGCTGGCGCTCGGTATCACCGACACGGCGGTTACCCTGGCGGCCAAGGCGCATCTGCGCAACGGACGGCCGGTGCTGATCGCCGCCGCGACCAACGACGCCCTCGGCGCTTCGGCCAAAAACATCGGCCTGCTGATGAACTGCAAGAACATCTACTTTGTTCCCATGCGGCAGGACGATCCGTATGCCAAGCCCAACTCGCTGGTGGCGGATTTTTCCAAAATTCCCGACGCGGTTCGCGCCGCCCTGCTCGGCAGCCAGCTGGAGCCCTGCCTTTTTTGAGCGCAAAAAACACGCCGCCCGGTGCTTTTTTAAAAAAACACGGGGCGGCGTACATTTTTTTATCCGATGTCCGGTTATCGGGCATCCGGCGGATTTAGTCCAGGATGTTGCCGGTGCAGCTTCCCGGAACGCCGGCGGCGTTGGCCTCATCCGTATCGAGATGCATGGCCAGCTTGAACTTATCGCTTACACGGGCAACCACGTCGCCGAAGATCAGGCTGCGTCCCTCGGTCGGGATTTCCACCTGCACAATCTGCCGGTCGGAGATGCCGTATTTTTCCGCGTCCTCCGGCGTCATGTGGATGTGCCGCTTGGCAACGATCACGCCCTCGGCAAGCTCCACCTCGCCGCAGGGGCCGACCAGCTTGCAGGCACCGCTGCCGGCGACGTCGCCTGACTCCCGCACCGGGGCGGACACGCCGATCGAGCGCGCGTCGGTCATGGACAGCTCCACCTGCGTCGCCGGACGCACCGGCCCCAGGATGGAGACGTTTTTCAGCTCACGCTTAGGGCCGATGACATCGACCCGCTCCTCACAGGCGAACTGTCCCGGCTGAGAGAGATCCTTCTTCCGGGTCAACTCATAGCCTTTGCCGAACAGGGTCTCCAGATCCTCTTTGGAAACATGGACATGCCGGGCGGAAATTTCAACAAGTACAGGTTTTGACATTTTCGATTCTTCTTTCCCTTTTACAAATTTGCAGTCGAGTCGAAGACCCGACCAGCTCCCCTAACACGGGGCACAACATGATTATTGTATCAGCAAGCCGCACAGAATGCAAGAGGCTGCGACGCCGTTTTTCTATCGATTGGAGGCCGACGGGTGCGCCCTGTCGATTTTCTCCCGTACCGGGATATGCGGCATGCCAAACAGCCGCCAGAGCCAGTCGCAGGACATCGGCATCCACTCCGCAACCTCCGCCCCCGAAACGCCGTCGGAAAAATGCCCGGTCAACGGATTTGCCAGAGAAATGCCATGCCCGCCATCCTTGAAAATATGCAGCTCAAAGGGGACGTCGGCCGCGGCCATCGCGGTGGCAAAGGCCAGGCTGTCCTCCACCGGGACGGCGTTATCTTCATATGTATGGAAGATAAAGGCCGGAGGCGTGTGCGGCCCGACCTGCTTCTGGCAGGAGAGGAGCGGCAGATTTTCGGTATGCTCGCCCAGTATGCGGGAGAGCGCACCGCAATTCTCCATCCAGGAGGTGGTAATCACCGGATAGCCGAGGATCATGGCGTTGGGGCAGTTCTCCTTCCCTGAGAAGCCCTCCATCTCCTCCAGCAGGGGATGATTCCACAGCGTCCCGAGCGAGGCGCAGAGATGTCCGCCGGCCGAAAAGCCGCAGACGGCGATCTTGTTCGGGATGACTCCCCACTCTTCCGCGTAGTCGCGGATGGTCTTGAGCGCCAGAGAAAGCTCGTAGAGCGGGGTCGGGAAGGCCACATCCTCCCCCACGGCGTAATAGAGCACAAAGGAATGGAAGCCGGCCGCGGCGTAATGCAGGGCGATGGGATCGGCCTCTCTCCTCGAGCAGAAGCCGTAGCCGCCGCCCGGGCAGATGACGACGGCCGGCCGTTCGCAGAAGTCGGACATTTCAGTAGTCGCCTCATGCAGATAACAGACCAACCGGGCCTTCTCCTGATCGAGCTTGAGTTCTTTTACCAACATGTTTTCATTTCTCCTTTGACGCAGAAGCGACGGACAAGGGGCGGCGGGAACAAACGCCGCACGTCCATCGCTCCCCTTTTTCAAAAAATGCATAACGGCCGCACGGCCGCGCGATCGCCGGATTTTTATGAGGCAGCCTGCTTCGCCGACAAAATTTTGGCGGCCATCTCCCACTCCGGTTCGTACAGATATTTCAGCTCCTGCCGGAAGCCGTAGGGCATGGTGTTATAGGTCGCACGCAGCGCCTTGACCTGCACGTCAAGGCTTTCGGAATCGACGCCGCCCGGCGTTCCGTAGGTATAGCAGGCGGCGGTGAGGTTCGCCATCCCGACGGCGTACATGGTTCGGGCGTCCTCCTCGCTGCCGTAGCGCTGCATCTCGGCCACCAGCGCCTGCAATTCCGCGAAGGACGCGTCGTCCAGCGCCTCGGCCGAGGAGAGGTAGGCGACGGCGTGCACCTTGTTGTACAGCCGCAGGCAGTAGTCCATCGCCGTGTTGGCGTCCATCGCCCCGAGCGACACCGGTGCGGAGGAGGTGGAGACCTCCGGCTCGGAGGAAAGAGCCGGCGGCGCCGACGATTCGGGCTGGCCGCCGAACGCGGCGCAGGCCGAAAGGCCGAAGAGCAGCAGAACAAGCAGTCCGGCGCAAAGCAGTTTTTTCATAAAATTTTCTCCTTCATAAAATTTTCTCCTTTAAAATAAAAACATAACGGCAGAAGTCCGTACTTTTTAAAAACAGCGGCCTACACCTCGCCCCGCTGGCGCAGGGCATAAACCTTCATCACCAGCGCCTGGGTCTTGGCGTCCTTGATCTCCCCATTCAGGACCATGTCGACGAGGCGCGCAAGCGGTATCTTCTCCACCTGCAGAAATTCGTCCTCATCCGGATGCATATCCCCGGTTGTAAGCCCGGTGGCCAGATAGAGGTAAATAACCTCCCCCACATAGCCGGGGCTGGGATACAGCTCCCCCAAAAAGCGGAAATTTTCAGCCGTGACGCCGGTTTCCTCGGTCAGCTCACGGCGGCCGCAGGGCTCGGGTGCCTCTCCCCACTCGCGCTTGCCGGCCGGAAGCTCCAGCACGACCTCCCCATACGGGTAGCGGAACTGCCGCACGACATAAAGCTCCTCCCCCTCGGTCAAAGCGGCGACGCAAACCCCGCCGGGATGCTCAATTACCTCCCGCGTGGCGGTGCGGCCGTTGGGAAGCGCAGCCTCATCCACCCGCAGGTTGATGATCCGCCCTTTGAAAATATATTTGTGGGAAAGCTGTTTTTCTTCCAAATCTTTGGGATTCATGAATATAACCTCCGCGTCATATAGTGAATAAAGACCTTTTGAAAGGGGAATCGCAATGAAAGAGAATACATACATTGCCGACCATTTATATGTAACCAGAAAGCTGTTGGAGCTGGAACGGTCCTACCCGTTTTTAAAGGCCGACCGGCTCGGCCAGTCGGTCGCCGGGCGGGAGATCACCGCCCTGACCTTCGGCAAGGCGGAGCAATACGTCCTCTTCGCCGGCGCGTTCCACGGGGCCGAGTGGCTGACCGCTGCGCTCCTCCTCGAATTTGCGAAGGAGCTGGCCGCCGCGGTCGCGGAAAACGGGCAGATTGCCGGCGTTCCGGCGCGCCGCGCCCTCAGCGGAAGGGGGCTGATCCTGGTGCCGGCCGTCAATCCGGACGGCTGTGAAATCTCCATCCACGGGGCGGGAGGCGCCGGGCACTACGCCGCCAGCGTCTACCGCGTAAGCGGCGGAGACTATACCCACTACAGCGCCAACGCGCGCGGCGTCGACATCAACCACAATTTCGACGCCGGGTGGGAAGCCCTGCACCGGCTGGAGCAAAAGGCCGGCATCTACGGTCCGGCGCCCCGGCGCTACGGCGGCCGGCGGCCGGAAAGCGAGCCGGAGACGCGGGCGATCACCACCCTCTGCCGCACACAGAATATTCTGCACGCGCTGGCCTTCCACGCCCAGGGCGAGGTGATCTACTGGGATTTCGGCGAGCAAACGCCGCCAAAGTCCCGAAAGCTGGCCGAAATCCTGGCCTCCTCCTCCGGCTACGCGCTCGAGGCGCCCGAGGGTCTGGCGGTCGGCGGCGGCTTCAAGGACTGGTTCATACAGAACTTCTCCCGTCCGGCCTTCACCATCGAGATCGGCAGAGGCAAAAACCCGCTCCCTCCCGAAACGCTACCGGAGATCTACAGCCGCCTGCGCGAGATGATGATGTTCGCCCTGATGCTGTAGGTCGGATAAACCAAATGGGCGAAAGGCCTCCCCCACAAAAGTGCGGACACCGCGCGGCCTCCCCCCCAAAAAGGGTAAAAACCCGGTCTTTTTTGAAAAGTCATTTTCCACTGATTGGTATTATAGCACAAAGGCCGGCTTTGTAAAACCCGATTTTTTAAAAAAGCACCCATCCGTCGGCAGATTCCCCGGTAAACCGAAAAAAGCGGCTCTTTGCGGAACGCACCGTAAAGGGCCGCTTTTTTCTCTGCCCGCCGGACAGGAGATGCCTCGACCGCGCTATTGCTCCCGGACGTGATCGACAAAGGCGCGCATCTCCTCCACGGACGAAAAATCCGGGCTTTCGGTCAGGATCGTCTCCTGCAGGGCGGTGGGCAGCGTCTCAAAATACTGCAAAAGCTCCGGCTTGTCCTGCAGATAGCGCTTCTGTATATTTTCTCTCAAAGCGTTCACCTCATCTTTCGTTTTGTTATAGCTTTCCCTTTTTTGATCCCAATACGCAAAAAGGCGGTTTCCGGCCGCCGCTTTCTATCAAATGGGCAAATTTTACAAGGAAGAGGCGGCTCGTCCCGCGGCCTTTTGCCAGATTTTCAAATTTTTTGAAAATATAGCCCTGCATATTGAAAAAATTCCCTTTATCGGTTACAATAAGGAATAGCTTGTAGCAATTTTAACAATCTATTCTTTTTGCGATGACTATTATATTTCGAAAGGATGGTTCACAAGATGACCGCTATGAACAAAAAGACGATTGAGGACATCGACGTACAGGGCAAGAAGGTTCTTGTCCGCTGCGACTTCAACGTGCCGCTGGCCGACGGAAAAATCACCGACGACAAGCGTATCCGCGAGGCGCTGCCCACCATCAAATATCTGAAGGAGCACGGTGCCGCCGTGATCCTCTGCTCTCACATGGGCCGCCCGAAGGGTGAGTTCAACATGGCCTATTCCCTCAAGCCGGTGGCGGCCCGCCTCTCCGAGCTGCTGGGAGTCGAGGTCAAGCTTGCCGACGACGTGATCGGCGACAGCGCCAAGGCGCTGGCCGCTGCGCTGCAGCCGGGCGAAATCATGCTGCTGGAGAATGTCCGCTTCCACAAGGAGGAGACCGTCAAGGACAAGGCCGAGCGTGCTCCCTTTGCCAAGGCGCTTGCCTCTCTGGCCGACATCTACGTCAACGACGCGTTCGGCACCGCCCACCGTGCGCAGGCTTCTACCGCCGATCTGGCCGATTATCTGCCGGCCGTCTGCGGCTACCTGATCCAGAAGGAAGTCAAGATCATGGGCAGCGCTCTGGAAAATCCGAAGCGCCCCTTTGTCGCCATCCTCGGCGGCGCGAAGGTTTCGGACAAGATCGGCGTCATCACCAACCTGCTGGACAAGGTGGACACCCTGATTGTCGGCGGCGGTATGGCCTATACCTTTATGAAGTCGCTGGGACACAGCATCGGCGATTCGATTCTGGAGGAGGACAAGGTTGAGCTAGCCGGCAAGATCATGGCCGACGCCAAGGCCAAGGGCGTCAAATTCGTGATCCCGGTCGACAACCGCGTGGGCGACAAGTACGCTCCCGACTGCAATTATCAGGAGGTCCCGAGCGACGAGATTCCCGACGGCTGGATGGGTCTCGACATCGGACCCAAGACCGAGAAGCTCTTTGCTGACGCGCTGAAGGACGCGGGCACGGTTGTCTGGAACGGCCCGATGGGCGTTTCGGAGTTCCCGCGGTTTGCGCACGGCACCATCGCGGTCGCCACGGCCGTGGCCGAGAGCGGCGCCATCTCGATCATCGGCGGCGGCGATTCGGCCGCTGCGGTTGAGAAGCTCGGCTTCGCGGACAAGATGACCCACATCTCGACCGGCGGCGGCGCTTCTCTCGAATTCCTGGAGGGACTGGAGCTGCCCGGCATTGCCGCGCTCAACGATAAATAAGTCTGGTATGGCTGGGGCGGGGTTTCCCCGCCCCTTGCGTTTTGTTTTCAATAATTTCTTATATTTTTGGAAAGGCTGTGTTACACCATGAATAAAACCCTTCGTAAGGCGGTCATCGCCGGCAACTGGAAAATGAACAAAACTCCGGCGGAGGCCTCCGCCCTGATTGAGGAGATCAAGCCTCTGGTAGCCGACGCCGACTGCGGCGTGGTTGTCTGCGTTCCCTTTGTCGATCTGCAGGCCGCGCTGGAGGCCGCTGCCGGCAGCAACATTGCGGTCGGCGCTCAGAACTGCCATTTTGAAAAATCCGGCGCCTTCACCGGCGAGGTTTCGGCGCCGATGCTCGCCTCCATGGGCGTGGAGTACGTCGTCCTCGGCCACAGCGAACGCCGCACCTATTTCGGGGAGACCGATGTAACCGTCAACAAGCGCACGCTGGCCGCGCTGGAGAACGGGCTGAAGGTGATCCTCTGCGTCGGCGAGTATCTCGAGCAGCGGGAGCAGGGCGTCACGGCCGAGATTGTCGCGATGCAGACCAAGATTGCGCTGCAGGGCGTCTCGGCCGAGGCGCTGAAAAACGTCATCATCGCGTATGAGCCGGTCTGGGCCATCGGCACCGGCAAGACGGCCACTGCCGATCAGGCGGAGGAGGTCTGCGCCGTTATCCGCGGTGTGATCGCCGGCCTGTACGGCCAGGCGGCGGCTGACGCCATGACCATTCAGTACGGCGGCTCCATGAACGCCAAAAACGCGGACGAGCTGGTTGCAAAACCGGACGTGGACGGCGGTCTGATCGGCGGCGCGTCCCTCAAAGCGCCTGACTTCGCCGCAATTGTTAAGGCTGCCAGCAAATAGGATAAAGGCTGACGCCTCTCCCCCGCGAGTTTTGCTTTCGCAAAACGTCGTACCGGCAAGGCCGGTAATAAAGGCTAACGCCTCTCCCCCACGAGTTTTGCAAAAGGGCAATCAGACAGCGCGGCGGGGCGCGGTTTGAAACGTATGCTTTAGAATATCTTTATGGCAGAAAGGAACAACTGAAAGCTTATGAAAAGACCTTTGGTTTTAGCGATTATGGACGGTTTCGGCATCAATCCGGAGCAGAAGGGCAACGCCATCGCGGCGGCCAACACGCCGAACCTCGACCGTTATTTTAAAGAGTATCCGCTGACCCAGATCGGCGCGTCCGGCATGGACGTCGGCCTCCCCGACGGGCAGATGGGCAACAGTGAGGTCGGACACACCAACATCGGTGCCGGCCGTGTGGTTTATCAGGAGCTGACCCGCATCACCAAATCCATCACCGACGGCGATTTCTTCAAGAATCCGGTGCTCTGCAAGGCGATGGAGAATGCGAAGGGACACGCGCTGCATCTGCTCGGCCTGGTTTCCGACGGCGGCGTGCACAGCCACAACGCCCACCTCTACGCCCTGCTGGAGATGGCGAAAAACATGGGCGTCGAGCAGGTATATGTCCACGCGCTGCTGGACGGACGGGATGTGCCGCCGGCCTCCGGCGCCGACTACCTTGTCGAGCTGGAGGAGAAAATGCGCGAGATCGGGATCGGCAAAATCGCCACGATCGCCGGCCGCTACTACGGCATGGACCGCGATACCCAGTGGGGTCGCGTAGAGCTGGAATACGCCGCCATGGTCTATGGCGAAGGGGTCGAGGGTGCTGACGCCGTTTCGGCCGTGAAGAAGTCTTATGAGACGGTCGACGCCGACGGAAAGCATTTGACGGATGAGTTTGTCCTCCCGACCGTGATTGCGGGCGGCGCAGCCGTAAAACCGGGCGACAGCGTGATCTTCTTCAATTTCCGGCCCGACCGCGCGAGAGAGATTACCCGCGCCTTTGTCGATCCGGCTTTTGACGGCTTCGAGCGCAGGGGCGGCCTGCTGGGTGTGCAGTTTGTCTGCATGACCGAGTATGACGCCACCATGCCGAATGTGGAGGTCGCCTTCTCCCCCGAGGAGCTGACCATGACCATGGGCGAAACCCTGAGCAAATACGGCAAGACGCAGCTTCGCATCGCCGAAACCACCAAGTATGCCCACGTCACCTTCTTCTTCAACGGCGGAAACGAGGTCAAATTCCCCGGCGAGGATCGCATCCTGATCCCGACGCCGGATGTTGCGACCTTCGACCTCAAGCCGTCGATGAGCGCGAACGAGGTCTGCGACGCCGTTGTCGAGCAGATTCTGGCCGACAAGTATGATGTCATCATCCTGAACTACGCCAACTGCGACATGGTGGGACACACCGGCATTTTCAAGGCCGCCGTCGAAGCGGTGGAAACGGTTGACCACTGCGTCGGCCGGCTGGTAGACGCGGCTCTGCAAATGGGCGGCGCGGTAATTATTACAGCCGACCACGGCAACGCCGACCGCATGCTTGACACCGACGGGGTTACCCCCTTCACCGCCCACACCACCAACCCGGTTCCCTTCTGCGTCGTCGGGTATCCCTGCGAGCTGAAGGAGGGCGGCCGTCTCTGCGATATTTCGCCGACCATGCTGCACATTCTCGGCATTCCGCAGCCCAAAGAGATGACCGGCGTCAGCTTAATCAAGGAATAATCCGCCGGTATCCGGCGAACAGCAGCGGCCAGCTCCCTCCAGCCCGGATGGAACCGGCCGCTTTTTTTCTGTCCCGGCGAGGGCGGCCTTGTTTTAAGAAGCCGCTTTCCCCTAAAGCGGCGGTCTTTCCTCTGGCAAAGTGCCTTTCCCGAACAAGTCCGCTCCCGCCGGCAGAAAGAAACACCACACTTATATTTTTTTAAAACCACAGCAGATGAAAAGGAGAGGGTTTTATGCAGCGCAAGGCGATTTTCCTCGACATCGACGGCACCTATACCTACGGATCCCCCACCCCGCCCGCGCGCAATGTCCGCGCGGTGCTGGCGGCGCAGGCGGCAGGGCATCTGGTTTTTCTCAATACCGGGCGCGCCTATGCCTTCATCCCGGAGGAGGTGCTGGCCTCTGTCCCCTTTGACGGGATCGTGGCCGGAAACGGCTCCTACATAAAGCTTGGGGAAGAGATTCTCCTCCGCCGGCGGGTGCCGCAGGAAACGCTGGCCGAGGTGACCCGGGTGCTGCTGCAGGACGGCGTTCCCTGCATGTTCGAGGGTGAGGCGGAGAACCTCTACCTCAACGACCAGAACCCGCAAAACGGCTGGCTGGAGGTGCGGCGGCCGGAGGATTTCCTCACCCGGTACAAGGACATCGCCGTCACCAAAATGACCATCGTCGGGCCGGTGTCGGACCCGCTGCGGGAGGTTTTGACCCGCGACATGCGGCTGATCACCTTCCCCCGCTATTCCGAGACGGTGCTGAAGGGCTGCAGCAAGGCCACCGGCATGCGCACCGTGCTGGAGGCGGTCGGCATTCCGCAAAAGGACAGCGTGGCCATGGGCGACAGCCTCAACGACCTCGAGATGATTGAGGCGGCCGGCTTCGGCGTGGCGATGGGCGGCGCCGTGGAGGAGATCAGGCAGCTGGCCGACGCGGTCACCTGCCCGGCGGCCGACGGCGGCGTGGGAGAGGCAATCGAGCGCTACATATTGCATTTACCGGAGGACGGCCGCCCGGCCTCCGACGGGAAGTTTTGACAGGACGGAAGAGCCCGTGCCAAACGGACAGGCCGGCATAATTCACAAAGCTTAAAGCCTCCTGTGAATTTTCACTTGCAAAAACGTCAAAAACCTGTATACTTAAAAAAGCAGAGGCCTGCCGCCTGTGCAAAATAAAGCTTATGGGAGAGGGCATTCATGAAAAGAACTTTGGCACTTTTCTGGCCGTGCTGATGCTGGCGACGGCGCTGTGCGGCTGCGGCGGTGACTCCGCCTCCGGCAGTTCAAGTAAAGATAGCCCTGCGTCCACCGCCTCCGCCGAAAAGAGCGACAGCAAAACCACTGCGGACACCAGCCTGCCCAAAACTTACGAGATTGCGGCGACCGACCCCCACTACATCATCGCTACCCCCGACTGGCAGGCCGAAGGCTATGGCCGCGGCTTTGCGCTGAACGAAAAGGGCAACAAGAATTATGCGATCGTGGTGGCCTGCGGCTACAGCGCGGAAGGGACTCTGGAAGAGGCATTTTCGACCGTGTATAACGACACCTTCAACGGTATCCTGATGCAGAACTACCGTGCAAAGTATGCGGAGTTCACTCCCGAAACCACCGAGGTAAAGCTGGCAAACGGCAGCTCTGCGCTCCGTTTTTCGGGTATTCAGCCCGCCGATGACTACGGCACCGAGCTGAACTGCCCCGTCTATGGCTACGGCTTCAACTACGACGGCGTACCCCTTATCGTGGCCTACATCGTCATGGATGAGGCGGCCGCCAACAACGCAAAGCGCGATGAGATGAAGGACTATGTGGACGAGATGGTAAACACCCTCCGCGCCGCGCAGTGAGGATAGCGCCGGGATTTATAAAGATTTAAAAAAATGAGAAAGCAAAAGAGAGACACGTCGGGGCACCCTCCGTAAGGAAGGTGCCCCGGGGTGCCTCTCTTTTTTTTGCCCAATCCATACATCGTTTCCGATAATAGAGCGTCCCCGCTCTGCCACAAAGCCCGGGGAAAATGGGCCTTTGTAGAGGCTCCAACCACATCCGAGTTGGAGAAGCCCATTTTCAGGGGGACGCCACAACTATGTTTCGATCAGCATAAAGCTATAGGGCGTCCCCGGCATCCTCAAAACATGCCGTTTTTACGGAGTGCGGCAGTGCCTCCGCCCGATTCAGGCATATTGAGGGGGCGGGTGCTGTGCCCGCCTTCTCCACCTATAAAAAAACAACAAGGCGCTTGCTTTAAAACCCTCTGAGCGCCTTGCTGTTTTTGATTCATTTTATACCGGCTGTACCGATCGTGTCGGTCATATCGGCTGTGCCGTTTTTTCCGACTCTGCTTCGTTCAGCAGATTGGTCATGTTTTTCAAGCTGATCCCAAGGGTAGAGGCGTTATGCAGAAGCGCCAATGTGGTGGGCGGCAATACGCCCGCAACCCCCAGTATGATCAGAGAAAGGTTAAATCCCACAATAAAGCGGTAGCTGCCGTGGATTCGCCGCATCAGAACCTCACTGAGCTGCCGCAGCGTCACCAGCTCGAACAGATCCTCCGATGCAATCGTGATATCCGCAATCTCCCGGGCGATGGCCGCCCCTGTGGAGATGGCGATACCCGCGTTTGCTTCCGACAGCGCGGGAGAATCGTTGACCCCGTCGCCCACCATAATAACGGTGTGCCCGGCTGCCTTTTCCTTGCGGATGAAGGCCGCCTTATCCTCCGGCAACACCTCGGCATATACCGCGTCCACGCCGACCTCGGCGGCGATGGCCTCGGCCGTGCGGCGGCTGTCTCCGGTCATCATCACGACATTGGTAAAGCCGCACTCATGCAGCGCGGCCACGGCGGCGCGCGCCTCCCGCCGCAGGGGATCGTGGATGCAGATTACCGCCGCGAGCTGACCGTCTATACAAAGATAGAGGTGGGAGTAGTGCGTCGGGATTTTTGCAAACTTATCCTTTTCATCGTCCGGGATCCGGCATTGCTCATCCTCAAAAACAAAATGCGCGCTGCCGATCAGAACCCGCTCCTCATCCACCATGCTGGAGATGCCATGCGCGACCACATACTGCACCTGAGAATGGTATTCCTCATGGCTCAGCCCCTGCCTTTTCGCCTCCTCCACCACGGCGTTCGCCATGGAGTGCGGATAGTGCTCTTCAAGGCAGGCGGCAAGCCGCAGCATCTCGGTTTCGTCATGCCCGCCGAAGGTCACGATCTGCGCCACTGTCGGCGTGGCATAGGTCAGCGTGCCGGTCTTATCAAACACGATGGTATCCGCCTTTGCCACCGCCTCCAGGAAACGGCCGCCCTTGACGGAGATGTTGTAACCGCTGCTCTCCCGCATGGCGGACAGTACCGAGATGGGAATCGCCAGCTTCAGCGCACAGGAGAAGTCCACCATCAGCACCGCAAGCATCTTGGTCACATTGCGGGTGAGAAGGTAGGTCAGCACCGTTCCGGCCAGGGTGTAAGGCACCAGCCTGTCCGCCATTCTGGCCGCCTTGTCCTCGACGGTGGATTTCAGCCGCTCCGACTCCTCAATCATGCGGACAACCCGGTCATACCGTCCGCTTCCGGACGCCTTTTCAACGCAAACAACGCACTCGCCCTCTTCGACGACCGTGCCGGCGTAGACGGGGCTGCCGGGGCGCTTTGCAACCGGCATGGACTCCCCGGTCAGGGAGGCCTGATTCACCGCGGCCTCTCCCTCCGAAACCTTGCCGTCCAGCGGAATCATGCTGCCGGTGCGGATCACAATCTGGTCGCCCGGCCGCACATCCGAAACCTTTGTCAAAATTTCGGTGCCGTCCACCCGAAGCCAGACGCTGTCCACCTGCAAGCTCATGGCGGAGGCCAGGTCGGCCACGGACTTTTTGTGGGTCCAGTCCTCCAAAATCTCGCCCAGGCGGAGCATAAACATCACCGACCCTGCGGTGGAGTAGTCGCCCCGCACGAGGGAAACCGTAACGGCGGTCGCGTCCAGCACGGCGACCGACAGCTTCCCCTGACGCAGGGCCAGCAGCCCCTCCTTGATATACCTTACCGAACGAAGGAGGGTCAGTGCGGTCGAGATCGGCGCCGGAAGAAACAGCTTGCAGAAATAGCGGGTCATCACGGTGGCAGTCAGCCTGTCCTCAAACTCCCGGTTCAGGGCGCGGGAGGTATGTTCGGGAACCAGCTCCAACCGCTCGGCTTTGGCGAAGGAGAAGCTTGCCAGAGCGCGGATTATGTCCTCACGCTTTGTGTTATAGACGACCACGGTATCCTGCGTCCGGTCATAGACCTTGACCGATTTTACGCCGTCCACCGCCCGCAGATAGTATTCCAGAACATCTGCCTGCCGCAGCGTCATACGTCCGCAGCAAAGATGCACCCGCAGGCGCCCTGGAATGTCATGTAGGATTGTGCATCTCATAAATTACTCCGCCTTGCTTTCCTCTGCTTCGCCGTCCTCCGAAGGAGCCTCCTCCTCTGCAGAAGTGTCCTCTACCACGGCGGCGGCCTCAGCCTCTGCCCGCTGGTCGTTGATGGCCTTCGCCTCTGCATAGATGTCATCTGCACCCTCGCGGACGGAGGTAACCGCAGCCATCACATTTTCCTTCGCGCGCAGGGCGGCGGCGGTGGTGTGAGCATATACCTTCCGCGCGTCCTTGCTGCCGAGAATTTTGATACCGGCGGTACCGAACAGTACGCCTGCGGCAAACAAACCAAAACCTATTTTTTTCAACATAATTGACCTCCTGAAAATATACCATCGTCGGCCGGGGAAAGCAGTTTTGCCGGAGCAGAAATGTGTTCGGACAAGGAAAGGCACACAGGGAATACTGTTCGCATTTCCACGTGCCTTGACGAAGTATGGGTGCATTTCTGCCCGTCAAAACCGTGTATTCCCTTGTCAGCCGATGGTAATATATTTAGATAAAACCAATCGCCCGCCTGCGCGTTCGATCGGAATGATCTCCAAAAGCATGGCTGCAAAATACAAAAATCCGAATTTTTAAAAGCGGCGTGCAGATTTTATACCGATCGTACGGCCGCACGGTCGTACGGTTGTGCAGTCCTTCTTCCCGCATCAGCATTTTTGCGGGAGAGGGTGTTTTCACAATGCTTGTTCATTTATGTGGCGAAGCCGCTTCCGGTAAGGGCGCGTCATTTCAAAAGGCACGGCTCGATCAGATTTTCCATCGAAACACCAAGCGCTTTCGAAATCCGGTAAACCGTCTCGGCAGAGCATTTTTCAAGCTGCGTTCTGCCGCTGCACAGATCGTTTACGGTGGTGTAGGCAATACCGCTGTCCTTGGACAATCGGTATTTTGTGATCTGCTTATCATCGATCAATTCGCTTACGGTCACGGTGCTTCGCCTCCCGAATATTATTATATCGGTAAGTCGCAATACTGTCAACGCCTTTGTTCGGGTTTTTTCGCCAATCCTTGCAGCAGCCGCGGCGGCACGGTACGGACCGCATTGACAAACCCCTCCGGATGCAGTATAATAAATCCGCAAATTGTGATGCCGTCGCGAAGTTATAAGCGGCCGCGCGCGATCGCCGCGACTGCACGCGCCCGTACCTGCGCCAAACGAAGTAAAAACCGAATAAATCGAGGTGTAGCTCACCTGGTAGAGCGCTTGGTTTGGGACCAAGAGGCACGGAGTTCGAGTCTCCGCACTTCGACCATTTTCCTCTGGAGCCTTGCGGTTTCAGAGGATTTTTCTTTGATTACCGCAGTTCAAATTTTGAAAGTAAAACAAAAATCCCCCCGCTTTTGGCGGAGTGAAGTGACCCCAAAAAGTTAGACAAAAATAAGAATAAAAATTGTTCAAGCTACCGAAAGG
>OLXF01000282.1_pt1 | contig 21488 bp, 17 predicted proteins | sample 1673471 | NCBI WGS metagenome assembly OLXF01 (sample SAMEA103958113, study PRJEB25191) | human gut metagenome
TCGTTTTGAAGCATGAAAGAAACGCCGCCTGCCATACCAAAAAGTTCAAACTGATTCAGCGTTTTCACATCCATTCCGAGGAACATCGTATTCCAAACGCTCAGCAAATCGCCATGTGATACTACAATGATACATTCATCATTACTTGCCATTATCTCGTCAAAAAGAGGTTTTAAGCGATTCCATTCGTCTCGTCTACTCTCAGCATCAGAAAACATTCTGTCATCAATGGTTTTCTCTTGAACCTCAATGTTCTCACGAAGCCACTGAACAGATTTGCCAACGCATTTACCTAAATTGCGCTCTCGAAGTTCCGTTCTAATGTTAGGTGTGATTCCCATATGCTTTGCGACAATTTCAGCGGTGTGCTTTGCTCGCAGAAGATCGGAAGCATACATAACAATTTTGTGACCGGATAACTGCTTCGCTAATTTCTGCCCTATTCTTTCAGCCTGTTCAATGCCTGATTCAGAAAGATCCCAATCTGTCCAAGAACCCACCATACCATTTGTGTGGTGAATTGATTGCGTGTGCTGAATAGTAATAATCTGTTTCATATTGTTATACCTCACTTTCTCTCAAAGTCCATTCTTAATCCGGTGTTTGGTATACCGAGCTTTAGTCCAAAGGCTTGTACTCAGTAACAGATTTGAGATACGCCTCTGGGTTACCATTCAATTAGAATTACTGTCTTACGAGCACACAGCCGAAGGCAGGTGCTTTTTGCTATTCTCTTCCACCCGGCGTTTTCTTCGCGCGCTCCAGTGCGCGCCGCAGCGGCGGGAAGAGCGCGAAGACAAGGACCGTATTTGACACGCAGTGGATGACGTCATACGGGATGCCCGAGACCCACCACGAAAACGCCATCTGCCATCCGCCGATGAAAAAATACGGAATGGCGCACAGCGCGCCGAAGCACAGCCCGTGCAGCCCCGCGAGAGCCGCCCAGAATGCGCGGCTCTCGCTTCTGCGAAACGGCAGCGCAGCGAGCACGACGATCGGCCAGACGTAGAGATACATCAGGTTCCAAAGCCCCGCGCCGTAGAGCGCGATCTCGAGCAGGGCAAAGCCGAACGCCGGATAGAGCGCCTTCGCCCCGTACACCGCCGTGGCCAAAAGCAGCAACAGCGTGACGGGATGCACGTTCGGGATAAGGCGCAGGCACTCCTTGCCCGCGACCATCAGCGCGCAGAAAAGCGACAGCTCCGCGATCTCGCGGATGCTGAGTCTTGCGGACTTACCAGCCGACATTCAGCACAAAGTCGTACACATCGCCGTCCGCGACGGGCTGGCTGTCCACGCCGAGCTCGGCAAACGTGCCGTTCACGCTGTAGCCCCACCACTGCTGCTCACTCTCGTCGGCGGTCTCGCCGTCCACAGTCAGCACATAGAGGCCGTACTCGCTCTCTGTGCCCTCGATGAGGTCTTCCTGCTCGAGCGCGCCGCGCAGGTACTCTTCGTCGGTGTGGATGGTGAAGGTCGTGTCATCGCCGTTCAGGTGGTCGACGTTGACGGTGATCTCCTTACCGCCCTGCTGCGTCTCCCGCTTGTTTGTCTGCCAAATGACGAGCGCGGCAGCCGCCAGCACAAGCACGATGATGAGGGCGATGACGCCTTTGTTGTTTTTCTTCTGCATTTCGCTTTCTCCTTCTCTTGCTGAAAAATGCCGCCTTTGAGCGGCAAAGCGAAGCATTCGATGCCTTTGAACGTTGCGTCGTATTTTACCGTCAAAGCGGCAAAATGTAAAGCCCCAGCCGTCGCGCCGATCCTCCGCCTTTTTTCTGCGCAAAAGGCTTTGCGCATCGCCGCGCGATGCGGTATAATAAATTTTGCGTTCCGCCCGCTTTCGGGCGGACATTGCTGATTCACTTGACCGCGCCGCTTCGGCGCCCGATATACGAAAGGAACATTTTATGGATCTCATTCAGACCCTTGCTGCCGAGCTCGGCAAAGACCCCCGGCACGTTGAAAACGTCGTGCATCTGCTTGACGAGGGCAACACCATCCCCTTTATCGCCCGCTACCGCAAGGAGCTCCACGGTGCAATGGACGATACCTCTCTGCGCACGCTCGAAGAGCGGCTCCAATACCTCCGCGGTCTTGAAGAGCGCCGCGAAGCGGTGAAAAAGTCCATCGACGAGCAGGGCAAGCTGACCGATGAGCTCACTGCCGCCATCGACAGCGCCAAAACGCTCGCCGAGGTCGAAGACCTCTACCGCCCCTACAAGCAAAAGCGCCGCACCCGCGCCACGATGGCGAAGGAAAAGGGCCTTGAACCACTCGCCGCGCTGCTCTTCGCGCAGGAGCGAGACTGCCCGCGGCCCGAGGAGGCCGCGCGCGACTTTGTCGACCCCGAAAAGGGCGTCGAGACGGTCGAGGACGCCCTGCAGGGCGCGAGCGACATCATCGCTGAGCAGATCTCTGACGACGCCGCCATCCGCAAGAGCCTTCGCGCGCTCATTTCCCGTCAGGGCCAGCTTGTGAGCAGGGCCGCGACCGAGGACGACAGCGTCTATCGCCTATACTACGATTTTACGCAGTCTGTCGCCCGCTTGCAGGGGCATCAGGTGCTCGCCATCAACCGCGGTGAAAAAGAAGGCATTTTGAAGGTCTCCATCACGCTCGACCGCGAGCAGGCGCTCCCGCTGCTGCGCCGTGCAGTCGTGAAGCCCGGCTCCGCCGCCATGGAATTCGTCAAGTCCGCCGCCGAGGACGCCTACGACCGTCTCATCTTCCCCTCGCTCGAACGCGAGGTGCGAAATCAGCTCACTGAGCAGGCAGACGAGGGTGCCATCGGCCAGTTTGCGCTCAACTTAAAGCCGCTTTTGATGCAGCCGCCGGTCAAGGGCAAGGTCACGATGGGCCTTGATCCCGGTTACCGCATGGGCTGCAAGGTCGCCGTCGTGGACGGCACAGGTAAGGTGCTCGATACCGCCGTGGTCTACCCGACCTACGGCGAGCGGCAGAAAAATGAAGCCATCGCCGCGCTGGCAACGCTCATCAAAAAGCACGGTGTGGAGCACATCGCCATCGGCAACGGCACGGCCAGCCGCGAGACCGAACAGATGGCCGTCGAGCTCATCCGTCAGGTGAACGAGGGCAGTGCGCACGTGAGCTACATGATCGTCTCTGAGGCGGGCGCGTCCGTGTACTCGGCGAGCAAGCTCGCCGCCGAGGAATTCCCGCAGTACGACGTGAACCTCCGCTCCGCCGTGTCCATCGCGCGGAGATTACAGGACCCGCTTGCCGAGCTCGTGAAGATCGACCCCAAGGCCATCGGCGTGGGGCAGTATCAGCACGACATGCCGCAAAAGCAGCTCGACGAGGCGCTGAACGGCGTGGTCGAGGACTGCGTCAACGCCGTCGGCGTGGATATCAACACGGCGTCGCCGTCACTTTTGCAGCGCGTCGCGGGCCTGAACGGCACAACGGCGAAAAATGTCGTCTCGTACCGCGAGGAGAACGGCGCGTTCACCTCACGCGCGCAGATCAAGAAAGTGCCAAAGCTCGGCCCCAAGGCCTTCCAGCAGTGCGCAGGCTTCCTGCGCGTGCCGGAGAGCAGGAGCGTTCTTGATAACACCGCCGTCCACCCCGAGAGTTATGAGGCCGCCAAGGCGCTCCTTGCCCTCTCGGGTCATACGCTCGCGGACGTGAAGGAGGGGAAGCTCTCCGACCTTCCCGCGCGCATCAAGACCTACGGCGAAGAAAAGGCCGCAGCGGAGATCGGCGTGGGCCTTCCCACGCTGCGTGACATCATGAGCGAACTTTTAAAGCCCGGACGCGACGTGCGCGACGAGCTGCCAAAGCCCATCCTGCGCACCGACGTTCTTGAAATGAAAGACCTAAAGCCTGGCATGGTGTTGACCGGCACGGTGCGCAACGTCATCGACTTCGGCGTGTTCGTGGACATCGGCGTGCATCAGGATGGACTTGTCCACATCTCGCAGGTGTCGAACAAGTTCATCAAGCACCCGTCCGAGGTCGTGTCCGTCGGCGACGTTGTCAAGGTCGTCGTGCTGGAAGTCGACGAGAAGAAAAAGCGCATCAGCCTCTCCATGAAGCAGGCGAAATAAGCTTCGTCCTGCAGTTGACATAAAAACTCCCACGGTTCCGGTAATACCGGAACCGTGGGAGTTTTTCATTTTATCGTATACTGATTTACAGCAAATCAGCCAGCTCCAGCACGAGCTTTTCGCTCTTTTCCCAGCCGAGGCAGGCGTCGGTGATGCTCTTGCCGTAGGTGCCCTCGCTGATCTTCTGGTTGCCGTCCTCGATGTAGCTCTCGATCATCATGCCCTTGACGAGCGCGTCGATGTCATTCGAGTGGCGCTTGGAGTGCAGGACCTCCTTCGCGATACGGATCTGCTCCAAATACTGCTTGCCGGAGTTGGCGTGGTTGCAGTCGACGATGCAGGCGGGGTTCTTGATGCCCTTTTCCGCGTACAGCTCGTGCAGCTGCTCCAGGTCTTCATAGTGGTAGTTGGGGCGGCTGTCGCCCTTTTCGTTCACATAGCCGCGCATGATGGCGTGGGCATAGGGGTTGCCCGCGGTCTCGACCTCCCAGCCGCGGTAGAGGAACGTGTGGTCGCCCATCGCCGCATAGATGGAGTTCATCATCACGCTCAAGTCGCCGCCCGTGGGGTTCTTCATGCCGACGGGCACATCAATACCGCTCGCGACGAGGCGGTGCTGCTGATTCTCGACCGAGCGCGCGCCGACAGCGACATAGCCCAGAATGTCGGAGAGATAGCGGTAGTTTTCGGGATAGAGCATCTCGTCGGCGCAGGCAAAGCCGGTCTCCTGCACCGCGCGGGTGTGGAGGCGGCGGATGGCGATGATGCCCTCGAGCATGTCGGGCTTTTTGCTCGGGTCGGGCTGGTGGAGCATGCCCTTGTAGCCCGAGCCGTTGGTGCGCGGCTTGTTCGTGTAGATGCGCGGGACGATCAGGATCTTATCCTTGACCTTTTCCTGCAGGGGGACGAGGCGGCAGACATAGTCCATCACGCTGTCCTCGCGGTCGGCAGAGCAGGGGCCGATGATGAGCATCAGGCGGCTGTCACGCCCGTCGAGGATCGCGCGCATCTCTTCCACGCGCGCCTCACGCACCTTGGCGACCTCTTCCGTAACGGGGAACTCTTTTTTAATGTCCATCGGGATGGGCAGTTTACGGATGAATTTTGCATTTTGCTGCATAATGAATACTCCTTGTCAATAATTGACCGATATTGTCTATTATTCTACAGCGTTCCCAGCGGTTCTGCAAGCGCGATTTCATGGCGGACTGTATAAAAATTCGAAAACGGCACGTGCAAATTCTATCGAATCTCGAAAACGGCGGTCAATTCCGCCCGAGCCGCTTCCAACGGCTGTGCAGCCGTGCTCCTTATTTCGTTTTTTGTTGCCGTGAACCTCATTCGTATAAAAGCAGATGTGTTTCATGCCGGTAAAGTGCATCAATTTCCCGTTTGGTTTTATTTTCCTCTTTCACACATTTGGAGCATTTTCTAAACTTTTTATTGATATTTATGTATTTTAAACAGTCAAACCATCCATTTTCATAACATTTTTATCGGTTGAAATGTGGAAATTATCTCATTTGACTGAATTTAACAACTCCTTTTCGCGATTCCGGATTAGACTGCTGGTAGAAAGGGTACGCGGCAGAGTGGTATGTGGCTGCCGCGCGCCGAACCGGACACATAAAAGGGGGAATCATTATACTGACGATCGAGGCAAGTGAGGCGCTGCCGCTGCTGCTGTTCATCGGCATCGGCGCGATAATCGCGGCGGTCATGCTGGGCTTTGACCTCAAGGACGCAGCCTCCATCGGCATCATCGGCGCGGCGGACGGCCCGACGTCGATCCTTGTTTCACAGGTCTTACACTCTAATTATATCGGTCCCATCGCTGTCGCGGCGTACTCGTACATGGCGCTCGTGCCGATCATCCAGCCGTTCGCCATCAAGCTCGTGACCACCAAGAAAGAGCGTGCGATGCACATGCCCTACAACCCCAAGCACGTCTCCCGTTCGCTGCGCATCTGCTTCCCCATCATGGTCACGATCATCGCGGGCTTCATCGCGCCGATGTCGGTCTCGCTCGTGGGCTTTCTGATGTTCGGCAACCTGCTGCGCGAGTGCGGCTGCTTGGAGCGTCTTTCCCAGACGGCGCAGAACGATTTGGCGAACCTCATCACGCTCCTGCTCGGCATCACGATCTCGTTTTCGATGCAGGCCGACCAGTTCGTCAATCTCAAAACGCTCATCATCATGGCACTGGGTCTTGTCGCCTTCGTCTTTGACTCCATCGCGGGCGTAATGTTTGCAAAGTCTTGTCCGCACTGCTGTGGCTGAGAAATAAACTTGGCATGATAGCTCCTTTCTTAGTATGCCGATTTGAATATCTTTATTTTCGATGGTTTCATTTTTCTTGACATTCCCTCCGACAATTTGTACTCTTGATTCGTATTATGATTACGGGGGGGAGGCGGAGCCATGCAGGGAGATTTTGAAGCGTTTTATCTGCGGCACTTCAAGGCCATTTACCGCGTCTGCTATGCCTTTATGAAAAACGCGCAGGACGCCGAGGACTGCACGGAGGACACCTTCGTCAGGGCGATGACGAGCGACGTCTCCTTTGAAAACGAGCGGCATGAGCGCTCGTGGCTCACGACGACCGCCATGAATATTTGCAAGGACAAGCTCAAGCACTGGTGGCGGCAGAAGGTGTCACCCATCGACGAAGAGGCCGAGCAGACCGACGCGGAGCCGGACGAAAAGCGCGAGGTCGTGGAGGCCGTCATGGCGCTGCCAGTCAAATACAAGGAAGTCGTCTGGCTGCACTATTACGAGGGCTACCAGACCGATGAGATCGCGGCGATGCTCTGCAGGCCGCCGTCGACGGTGCGAAACCAACTGCGCGACGCCCGCGCAAAACTGAAGCTCACATTGGGAGGTGAGGATGCATGAACGAAAACGAAGTGAAGACCGCTTTCGACAGGATCGAGCCGGAGAGCGGCGCACAGGAGCGGATGTACGCCAACATCCTGAAAAAAGCGGCGGCACAGAAAGCGGCGGCTCCCGAGGAGAAAACCGACGCGCCCGCGGCAGAAAACGATGCGTCCGCAACAGTCGTTTCCCTCCCCGTCCGCCGTCCGACGCCGATGTGGAAGCGCTGCAGCGCGATGGCTGCGTGCCTTGCGCTGGTGGTAACGGTCACGCTCGGCTTTTTATCCCCGTTCTTGAACCGCGGCAGCGAAGCAAGTGACCCGCCAGTCATGGTCGGCTCCCCGTTCGAGGATGTGCAGGGCGCAGAGGATTTTGAACCGCTCGGCTTTTCCATCGACGCACCGGAGGGCGCGGAAGATGTCACCTACTGCATTTATGACGGCGCCATCGCCCGCGTGGACTTCACGCTGAGCCGTCACGACTACACCTACGAGGCCGCTAAGCTGGACGGCAACTTCTCCCGCGCGGATGGCGAAGCCATCGGCAGTGTGTCGCTGAACGCGGAGTACGACGCGACGCTCGACCGTCCCTCGCCCGACGTCTGGCGTGCGCATTGGAGCAAGGACGGTGTCAGCTATTACCTGACGAATTTCGACGGCGCGGAGGAATCGGCCATCACCGGCGTCGCCGATACGCTGATGGAAAGCAACTGAATCATTTGAAATTCGGAGAGTTTTCACTCTCCGAATTTTTTTATTTTTCGTCCGACATTTCGCGCCGTTCCCTCGTATAGATGTATGGACAGGCAAGAGGGGCGGCGTTTCCGGAGACGCCGCTCTGCCCCTCCCATAAAATGAATTTTGAACTACAAAGGAGCAAATAGAGATGAAACGCATTCTGACTTTTTTCTTGGCACTCACGATGGTGCTGTCTCTGGCCGCCTGCGGTGGAAAGGCCGATGACAATAAGGGCAAGACAGAGGTGACCATGACTGCACAAGAGATTATGGACACGTTGAAAGAAAAGCTGGGTGACAGTTTTGGATGCGACGTCGCTGAAACCGAAGATAACATAAGCGGTTATTGGGGACTGGATATGGGGCAAGTGGAAAGCTGGGCATCTATGAGCAATTCCAATTCCGCAGTCAATTCCAGTTACGCTGTTATTGTTAAAGTTAAGGACGGCTACGCACAGGATGCTGCCGCACTTTTGCAGACTGGCTATGAGCAAATTCTCAGCTACTCCCGGATGTACAACATGGATTTGCAGAAGGTCTTGCAGGCTCGTTTGTTCGTGAACGGCAACTATGTGGCGCTGCTGATCCTCGGTGCGCAAGGTGACTGGGAGGCCAGTGATGAGGTGCAGGCTAAATTTGCTGCTGAGGAGGCTGCCAAGGTGGACGAAGTATGGAGAGGTATTTTTGGTTCTGCTGACAACGGTATTACGATCCCGGAGGAGGACGACAGCAACAACAACGGTGGCTTTTTTGATATGACCGACGATGAAGGTAACAACGATCCGGTGCTTGGCGGCTAACTATGGTTTTCTCCAGCCTGACATTTTTACAATGCTTTCTGCCGCTGTGTCTGCTGGCGTATTTCCTTGTCCCACAGAAATGGCGCAACGGTACACTGTTTCTGTTCAGCCTGTTGTTTTACGCATGGGGTGAGCCGGTCTATGTGGTGCTGATGCTGTTTTCCACCGCGTTGGACTACACCTGCGGACAGATGGCAGAGCGGCACCGGGGACAGCGGGGAGCAAAGATCGCGCTGCTGGTGTCGGTTTGCGTAAACCTTGGCTTGCTGGGCGTATTCAAATACAGTGACTTCCTTATCGGCACGGTCAATTCCTTGTTCGGCACGGCGCTCCCCCAGCCGAATCTGCCGCTGCCGATCGGCATCAGCTTCTACACCTTTCAGACCATGAGCTATACCATTGATGTCTATCGTGGTGAAGCGAAAGCGCAGAAAAATATCATCAATTTCGGCGCGTATGTAACATTATTCCCTCGGTTGATTGCGGGCCCCATCGTCCGCTACCAGACGGTAGCGGACGAGCTGGAGCACCGGGATTGCACCGCTGACCTCTTTGCCGAGGGAGTGAAGCGCTTCGCCTGTGGTATCGGGAAAAAGGTACTGCTGGCAAATAACATCGGTCTTTTGTGGGAGGCAGCATCCGTGCAGGCTGCTCCCGCGGTGCTGACGGCATGGCTGGGTGTCATCGCCTACGGCTTCCAGATCTATTTCGACTTTTCCGGCTATTCCGACATGGCCATCGGCCTTGGACGGATGCTGGGGTTCCGCTTTTTGGAGAACTTCAACTATCCGTTTCTTGCCGACAGTATTACCAATTTCTGGCGGCGCTGGCATATCTCCATGGGGACATGGTTCCGGGATTATGTCTATATCCCGCTGGGAGGCAACAAGGGCGGCCTTGCAAAGCAGCTCCGCAATATTGCTATCGTCTGGCTGCTGACGGGCTTCTGGCACGGGGCAAGCTGGAACTTTGTCCTATGGGGCGTGTATTTCGGAATACTGCTGGTGCTGGAAAAGCTGTTCCTATTGCGCTGGCTCAAAAGGCTGCCCGCCGTATTGCGACATATCTACGCGCTGGTGCTGGTAACGATCAGCTGGACATTCTTTGCGTTCACAGAGATCAGCAAAGGAGCCGCGTGGTGCAAGGCCATGCTCTCCGGCGTGCTGTTTGACAGCAGTAGTCTGTATTTGCTGCTGACTTATGGGCCGATGTTGGCAATCTGTGCTTTGGCAGCCACACCGCTGGGAAAACGCTTTTATGAAAAGCTCGGCACACGGCTGGGGCAGCGGGCGCTGACCGTGGTTGACTGCGGCGGCCTTGCCTGTGTGCTGGTGATGGCTGCGGCCTATCTTGTCAGCGGCAGCTATAATCCGTTCCTGTACTTCCGATTCTGAGGTGAGAAAAATGCGAAATAAAATCATTACCTCTTTTTTCTGCCTGCTGCTGGCGGTTTCTACTCTTGCCGGATTGCTGATGCCGGATCGCTATTACTCCGAAAGAGAAAAGCGCACTTTGACGCAAAAGCCCAAATTTACCGTTGCCAACTTTATCTCCGGCGAATTTAGTGACGAACTGGAAAAGTATCTTACCGATCAAGTTCCCCTGCGGGATGGCTGGGTCACGATGAAAACCTACATGGAACTGGCCATCGGTAAACGGGAAAGCGGCGGTGTCTATATCTGCAAAGACAAGTATTTGATGGACAAGTTTACATCTTATAGCAAAAAGCAGCTTGCCGCCAACGCAGCCGCCCTTGCTGATTTACAGGAAAAACTGGCGGCAGAGGGTATCTCCATGAATACGATCCTTGTCCCTATGGCGGCACAAGTGCTGACGGATAAACTCCCTGCCTATGCGCCCGTGGCGGACTACGCCGCTATTCTGCAAGTGCTGACCGATGCGGGCGTTGACACAACAGACGTGCTTTCTGCTCTCGTCGCTCATAGCAGCGAGAACATCTACTACCGTACCGATCACCATTGGACGAGCCTTGGGGCCTACTATGCCTATTGTGCGTGGCGCGGTATTGAGCCTACGGCGGGCGAATGGACGCAGGAAGTACTCTGCGATGATTTCTACGGTACAACTTGGAATAAAGTCCCGCTGCCCTCTGTCCCCGCCGAGGAGATCACCGCATGGTATAAGCACATAAATAGAAGTGTGTCCTACAACAACGGTCAGTATGAGACGGACAGCATCTACGAGCGGAAATACCTGTCCGGCAGCGACCAATACGCCGTGTTTCTGAACTCCAACCAGGCACAGACCGTCATTGAGGGCAGCGGCAAGAGCGGCAAGCTACTGCTCATTAAAGATTCCTACGGCAACACCTTTTCCCAATTTCCCGTGGAGGACTATGCAGAGGTCCATGTCCTCGACCTGCGCTTTTTCAAGGGCGATGTGACGGAATACGCCAAAGAGAACGGTATCACCGATACGCTGGTGCTGTACGGTACGCAGAGCTTTGTGAAGGATACAAGGCTGCGCTTCTGACGGAGACGGCGCGCAGCCTCCGCGGCGCGGGGCAAAAAGCCGACGGTCAAAGGGCCGTGGGCTTTTGCCCATTCTGCCGACTTTGTGCGGGGGAGGCGGGAGACCTTTTGCGCAAAACGGAGAGAAGAAAAAATTTTGCGAAAAGGGGCTTGACAATGGAAGTGCGCGTGCTATAATACGCTACAACAAGTTAAAGCAGTAAAAACCAATGACGGAGAAAAGTAGCCGATGCAGGCAAGCCTTCAGAGAGTCCCGGATGGTGTGATCGGGGCGGCGGACGGTCGGTGAATGGACTTCGGAGGGCGGATCAAAAGGCGAAAGCCGAGTAGAGACCGACGGGTATCCCACCCGTTATCCATCGGGGCGCGTATGATGGTGCGCGTAAGCGAGCGGGCGTTTGATAACGTCAATTTGGGTGGTATCGCAGAAGTTCAACGACTTTTGTCCCATGTAGGTGGGATGAAGGTCTTTTTTCTTTTTCCCCGCTCTGTTCCGGCAAGACAGAGCTTCATCTGCCGCTCAAAATCAAATATATTGGAGGAAAACCAAAATGAAAAACAACATGATGAAAAAGCTTCTGACCCTCGTTCTTGCCGGCGCGATGACGCTGTCCCTCGCCGCCTGCGGCGCAAAGGACACCCAGCCGGACAGCGGGACGGACGGCAGTACGCCCCGCAGCTTCCGTGTTGCAATCATCAAGCAGCTCGACCACGCCTCGCTCGACGAGATCGCAAACGCCGTCGCCGCCGAGCTGGATCAGCTTGCGCAGACGGAGGGCGTGAAGATCGAGTACGAGATCACCTCCGGCCAGGGCGACCAGACCATTCTCAAGCAGCTTGCCGATCAGGCCATCGCCGACGGCGTGGACGCCATCGTTCCCATCGCCACCACCGCCGCGCAGATCGCCGCGCTCTCCGCCGAGGACGCGAAGACTCCTGTGGTCTACGCCGCAGTTTCCGACCCTGAGACCGCCAAGCTCACCGGCATCGACTATGTCACCGGCACGAGCGACGCGCTCAACACCGAGTTCATCATGGATATGATGTTCGCTCAGAACCCGAACGTCGCCAAGGTCGGCCTGCTCTACTCCCTCAATGAGCCGAACTCCACCAAGCCCATCGCGGACGCAAAGGCATACCTTGACGCAAAGGGCATCGAGTACGTCGAGCAGACCGCGAACACCAACGACGAGGTCGTCGCCGCCGCCTCCGCGCTCATCGCCGCCGGTGTGGACGCCGTGTTCACCCCGACCGACAACGTGATCATGGCCGCTGAAATGGCCATCGCTGAGGACTTTGCCATCAACGGCATCCCGCACTACACCGGCGCGGACTCCTTCGTCCGCAACGGCGCCTACGCCACCTGCGGCGTGAACTACACCGATCTCGGCGCCAAGACCGCCGACCTCGCCTACAAGGCCATCACCGAGGGTATGGACGGCATGGAGGACTACTACCTCATGGACGGCGGCATCATCACCGTCAACACCGATACCGCGGCTATGATCGGCAAGCAGGCCGAGTATTCCTGCTTCGACAGCATGGGCACCGTCGTGGAAGTGACCACCACCAAGGACTGAACCGAAACAACAACGCGGAAGCCCTCTGACGAAGGTCGGAGGGCCGAAGCCTGAAAGGAGAGCGACCCCATGCTCATCATCACGCAGACCGCCCTGGAGCTGGGCTTTTTGTACGCGCCGGTCGCGCTGGCGCTGTTTCTGAGCTACCGCATCCTCGACATTGCCGACCTCACGACGGACGGCTGCTTCGTTCTTGGCGCGGCGGTTTCCGTCAGCCTGACGGCGGCGGGACATCCGTTCCTCGCCATCCCCGCGGCGATGCTCGCCGGCGCGTGCGCGGGACTCGTCACCGCCTTTTTGCAGACAAACCTCGGCGTGCCGAGCATCCTCGCGGGTATTGTGACGAATACGGGACTTTACACCGTGAATCTCATGGCGATGGGGTGGAAGGCCAACCAGAGCCTGCTCGGCTCGGATACCGTGTTTACCCTTCTGCGCGATGCCGGCATCGGCGGGGCGTGGTATGAGCTGCTGCTTGCAGTCATCGTTACCGGACTTGCGGCGGTGCTGCTGCGCCTGTTTCTCGGCACGCATCTCGGTCTGTCACTCCGCGCGACGGGCGATAATCCCGACATGGTGCGCGCGTCGTCGCTGAATCCCGCGTTCACCATCTCCGTCGGCCTCTGCCTTGCCAATGCCATGACCGGCCTTGCCGGCGCGATGGTGGGCCAGTATCAGAAGACCGTGGACATCAACTCCGGTACCGGCATCGTCGTCATCGGCCTTGCCTGCCTTATCATCGGCGAAACGGTGCTCGGCCGCCGCAGCATGACGCGCGGCGTGCTCGCCGCGCTCGTCGGCTCGCTGATCTACCGCTTCATCTACGCGGTCGTGTTCTACACGAAGATCGTGCCGGTGGAGTGCCTGAAGCTGCTCACGGCGATCATCGTGGCGCTGGCCATCGCCGCGCCGAGCATCCAAAGGTGGGCGGCGTTCCAGCGCCGCAAGGCCGCGGCAAAAGGGAAGGGGGGCAACTGATATGCTGGACATTCAACACATCTCCAAGACCTTCAACGTCGGAACGGTGAACGAAAAGCGCGCCGTTACCGATCTGTCGCTCCATCTCGACAAGGGCGATTTCGTTACCGTTATCGGCTCGAACGGCGCGGGCAAGTCCACGCTTTTCAACGCCATCGCGGGCAGCTTTTATGTGGACAAGGGCCGCATTCTGCTGAATGGCAAGGACATTACCTTTACACGCGAGCACGACCGCAGCCGCGTCATTGGGCGGCTGTTTCAGGACCCGCTGCGCGGCACCGCGCCGCACATGAGCATCGAGGAAAACCTCGCCCTCGCATATCTGCGCGCGGCACATGGCAATCCGTTCAGCCGCATCACGGCGAAGGACCGCGAGCTTTTCCGCGCCCAGCTCGCGCAGCTCGACATGGGGCTGGAGGACCGGCTGGGCCAGCCCGTCGGTCTGCTCTCGGGCGGCCAGCGGCAGGCGCTGACGCTTTTGATGGCGACGATGGTGCCGCCGGAGCTTCTGCTGCTCGACGAGCACACGGCGGCGCTCGACCCGGGCACGGCGGAAAAGGTGCTCGCGCTCACGCAGCGCGTGGTGGCGGAGCATCACATCACCTGCCTGATGGTGACGCACAACATGACGCAGGCGCTCTCGCTCGGCAACCGCACGCTGATGATGGCGGACGGCGGAATCGTGCTCGATGTCGCGGGCGCGGAGCGCGCCGGCATGACGGTGGAGGACCTCATCGAGCGCTTCCGCGCGGGCACGGGCAGGACGCTCGACAACGACCGTATGCTCCTTTCCGAATGAAGCCACGCGGACCGGCCCTACGGTGCGCCGACGGCAGAGCAGATTCTCCCTTTTAAGATGCGACAAAGCGGCAGAGCCTTTTGGCTCTGCCGCTTTTGCTGTATACTGTAAACCATATGCAAAAAACCTTGAAACCATACGGTTTCAAGGTTTTTCGTGGTGGAGATTATTTATGCCCGCAGGGTTTTCGGCTTACCTGCTGCGGCGCAGGACCTCGCACACCAGCTTGTAGACGCGCTCGGTGGAGGGCACGCTCAGCCGCTCGCGCACGGAATGAACGTCGTGCAGCTCGGGCCCGAGGGAGATGGCGTCGAGACCGGGAATCTTCTCAATGAAGAGCCCGCACTCCAGTCCGCCGTGCGTCGCCTCGAGCTTGGCCTCCGCGCCGGTGAGGTCGCGGTAGACGCCAAGCACCAGCTCGCGGAGCTTGGAATCGCGTGCGTACTGCCAGCCGGGGTAGTTGCCGCGCTCGGAGACCGTACCGCCCGCAAACTCCACGATGGCGCGCACGCGCTGGGCGAGCATCGCCTTCTGCGAGGCGATGCAGGAGCGGATGGAGTAGGAGAAATGCAGTCCGTCCTCCGTCAAATGCATCACGCCGAGGTTGAGGGAGGTCTGCACCAGACCGGGGAAGTCCGCGCTCATCTCCTCCACGCCCTGCGGCAGCGCAAGGAGCGTGTGGAGCATCACAGAGGTGGTCTCCGCGCTGACGGCGGACGCCGCCTCGGTCTTGGCACATTCGAGCGTCACGCCCGCGTCGCAGCCGGCGTACTCATTTTTGAGCGTCGCGTCAAAGCCACGGATAAACTGCTCGAGGTCCGCCTCCTTCCCCGCGGGGACGGCGATGACCGCGTCGCAGCGCGAGCAGATCACGTTGTCGAACCTGCCGCCCTGTATTGCCGCGAGGCGCAGGCCCGAGAGCTGTTCCATCGCGGAATAGAGCACGCGGCCCATCAGCGCGTTCGCGCTGCCGCGGCCCTTGTCAATGTCGCCGCCGGAGTGGCCACCCTGCAAGCCGGAGAGCGTCACGGCGTAGCAGCTCTCGCCGCCGAGCGGCTCGCGCTTGCCGGGAAGCGTGCAATCCGCGCGCATACCGCCTGCGCAGGACACCGTGAAGATGCCCTCCTCCTCGGAGTCGAGGTTCAAGAGCTTCTTTCCCTTGAGGTCGGAGCAGTCGAGCGCAAAGGCGCCGTCCATGCCGACCTCCTCATCGACGGTGAAAACCGCCTCAAGCGGCGGGTGGGGGAGCGTATCGTCGGCAAGGATGGCGAGGATCATCGCCACGGCGATGCCGTTGTCGCCGCCGAGCGAGGTCTGATCCGCCCAGACCCACTCGCCGTCCGTGCGCAGGTCAAGCCCCTCCGCCGCCATGTCCTTCGCGCACTCGTCCGTCTTGGCGCAGACCATGTCGATGTGACCTTGTAAAATGATCGGCTCGGACTGCTCATAGCCCACGGAGCCGTCCTTCCAGATGATAAGGTTGTTGCACGCCTCTTGGCGGTACCTCAGCCCAAGCTCCTTGGCAAAGCCCACGCACAGGTCGCTGATGATCTTCGTGTTGCCGCTGCCGTGCGGCACGGAGCAGAGCTTCTCAAAATATTCAAATACCTTCTCGGGCTTCAGCCCGTTTAATGCAGCCATGCTGCCTTCCTCCTTTTTGGTGCGCGCACAGCCCATGCGGAAGGCATGGGCTGTGCGGCGCTTGTTCTGTTAGCCGACGGGTACCTCGTCCATCGTCATATCATCCATGCCGAAGTCGTCGCCGGAGGGGGTGTCCTCCTCGACGATCTCCGCGTCGGGCGACGGGATGAACTCCGTCAGATAGGCGTCCTCACCCAGTCCCGCGAGATAGGCGGGCAGATTGATGATGATGCCGTCCATATTCTTGGGCAGGGGGATCGTGTAGGTCTGCGTCGTCTCGCTGCCGCCCTTCTTCTCGGTGATCTCGAGCGTCACCGTGAACTTCTGGCCGATGCAGGTCGCGCTGCCGCGCTCGCGGTCATAGAGCTTGGCGACCTGCTCGCCGTCCACAAGGACGACGACCTTGTACGGCGTATCGTAGGTCTTGCCGTTGTACTCTAACTTCTTGTTGTCGAGATACACGGTGTGGCCGCGGCCGACGATCGTCATGGCATAGGCGATGACAATGAGCACGACGACTGCCGCGAGCTGGAAGATCAGTCTGCGATTGGAGGTCTTATTCTTCATTTTGCCTTCGCCTCCTCTTCTGCCAGCTGGTCGGCTGCAAGCTGCAAGCCAGCCGCGCTCTTAGCCTTGCGCTTCTTCGCCTCATACATGACCAATGCGATGGTGATGACCGCGTAGGACACGAACACACGGAAGTATTCGCCGATCATCGAGTCGCCGGTGATGACCGTGCCGGTGCGCGGCGCCACGATGAACATGGTGTGGAACAGGATAACGCCGAGGAACACGTTCTTGATGCTCGCCTTCTCCACGCTCGCACCGCCGACGAGCAGCGCCGCGATGGAGAACATACCAATCTGGGTATGGGCGGTATAGGTGGGGAAGTTGCCGACGTTCTGCAAATAAATGATCATGCCGAAGCCCGCGAACACGGTGGAGATGACCATAGAGATCACGCGGGTACGCTCGACATTGATGCCCGCGTCGCGCGCGACCTCCATATCCTGACCGACCGCGCGCATATCCTGACCGAGCTTGGTGCGGCGGAACCAGAGGATAAAGAGGCAGGCGGCGGCAATGATAATGAGCGTGAGCACGGGGATCTTCACGCCGCCGACGCTGACCGCCAGCAGGTTATCCAAGCTCTGGCGCATATTCAGCAGGCTCACCGTATTCCGGATACCGTAGCCGCGCGGGAGCTTGAGCGTATTGTGGATGATGGGAATGATGGGACCCATCATAAAGAGCACAAAGAACTGGTACACACCGTCCATGGCGAAGGCGATCATGTAGCTCGTGATCATCTCGCGGCCCTTGGCGCGGTTGAGGAGCTTGCCGATCATGATGCCGAGCAGAACGGAGATGGGAATGGAGATGATCGCCGCGAGGATCAGTCCGGGGATGCCCCAGACCTGCCAGTCGGCGGCAAAGATCAATCCGATCTGGCCTGCCATCGCGCCGAGCGTCATGCCGAAGTTCATACCCATGCCCGCCATAACGGGGATGAGCAGGCTCAGGATGAGGAAAGCGTTGCGGCCCAGACGGGTCATGCCCTCATTGAGCAGATAGTTCCACGAGAGGTCCGCGCGCGGGATGCAGTAGGCGCAGATCAGAACGAACATGATGGGCACGATGTTGTCGCTCAGGAACCTGCGCAACGCGCGGCCCCATTCGGCGCCGCCGCGAGGAAGATTGTTGTTGATCTTTTTCATACTTACTTCTTCCCTCCCATCTTACGGGTCAGCGCGTAGACGATCATGCCGTTGGAGACGATGATACGAATGATCTCGCTGATGTCAAGGTGGATCAAGGAGTTGATGACCGTCGGCGTCATGGTGACAAGACCCTGATAGAGGAACGTGCCGATGATGACATTGGCGATGCTCGCCTTGTTGACGCTCGCGCCGCCGATGAGGATGGCGGCGACCGCCGGGAATGCCATCTTGAGCGGGGCGGTGTAGATCTGGATGAAGCCGAACCCCTGCTCATAGACGAGGATGCCGACCGCGCCCAGCCAGGTGGAAAGGACGACGGAAATGAGGCGCATCTTGTCGATGCTGACGCCCGCTGCCTTGGCAAAGGAAGGGTTGGAGCCGACGGCGGTCATCGCGGTGCCGGTCTTGGTGTGCAGGAATGCCCACATTAGGAAAGCAAGGATCGCGAAGAAGATCAGACTGCCGGTCGGAATGACGAGGTTGATGCCGAAGCGGTTGAGGTCGATGGAGAGAATGTCCGCCAGCACGCGGTCATAGAAGCCCTCGAGGGAGATGGTGGTACGAAGGCCGGAGCCGGAGAAGCCCCACACCATCTCGGGCTTCTTGTACGGCAGCAGCAGCCACATCATGCACATGAAGGAGACGGAGGAGAAGCCGACGTAGGTTGCGACCATCATCTCGCCGCCCTTGATCTTGTTGAGCAGCCAGCCGTAGCCGCCGCCGAGCAGCAGCGCAAACGGCGTCGCGATCGCGATGGCCATGACGAAGCTCATCGGACCCGTGAAGCCAAGCTCGATGGACAGCGTCGCGCCCAGAAGGCCCGAGATGATACCGAGCGGCAGGCCGAAGTTGAGGCCGCAGCCGGAGTGGACCATCGGGACCATTGCCAGCACCATGATGGCGTTCCAGCTAAAGCGGTTGATAACGTTGCTGATCTGCGTTGCGAAGTCCACGCCCGCGAACGGCACGAGCACGAACATCAGCAGCAGAAAGCCGGTGATGATCATGCGGGGGACGCCGTAGCTGTCGATCATTTGGCGGAGCCTGCTCTTATCGGCAAGGCTGTTTGTTGTATTACCCATATTCTGCCCTCCTTATTTGACCTGACTGACCATCAGCATACCGAACGCCTCGGAGGATTCGGTCGCCGGCAGGATGCCGGCGATCCGGCCGCCGGAGACGATGGCGATGCGGTCGCAGGTCATGCGCAGCTCCTCCAGCTCGGACGAGATCATCACAACGGTGATTCCGCTCTCGCGGTTGAACCTCTTGAGCGCGTCGAGCACGAGAGATTTTGCGCCGACGTCGATGCCGCGGGTCGGCTCGGAGACAAAGAGGAACTTCGGCTCGAGCGCGAATGCCTTGGCAAGGCAAACCTTCTGCTGGTTGCCGCCGGAGAGCTCCTTGGCCTTCTGCTTCGAGCTGGTGCACTTGATCTTCAGCTCGTCAATATAGCGGTCGGTCACGGCGCGGATGGCCTTTTCATCGCGCCACTTCACAAGGCCGCCAAACAGGCTCTTGAGAAACTTATCGTGGATCTGCATGGCCGGGAAGGCAATGTTCCACTCCAGCGACTCGTCGAGCAGCAGGCCAACACCGCGGCGGTCCTCCGACACGAAGGCAAGCTGCGCGTCGAGACAGCGGCGGGGCGCGTTGAGCGGAATGGGCTTGCCATCGAACTCGACGGTGCCGCCCGCCTCATAAAGGCCCATAACGCCGTTCGGGATGCCGAGCTTGCCCTGACCGGCGAGGCCGCCGATGCCGAGGATCTCGCCCTCCCTGATGTCGAGATCGACGTTGCGCACGATCTCGCCGGGCATATCTACCCAGAGCTTGCGGATGGACATGATGGTCCTGGCGCCGGAGTGATCGACCACATCCTGTGCAGCGGAGAGCTCCACGCTGCGGCCGACCATCCACCTTGTGATGTCGGAAACGTTCGTTTCCTTCGCCGGGGTATCCTTCACCACATGGCCGTCGCGCATGACGATGACCTTGTCGCACACATCCAGAATCTCCTGCAAACGGTGCGTGATGAAGATGACCGCGATGCCGCGCGCCGACATGCTGCGGATGGAATCGAGCAGCGCCGCAGCCTCCTTTTCCGTCAGAACGGCGGTCGGCTCGTCGAGAATAAGCAGCTTGAGATGCTCCTTGCTCAGCTCACGCGCGATCTCGGTGAACTGCTTATGGCCGACCGGCATATCGCTGATGACCATGTTGGCGTCGATGTGGACGCCCATTTTTTCAATGGCTGCCGCTGCACTGCGGTCCATCTCCTTATAATCGAGCGTGTTCAGACGGCTGCCGAACACCTCGGAGATGACATTTTTCTTCTGGGGCTCACGGTTGAGCAGAATATTCTCTGTCGCTGTAAAGCCGGGGATCAGAGAAAACTCCTGATGCACCATGCCGATACCGGCTGCCAGTGCGTCAAAGGGGGTGTTGAAGGTGACCTTTTCACCGTTGATGAGAACATCTCCGCCGTACCCGCCGGTCTCGCGGATGACGTCCATGCCGAAGAGGATCTTCATCAGCGTGCTCTTGCCCGCACCGTTTTCGCCGACAAGGCCGAGCACCTCGCCCTCGCGGAGCGTAAAGCTGATATCCGTGAGGACCTGATTGCCGAAGAAGTCCTTTTTGATGCTGCGCATCTCCAACAGAGGAGCGTTGTTATTTTCCATAAGCTATACCCTACCTAAAAGAAGCAGGGGGGAGGATTCTCCTCCCCCCTGTTTTTTTGATGTTCGTCAGTGAGCCGAAGGCTTACTTAACGGTGAAGTACTTTTCGGGGACCTCGACCTCGGTGGCGTGCATGAACCAGCCCGGATCGCCCATGATGTAGGTATCCTGATAGACAAGGAAGGTGTTGTCGGCCTTGACGCCGGTGGTGGCGTTGGTGTAGTTGGAGCCGTTCCAGGAGGCGTCGGGGGAGAACTGATGGTAAGCCTTGGCGATATCGTCGATGTCGGCAAGCTCGCTCTCGCCCTTGATGACGTTCATGGCGTGCTGGGCAAGGCCAGCGGAGGTGACGTAGCCGTAGGAGTAAGCCCAGGTGCCGAAGCGGCCCGCGCCGCCCTTTTCGCAGATGGCGGCCTCGACCTTGGCAAGGATCTTCTGGAAGTCGCCCGCCTCAGCGGTCAGGTCGATGCCCAGAGCGCCGGGATAGCCCATCAGCGGGGAGGGCAGGTCGGCCTCAATGAAGTAGCCGCCGTACTCGAGCAGCTGCTTGAGCAGAGGCTCGGTATGCGCGTCGTTGGTGCAGAAGTAAGCGGCCTTCTCGCCGTACTTGTTCACCCACTCGGGAACCTTTTCAAGGATGTAAGCCTGCGCACCGGCAACGCCGACATCAGAGGTGGGGTCGGGAGCGGTTTCCATCTCGAAGCTCATGCCGAACTCCTCGCAGGCCGCCTTCATGACGGCGACGCGGCGGCTCATGGTCTCGTAAGCGAGGTGGCGCGGGAAGGAGATATGAACAAAGGTGTCGCAGCCAAGCTCGTGCGCGGTGCGGATGATGAGGTAGCCGCGGGCAACGAAGTCGTTGTTGCACACGAGGTCGGCAGCAGAGCCGATCTCGGGCAGATCCTCATGCGCCTCACCGGCGATGCAGAGGATGTCGGGGCGGCGCTCCTTGATCTTACGGAAGGCCTCGGTCGTGCCGGGGACGGACTGGTTGACGATGATCGCCTTCATGTCGGGGTCGTCGGACAGGTTGACGATGCACTGGATGGTGGTCTCAAGCTCTTCGGTGAAGTTATCGGGATAGGTCACGAGGGTGACGTTCTCCTCACCGT
>OLXF01000319.1_pt1 | contig 20101 bp, 14 predicted proteins | sample 1673471 | NCBI WGS metagenome assembly OLXF01 (sample SAMEA103958113, study PRJEB25191) | human gut metagenome
GGTAGTCTGCGTGGTTGAATACGATGTCTGCGCCCAGAGCGTTCATCACATGGTAAAAGCCCTCGGCGGTGAAACGCTTGAAGAAGGTGTCTGTATCGCGGCGGCTGCGCACGCCGTAGACCACCTCGGCACCGTCCAGATACTTTTTCACCATCTCGTCCATGGCGTTGATGTCGTCCTGACCGTCGCAGTCGATGGAGATGGTGATATCGCAGCTGTCGCTGTGCAACGCCTCCATCAGCCCCGCCAGCACGGCGTTCTGGTGGCCGCGGTTGCGGCTCTGGGAAATGCCGATATAGTGCTCGTCCTGTGCGGCAAAGCCTTGGATCAGTTCCCACGTTTTGTCGCGGGAGCCATCGTTGACAAAGAGCACCCGGCTTTTATCGCTGACCAGCCCCTGTGCGGTCAGACTGTGGATCTTTTCCAGAAACATGGGTGCTGTAATGGGCAGCACCTGCTCCTCGTTGTAGCAGGGGATCACAATCCAGAGTACGGGCTTAGACATTGTTTTATCGCTCCTTATTGATAAAAGTAGTCAGAGGGTCACTGCACCATCTGCTGCAAGGCATCCGGCTCCAGCAGCTTGAAGCTGCTGCGGTAGGTGTCGATGAGACCTTCCTTCTGCATGGTGCTCAACTCCCGGGAAAGGGCGCTGCGGTCGCAGTTGAGGTAATCCGCCAGCTGGATGCGGGAGAAGGGGATGCTGAAGGTCAGGCTGTGGGCGCGGGCGGCCTCGCTGAGCAGATAGGCCGCCACCTTGGCGCGTAGGCTTTTCATTACCAGCAGGTCGATGCGGCGGGAGAGGGAAAAATATTTATCGCTGATGGTGCGCACAAGGTTCTGCACCACCCGCTGGTGGGCGGGGCTGCCGTCCGAGAGCAGCAGCCGCTCGTAGGGCAGCAGCAGCACCTCACAGGGGGCGGCAGCCAGCACGGTGACCGGGCTGGACAGGCTGGAGCCTCCCAGCACGTCCCCGAACACCCCGCCCGGCTCTACCTGGGCGATGGGGATGCGCACCCCGCCCGGTGCCGGGCGGTAGGCCTCCAGTTCGCCGGACAGCACGATGCCCACCCGGCGGCTGGGCTCCCCCGCCAGCACAAGGGCTTCGCCCTTGCCGTAGCTGCGCACACTGCCCCCCAGCCTGGACAGCAGCGTGCTGAGCTCCGCAGCGGAAAGCCCCGCGAACAGCGTGGTGGTTTGTAACAGCGGCAGATAATTATTCATCGCAACTCCGCAGAGAAAATAGTGTTCTCCGCAGCCTCCTGCAATTACGTTGCGCACGCAACGGTATTTTTACCCCTATTATAGTAAACTGGAACGCGCAAAGCAAATGATTTTGCAAAATTTTTCAAAAAAAGACCGGTTTCCGCTTCCCGTACCGGGGCGTGCCGGGTGTGAAAAGGAGTATTTCATGAAAAAGATCCTGTCCTTACTGCTGGCGTTCAGCCTTGCACTGAGCCTTGCAGCCTGCGGCGGCAGCGCGAGCTCTGCCGCTTCCAGCGCAGCGGTGTCCGAAGTTGCTTCCTCAGCGGCTGCTTCCGAGGAAGAAGAGACCGCAGCGCCGCTGTCTGCCACCGAGCCGCTGCGCATCGCCGGGCTGAAGGGCCCCACCACCATGGGGCTTGTCAACCTGCTCTCGATGGAGCAGGCCGGGACTGCCGCCATGGACTACGATCTGCAGCTTTACGGCGCTGCGGATGAGATCGTGCCGCTGCTCATCAAGGGCGAGCTGGACATGGCTGCTATCCCGGCCAATCTGGCTGCGACTCTGTACCAGAAAACCAGCGGCGGCATTCAGGCCGTGGCGGTGAACACTTTGGGAGTTTTGTATGTGGTGGAGCAGGGCGACACCGTCCACAGCATGGCCGACCTCAAGGGACGCACCATCCTGTCCACCGGCAAGGGCACTACCCCGGAGTATGTGCTGCGCTATCTGCTTACCGCCAACGGCATTGACCCGGACAAGGATGTGGACATCCAATATTACAGCGAAGCCACCGAGGTGACCGCCCAGATGGCCAGCACACAGGATGCCATTGCAGTGCTGCCCCAGCCCTATGTGACTGCCGCCGGGCTGAAGGACGACACTCTGCGGGTAGCCCTTGACCTGACCGCCGAGTGGGACAAGGTGGCGGACACCCAGCTGATCACCGGTGTGACCGTGGTGCGCAAGGCCTACGCCGAGGAGCACCCGGACGTGGTAGCCGCCTTTCTGGCAGACTACGCCCAGAGCGTGAACGCCGCCAACACCGATCTGGAAGGCACCGCCGCTCTGTGTGAGGAGCAGGGCGTGGTGGCAAAAGCCGCCATTGCCAAAAAGGCACTGCCCAACTGCAACATCGTCTGCTTGACCGGCGAGGAACTGAAAGCAGACGTCTCCGGTTACCTGCAGGTGCTCTACGATGCCGACCCTGCCGCCGTGGGCGGTACGCTGCCCGGCGAGGATTTCTACTGGGCAGCCCAGTAACAGCCTGAAAAAAGCATTCCATCTCCCGCCGCTCTGCCGTGGTACGCAGCGCGGCGGTTTTTGTTTCCCGGTTGCAATTCCGCTGCAAAAGTTCTACAATAGAGACACATTATAGAATATGGAGGGAAAACCTATGGCTTGCACTACCATTCTGGTCGGCAAGGCAGCATCGTACGATGGCTCTACCATGATCGCCCGCAACGATGACTCCGGCTCCGGCCATTTCACCGCTAAAAAATTTACCGTGATCCACCCGGAGGATCTGCCCAAGACCTACCGCAGCGTCCTCTCCCATGTGGAGATCCCCCTGCCGGAGGGCGCACTGCGGTTTACCGCCATGCCTAACGCCGTGGAGGGTAAGGGTATCTGGGCGGCTTCCGGTGTCAACGCCGCTAACGTGGGCATGACCGCCACCGAGACCATCACCTCCAATCCCCGCGTGCTGGGCGCAGACCCGCTGGTGGAGTATCAGCCCGCCAAGGGTGAAAAGCCCGAGGTGCCCGGCGGCATCGGCGAGGAAGATATCGTCTATCTGGTACTGCCCTACATCCACTCTGCCCGCGAGGGCGTGCTGCGTCTGGGCAGCCTGCTGGAGCAGTACGGTACTTACGAGATGAACGGCATTGCTTTTCAGGATGTAAACGAGATCTGGTGGCTGGAGACCATCGGCGGCCACCACTGGATCGCCCGCCGCGTGCCGGACGATGTGTATGTGGTCATGCCCAACCAGCTGGGTATCGACTCCTTTGATTTGGAAGATGCCTTCGGCGCACAGGAAAACTACCTCTGCTCTGCCGATCTGCGGGAATTCATTGCCAAGAATCACCTCGACCTTTCTTTGGACGGCGCGCTGAACCCCCGGGACGCCTTTGGCAGTCATGATGACGCCGACCACGTTTACAACACCCCCCGCGCATGGTATATGCTGCGCTACCTCAACCCCCGCACATGGGTGTGGGAGGGTGCCGACGCCGACTACACCCCCATGTCCGATGACCTGCCGTGGTGCATGGTGCCGGAGCGCAAGGTGACCCCGGAGGACATCAAGTATATGCTGTCCAGCCACTATCAGGGCACCCCCTACGACCCCTACCTGAGCTACGGCGACAAGTCCGCAAAGGGCGCATACCGCTCCATCGGCATCAACCGCAACGACTTTATGGCGCTTTTGCAGATGCGTCCCGACCAGCCGGAGGAATCCCGCGCTGTGGAGTGGGTGGCCTATGCCTCCAACGCCTTCAACACCATGGTGCCCTTCTACGCCAACGTGGAGCGTACCCCGGAGTATCTGGCCAACACCACCGGCACTGTGTCCACCGATAACTTCTACTGGACCAGCCGTCTGATTGCCGCCATGGCAGACGCCTCCTATAATAAATCCCTCTTCCACCTCGAGCGCTACGAGGAGGCCGTGCTCTCCGCTGCCCGCGCACTGGTGAACGGGTACGATGCAAAGCTTGCCGCCGAGCAGGACGCCGCAAGCCGCGCCGCCCTGCGGGAGGAAGCCAACACCGCTATTGCCGCCATGCTGCAGGAGAAGGCCGCCGACACGCTGGATAAGGTTCTGTTTGAACTGAGCAGCCAGATGAAGAACGCCTACTCCCGCTCGGATGCCTAATTAAAACCAGCCAAAGCGCCAAAGCCGGTCATGACCGGTCACATAAATGCAGAAAAGGCCACCGCATACACAAGTGCGGTGGTCTTTTTTGGCGCAAAAGCGCTCTTGTATCCCAGATGTTGGCAACGGTGCACAAAAATTGAAGAGATTTTTTGTGCGCGAAAACGCTCGAAAGTGATTGATTTTGACTGTTTTTTTGCTATAATAAAGCTACAGACAGCCAAAACACGCCAAGACCGTGCAAAACCGGTCAGGCGTGGGAAGGAAAGAAGGGAAAAGACACCATGCTGGCGGAGGAACGTTTTGCGCTGATCCTAGAGCAGCTGAACGAGCAGCGCACCGTGACGGTGCAGCAGCTGTGTGAGGCGCTGCACACCAGCGAATCCACGATCCGGCGTGACCTGACCGAGTTGGACCGGCAGGGCAGGCTGACCAAGGTACACGGAGGGGCCACCCTGCCGGACAGCCGCTTTCTGGCAGACGAGCCTACCATGGAGGCTAAGGAGACGCTGGCGGTAGCCGAAAAGCGCAGCATTGCCGCAGCCGCCGCAGCGCTCATTGCTGCCGAGGATTTTGTATTCATTGATGCAGGCACCACCACGCTGGAGCTGGTGCGGGCGTTGACGGGTGTGGCGCTCAAAGCCACCTATGTGACCAATGGCGTGGCGCACGCCCGGCTGCTGGCGCAGAAGGGTTGTCGGGTGTATCTTCCCGGCGGGCTGCTGCGCCCCCAGACCGAAGCCATCGTGGGCGCTCCGGCGGTCAGCAGCATCCAGCAGTATAACTTCACCAAAGCATTCATGGGTGCCAACGGCGTGGCGCTGGAGGCGGGCTTTACCACCCCGGACCCCGAGGAAGCAGCGGTAAAGGCCGCTGCCGTCCGCCGCGCCCGGGAAAGCTGGTTCCTTGTGGATGACGCCAAATTTGCTAAAATTTACCCGGCGGTCATCACGGACCTGCACGGCGGTGCCATCCTGACCAACCGCTGCCCGAACCCGAAATATAAGCAGTATACGTTCGTAAAGGAGGCAGAAGCATGATCTACACCGTTACTTTTAACCCGGCTATTGATTACGTTGTGCGTCTGGACGCACCGCTGGAGGTGGGTGAAGTGAACCGCGCCCAAGGCGAGGATTGCGTGCTGGGCGGCAAGGGCATCAACGTGTCCGGCGTGCTGGCGCAGCTGGGCTGCGAGAGCGTGGCACTGGGCTTTGTGGCCGGGGAGACCGGCGCATGGCTGGAGCGCGGTCTGGCGGCACAGGGGCTCAAGACCGACTTTGTGCATCTGGAAAACGGCATGACCCGCATCAACGTCAAGATCAAGGCCGGGCAGGAGACTGAGCTGAACGGCGCAGGCCCTGCCATCCCGGAAAGCGCTTTGCAGCAGCTGGAAGCCCAGCTGGACAAGCTGGCCGAGGGGGATATCCTCATTCTGGCAGGCAGCATCCCGGCAAGCCTGCCGCAGAGCGTCTACGAGCGGCTGCTGGCGCGGCTGCAGGGCAGGGGCGTGCGCGCGGTGGTGGATGCCACCCGCGACCTGCTGGTGAACGTGCTGCCCTACCATCCCTTCCTCATCAAGCCCAACAACCATGAGCTGGGCGAGATCGTGGGCAAGGTACTGACCACTGACGCCGAGATCGTGGCAGCTGCCCGCACTTTGCAGGAAAAGGGCGCGCGCAATGTGCTGGTAAGCATGGCCGGGGACGGTGCGCTGCTGCTGGACGAGCAGGGACAGGTGCACCGCATCGGCTGCCCCAAGGGCAAGGTGGTCAACAGCGTGGGCGCAGGCGACAGCATGGTGGCCGGTTTTGTGGCCGGGTATCTGCAAAGCCGCAGCTACGCGCAGGCGCTGCGTCTGGGCACGGCCTGCGGCAGCGCAACGGCGTTCAGCCTTGGGCTTGCCACAAAGGAAAAAATCGACGAGCTGCTGGCGCAGCTTTGATAGGACAAAAGGAAAAAAGGAGGAAGTTTTATGCGCATTACCGAGTTATTTACCGCACAGTCCATTGCGCTGGACGAAGCGCTGCAGACGCAGGAGCAGATCCTGAGCCGTCTGGTGGAACTGCAGGCTACCCACGGCAACATCACCGATAAGGAGGCCTACAAAAAGGCGCTCTATGCCCGCGAGGCCGAGGGCTCTACCTATGTGGACAACGGTATCACCGTGCCCCACGCCAAGACCAATGTGGTCACCCGTCCCAGTCTGGCCGCCCTGCGGCTGACCACCCCGGTGCAGTACAACGCCGAGGATGACGGCACCACCGACCTGCTGTTTGCCATTGCCGCCCCGGAAAACGGCAGCCTGCACGTGGATATGCTGGCCCGCATGATGCAGATGCTGATGAACGAGGACTTTGTGGAAAAGCTGAAGGCCGCCAGGACCCCCGCCGAATTCCTTGCCCTCATCGACGCGCAGGAGGAGGCCCAGTTCGGTGAGGAGAGCTTCACCCAGCAGGCCATCCCCCAGAGCGGCTACCGCATTCTGGCCGTGACCGCCTGCCCCAACGGCATTGCCCACACCTACATGGCCGCCGAGGCGCTGGCCAAGGCCGGTGACAAGCTGGGCCTGCCCACCAAGGTGGAGACCAACGGCTCCGATGGTGCCAAGAACGTGCTGACCCGCGCCGAGATCGCAGCCTGTGACGGCATCATCGTGGCTGCAGACAAAAATGTGGAGACCGCCCGCTTTGACGGCAAGCCCGTGCTGTTTGCCCGGGTGGATGACGGTATCCACAAGCCCGAGGAGCTGCTGAAAAAGGTGGCCCACGGTGAAGTTCCTGTTTACCACGCCAAGGGCGGTGCCGCCGCTGCCGAGGAGGAGACCTCCGGCGACAGCTTTGGCCGCAAGGTGTACAAGGACCTGATGAACGGCGTGTCTCACATGCTGCCCTTTGTGGTGGGCGGCGGCATTATGATCGCGCTGGCCTTCCTGCTGGACGATTACACCATCGACCCCTCCAACTTCGGCATGAACACTCCCATCGCCGCCTTCTTCAAGACGGTGGGCAGCGCCGCCTTTGGCTACATGCTCCCCATTCTGGCAGGCTTCATCGCCATGTCCATCGCCGACCGTCCCGGCCTGGCCGTGGGCTTTGCGGGCGGCGTGCTGGCCATGAACGGCACCAACTTTGCAGGCCTTGCCAACGGTGAGACCACCGGCATCTCCGGCGGCTTCCTGGCCGCTCTGCTGGCCGGTTTCGTGGCCGGTTATGTGGTCGAGTTCCTGAAGAAGATCACCGAAAAGCTCCCCGCCAGCCTGAACGGCATCCGCCCCATGCTGATCTACCCGCTGGGCGGCATCCTCATCATCGGTGCCGTGATGTGCGGCATCAACCCGGTCATGGGCATGATCAACACTGCCATGACCAACTGCCTCAACGCCATGGGCGGCACCTCCAAAGTCCTGCTGGGTGCCATCGTTGCCGGTATGATGAGCATTGATATGGGCGGCCCCTTCAACAAGGCAGCCTACGTCTTTGGCACTGCCGCACTGGCCTCCGGCAACTACGAGGTCATGGCCGCAGTCATGGTGGGCGGCATGGTTCCTCCCATCGCGATTGCCCTCTCCACCACTTTCTGCCCCAAGAAGTGGACCCCTGACGAGCGCCGCAACGGCATCGTGAACTACGTCATGGGCCTGTGCTTCGTCACCGAGGGTGCCATCCCCTACGCCGCCGCCGACCCGCTGCGCGTCCTGCCCAGCTGTGTGGCCGGTGCCGCGCTGGCCGGTGCCCTCTCCATGACCTTTGGCTGCGCCCTGCGCGCTCCCCACGGCGGCATCTTCGTGTTCCCCGTGGTCGATCATACCCTGCTCTACTGCGTGGCTCTGGCCGCTGGCAGCGTGGTGGGTGCCGTGATCCTGAGCCTGCTCAAGAAGAACCGCACCGACGCGGCCTGATCTGCCATTTTCCTTCTTCTTTTACCATATAAAAAGGGCCCGTCTGCGCGCACCAAAATGCGGCAGGCGGGCCCTTTCGTGCTTATCCCTTGATGATCCGGAGCAGGGTCTTGTCCAGCTGGATGGTGCGGTTCCAGGGGTTCAGGATGATGCCCTGGATCTCCGGCACCTGCAGTGCGGCATCCAACAGCTTTTCAAGCTCCACCAGAAAGGTGGACTGCACCGCTTCCGCACCCTTCATCTCCTCTTCAAAGCTGGTAAAGGCATACCACCAGCTGGCCCCATCGGCCGTGCGGAGGGCCCGCAGCTGCATCTGCTCACTGGCCGGGTTCGGCTCCACCGCCACCACGACCTGTCCGTTTTCCCGCATCCGCCGCCGGATCACGGTCAGGGTATGCGCCAGCTGCTCCTGTGTAGGCTCCTGCTGTAACTGGCAGACCGCCTGTTCGATCTTTTCGTTGCCATTCAGGCCCTCGTCCTTCTTCTGTGCCATAAGCTCTCCCATTCTTTTTGTTGTATTTTATGCTTGTATTATATCCGGACTTTACGAAAAATGGAAGCGCAGGCCAGAGATTCTTTCTTTTTTCGTCTGCTTTCGGGTGTTTTTTCAAAAATCAGTAGCCCCCGCCCAGAAAAAGTGTTACAATGTCTTCGTCTGGTATCATTTCAGAAACGACAGGACGCGCCGTTTTCCGTGAGCCGTTTTGTCGGAATGGGAGAGATAATGTAATGAAACGAATCCTTCGTTCTGCCGTCAGTCTGCTGCTGTGCGCCGCCGTGGCGCTGGGCGGCACTGCCTGCGGCCGAAGCAAGCTGCCCACCACCATCACGATCTGGACCTACTACAACGGCGATCAGCTGGAATGCTTCAACCAGCTGGTGGAGCAGTTCAACTCCACCGTGGGCAAAGAGAAGAACATCCGGGTCGAAAGCTCCAGTCAGGGCAGCGTGAACGACCTGGAGACCAGCGTGCTGGCCGCCGCCGAGGGCAAGGTGGGTGCCGAAAAGCTCCCCAACATCGTCTCCTCCTACGCAGACACCGCCTTTACGCTGGATCAGATGGGCCTTGCCGTTGACCTGAGCCCCTACCTGACCGAAAAAGAGAAGTCTGCCTATATCGCCGGTTTTCTCGAAGAGGGCGACCTGATGAACAACGGGGAGCTCAAGGTCTTTCCCATAGCAAAATCCACTGAGCTGCTCTACCTGAACGTCACCGACTTTGTCCCCTTTGCCGAGGCCACAGGCGTGACCTATGCGGATCTTTCCACCGTGGAGGGGCTGAACGAGGCCGCACACAAATACTACGACTGGACCGATGCCCAGACGGCTGCGCCCAACGACGGCAAGGCCCTGTATGGCCGCGACGCGCTGACCAATTACCTGCTCTGCGGCGCACAGGAACTGGGTACGACCATCTTTGATGCCGAGAACGGCGTGATGACCCTGCACTTTGACAAGCCGACCCTCCGCAAGCTGTGGGATAACTACTATGTCCCCTACATCAAGGGCTGGTGCAGTGCCAGCGGCAAGTTCCGCAGCGACGATATCAAGATCGGCAGCCTGCTGGCCTATGTCGGTTCCTCCTCCAGCGCTTCCTTCTTCCCCACCCAGGTGCTGACCAGCGACACCGAGAGCCACGGCATCGAAATGGCCGCGCTGCCCTGCCCCAGCTTTGCAGGCTGTGAGCCGGTGGCCGTCCAGCAGGGGGCCGGCATGGTAGTCATCCCGGGCACCGAGGACGAGATCAGTGCCTGCGTTGCCTTCCTGAAATGGTTCACCCAGCCGGAAAACAACCTGCAGTTCTCGGTGCAGTCCGGCTATATGCCCGTGACCTATGCCGCCAACAGCATATCCGCCCTTGAGAACAGCGGCCTGACGGTCTCCGATAGGATCCACAAAGTGCTGAGCCTGTCCATTGATGCCATCGATCGCAGCAAGCTCTACACCACCCATGCCTTCCCGGATGCCCTGCGCGCCCGCAATACCCTGCAGTACGCGCTGGAGGACCGTGTCACTGCCGACCGTTCCACGGTGCTGGAGCGGCTGGCTGCCGGGCAGACCCCCGAGGAAGCCGAAGCCGAGTTCCTGACCGACGCCTATTTTGATGCCTGGTACGACCAGACTCTGGCCGCTCTCAGCGCCTTTGCGGGCTGAGATGCCCTTGGAACAACCACAAAAGGAGAGACTCTCAGATGCAGAACCGCAAGCCGCACAGTCAGAAGGCCCCTCAGACGGGCCATTCTATCTTCGGCACCATCCTTTTCTCCCTGCTGGCTGTGCTGGCGGTGGAGTTCCTGCTGCTGACCTTTGCCGTCCACGTCACCCGGCTTGGCCCCCAGCTGAACCAGAACGCCGAGGATATCCTTGCCATGCAGGTGGACAACCGCAGCCGGTATCTTCAGTCCATCTTCCACGATGCACAGGAGCTGACCAGCCTTTCCGATGCCATCAATGGCCTGACCCAGCAGCTTCTGGACGAGGGAGAGATCAGTCTGAGCACGCTGGACAGCAGCAGCGACGCGGCCTATCCCCTGCTGGAAGCCGCCGCGCCGGAGCTCATCAGCACCCTGCGCATCAAGTCGGTGACCGGCGTGTTCCTTATCCTGAACACCCATGATCTGGACAGGCGGAAGCAGGACAGCCTCATGCCCGCCATCTACCTGCGGGATCTCGACCCGGATGCCGCTCCCTCCCAGCGCAACGCCGACCTGACCTTCGTGCGGGCACCGGCCCAGCTGGTGCAGTCCCTCTCCATTGCCACGGACAACAGCTGGGCCCCCACCATCCGCTACCGGGCACTGGGAAACCAGGGCTTCCTTTATCCCCCTTTCCAAGCCGCCTATAAAGACGGAGCCAGCCTTGCCGCCTCCGATTATGGCCACTGGACCTCACAATCCTATCTGGTGCCCGGGGACACCCACGAGGCCATTGCCTACAGCCAGCCCCTGATCCTGCCGGACGGCACCGTTTACGGCGTGATCGGCGTGGAACTGCTGGCCGACTACCTGTGGGAGAACCTGCCCTGCTCTGAGCTGCAGAACAACGGCACCTATTTCCTTGCCGTGACCGATACGGAGGAGCTCTCTGCCTCCGAACTGCAGCTGCGTCCGGTGCTCCGTTCCCACTGCGACGGGCAGCCGGGTTCTGCGGACGAAAGCCTTACGCTGCGCCTCCACAGTGCCCATACCCACCGCTACCTCTTCAGCAATGCCCTTTACATTGCTTCGGTCTCCCCCTTGAACCTCTACAGCCGGAACGCCCCTTTCTCGGGCAAGCACTGGCTTCTCGTGGGCTCCGTTCCCGCGGTGCAGCTCTTTGCTTTCGCCCAGCGGCTGAAGCAGCTGTTCTCCTTCATCATGCTGATCACGCTGGCCGTTGGCTTTGTTTGCAGCTGGCTGATCAGCAGGCGGCTGGCCCGGCCCGTTGCCAGGCTCTCGGCTGAGGTAGCCGCGGCCGAAGCGGATTCCTCCGCCATCCCGCATCTGTCCGCCACCGGCATCCGGGAGCTGGATCAGTTCTCCTCTTCCTTTACCCAGCTGAGCAAAGACGTGCTGGACTCCTCCACCCGCTTTTTGCGCATTATGAAATTGGCCAGTGCGGAGCTGGGCGGCTATGAGCTGCGCGATGACAGTGTTTATGTGACCGACAACTTCTTCTCCATGCTGGGCCTTGCACAGGAGCAGCCAGATCCGCTCACGCCAAAGGCTTTCCGCGCCCTGATGGGCACACTGGAGCAGCGGTGGTTCTACCGCCTGTCCCCGGCCAACAACAAGGTCTTTGCCATCCCCCAGCCCGACGGCAGCACCCACTACATCACCCTGCGCATCACCCATATCCTGGGCGAAAGCGCCTCCGAGGTGGGTCTTGCTGAGGATATGACCACCACGGTGCTGGAGCAGCAGCGCATTGAGCACGAGCGCGATTACGACACCCTGACCGGCCTGTACCGCCGCCGTGCCTTTGACCGCGCCTGTGACGCGCTGTTCCAGCAGCCCGAAAAGCTGGGCTGTGCCGCCCTGCTGATGATGGATCTGGACAACCTCAAGCAGATCAACGACACCTACGGCCACGACTGGGGCGACCAGTACATCCGCCAGACCGGCCAGTGCTTTGCGGCCAATACGCCCGCCAGCACCATCTGCTCCCGCCTTTCGGGCGATGAATTCCTGATCTTCTTCTATGGCTATCAGGATCAGGCACAGCTCCGCGCCCAGCTGGAGCTGCTGAGTGCCGCCCTGCAGCGCAGCGTGTCCATCCTGCCCAACGGCAAGCAGCTGCACATCAGCATCTCGGGCGGCATTGCCTGGTACCCCACGGACGGCCACGACCTGCTCACCCTGAAAAAATATGCCGACTTTGCCATGTATCAGGTCAAGCATTCCCACAAGGGCCGCATGTGTGATTTTGATATCGGCAGCTACCATCAGGAGGCATACGCCGCCCAGACCCAGCAGGACTTTGAGCTCCTGCTGCAGGAGGAGCTGGTGTCCTACCACTTCCAGCCCATCTACTCTGCCCGCAGCGGCCGGGTCGCAGCCTACGAGGCCCTCATGCGGGTCGATCTGCCCACCCTGCACTCCCCCGCTCAGGTCATGCAGCTGGCCCATGAGACAGGCCGCCTGTATGAGATTGAACGGATCACGGTGTTCCATTCCAGCGAGATCTTCCAGCGCATGCAGGCACAGGGCCTGCTCCAGAGCGATGCCCTGCTCTTCATCAACTCCATCGCCAATGTCAGCCTGACGGTTGAGGATGTGGAGGAATATGCTCAGCGCTACCCCGAGCTGCTCAAGCGGCTGGTGGTGGAGATCACCGAACAGGAAGATCTGGACCGCGCATGTCTGGAACGGAAGCGGAACATTCCGGGCTTCTCCGGCTCCTTTGCGCTGGATGACTACGGCAGCGGCTACAGCAACGAGCTGAACCTGCTGGAGCTCTCGCCCCGGTATATCAAGATCGACATTTCCATTGTGCGCGGGATCGACACCGACCGCGACAAGCAGCAGATTGTCTCCAACATTGTGGCTTACGCGCACGCACGCAGTATGCAACTCATCGCCGAGGGCATTGAGACCGAGGCCCAGCTGCGCACCGTCATCGGTCTGGGCGTGGACCTGCTGCAGGGCTATTACCTCAGCCGCCCCGCCGCAGTGCCCGCCCCCATTGCACCGGCAGCGCAGACGGTGATCGACCAGCTCGAACACCAGCGGTTCAATCCTCTCGGTTTATGATCTTTCCGGCTCCCCTGTGGGGGAGCCTTTTGTGACCCCATTCAGAGAAAGGAGACACGATGAACCACGAATCCAGTTCCGCTCTCCCCGCCGCCATCCGGGTGCGGGGCGCGCGGGTGCACAACCTGAAAAACATCGACGTAGATGTGCCGCTCCACAAGATCGTCGGCATTGCGGGCGTGTCCGGCTCCGGCAAGTCCTCGCTGGCGCTGGGGGTCCTCTACGCCGAGGGCTCCCGCCGCTATCTGGAGGCCCTTTCCACCTATACCCGCCGCCGGATGACCCAGGCCGAAAAGGCGCAGGTGGACGAGATCCGCTATGTTCCCGCCGCACTGGCCCTCCACCAGCGGCCCGGCGTGCCCGGAATGCGCTCCACCTTTGGCACCATGACCGAGCTTTTGAACAGCCTGCGCCTGATGTTCTCCCGGCTGTCCCACTACCCCTGCCCCAGCTGCGGCTGCATGGTGCCGCCCAGCCTGAACATTGCGGCCGAGATCCCGCTCTACTGCCCCCGGTGCGGCGCACAGGTGCCGGTGCTGGGCGCGGAGCAGTTTGCCTTTAACAGCACCGGAGCCTGCCCAGACTGCGAGGGCACCGGCATCGTGCGGGTGGTGGACGAATCCACTCTGGTGCCGGACGAGAGCCTTTCCATCAACGAGGGCGCGGTGCTGCCCTGGCAGACCCTGATGTGGTCGCTGATGAAGGAGATCGCCGAAAAGATGGGCGTGCGCACCAACGTTCCCTTCCGGGAGCTGACCCCGGAAGAGCGCGACATGGTGTTCCACGGCCCCGCCAAAAAAGTGCACCTGCTCTACCAGAACAGCAAGACCGGCGCGGCCGGCGAAATGGATTTCACCTACTTCAACGCCGTTTATACCGTGGAGAACGCCCTTGCCAAGGTGACGGATGAAAAGGGCATGAAGCGGGTGGAGCGGTTCCTGAAGCAGGGCCCCTGCCCCGCGTGCGGCGGCTCCCGCCTGAACGCCGCGGCCCGGGCTCCCCGGCTGCGGGGCATCGGGCTGGCCGATGCCTGCCGCATGACGCTGGACACGCTGGTGCAGTGGGTGGAGGGGGTACCTGCCTCCCTGCCCGTGGAGATGCGCCCCATGGCTGAAAGCATCTGCGAGTCCTTTCAGGCCACCGCCGCCCGCCTGCTGGATCTGGGGCTGGGCTACCTCTCCCTTGACCGGGAGGCCGCCACCCTTTCCACAGGGGAGCGCCAGCGGGTGCAGCTGGCCCGCTCGGTGCGCAACCGCACCACCGGTGTGCTCTATGTGCTGGACGAACCCTCCATCGGCCTGCACCCCTCCAACATCGAGGGCCTGCGGGGCGTGATGCACGATCTGATCGCGGACGGTAACTCCATTGTGCTGGTGGATCACGACACCGAGATCCTGCGGGATGCCGACTGGCTCATTGAGATGGGCCCCGGTGCCGGTGAAAACGGCGGCACCATCCTGACACAGGGCACTGTGGAGCAGGTGGCCCAAAGCCCGGCTTCCCGCATCGGGCCCTTCCTTGCCGACCTGCACACCCTCTCAGCCCGCACCCGCACCCCGGAGGCGGAGCTCTTTGCGCTGGGCACCATCACCCTGCGCACCCGGGCCATCCACACCGTCAAGCCATTGGAAGTCCGGCTGCCCAAGGGGCGGCTCATTGCGGTGACCGGCGTGTCCGGTTCCGGCAAGACCACGCTGGTGCTGGAAAGCCTGATCCCCGCGCTGGAGGCCGCCGCCAAGGGCGAAGCTCTGCCCGCCCATGTGGAAAGCATCACTGCACCGGGCATTGCGCAGGTCAAGCTCATTGACGCAACGCCCATCGGCATCAATGTTCGGTCTACGGTGGCCACCTATGCCAATGTCCACGATGAGCTGCGCAAGATCTACGCCCGCTCCCCCCTTGCCAGGGAGAAGGGCTACAAGGCGGGCGATTTTTCCTACAACACGGGCCGCCTGCGCTGCCCCGGCTGCGACGGTACCGGCACCATCAGCCTGGACATCCAGTTCCTGCCGGATGTGGAGATCACCTGCCCGGATTGCGGCGGCTCCCGCTACCAGAAGGATGCCGCCGCCCTCTACCGCACCCGGAAGGACGGCGCCCAGGCCGAGAGCCTGCCCCGCCTGATGGAGATGAGCGTGGACGAAGCCCTTGCCGCTTGTTCCGACCTCAAGCTGGTGGCCAGCCGGCTGCAGACCCTTTCCAGCCTGGGGCTGGGCTACCTGACTCTGGGCGAGGCCACGCCCAGCCTTTCGGGCGGGGAGGCCCAGCGGCTCAAGCTCGCCAGCGAGATGGGCAAAGGGCAGGCTGACACCGTGTTTGTATTCGACGAGCCCACCATCGGCCTGCACCCGCTGGATGTGCGTACCCTGCTCGGCGTGTTCCAGCGTCTCATTGACAGCGGGGCTACTGTGGTGGTCATTGAGCACGATCTGGATGTGATCCGCAACGCCGACTATCTCGTGGACCTTGGCCCCGGCGGCGGCGAGAGCGGCGGACGCATCGTGGCCTGCGGCACACCGGAGCAGGTGGCCGCCGATCCCGCCAGCATCACCGGAAAATATCTGCACCTGTAACCAAAAGAGGGACCCCGCCCAACGGCGAGGTCCCTCTGACATTTTATGATAAATTTTAGGTATCCTGCAGTTCCCCGCGGCTGGCGGCCTTGAGGTAAGCAAAGATAAAGCCGTCCAGATCACCATCCATCACGGCATCGACATTGCCGGTCTCGTAGTTGGTACGGTGATCCTTGACCATGGTGTAGGGCATGAACACATAGCTGCGGATCTGGTGGCCCCAGGCGATCTCATTCTGCACGCCCTTGATGTCGTCGATCTTGTCCATATGCTGCTGCTTTGCGATCTGATACAGCTTTGCCTTCAGCATTTCCATGGCGTAGTCACGGTTCTGGAACTGGCTGCGCTGGGTCTGGCAGCTGACCACGACGCCGGTGGGCTTGTGGATCAGACGGACAGCGGAAGAGGTCTTGTTGATGTGCTGGCCGCCGGCACCGGAGGAGCGGAACACCTGCATCTCGATGTCCTCAGGGCGGATGTCCACCTGAATGGTGTTGTCCAGCTCAGGCATCACTTCCAGAGAGGCAAAGCTGGTCTGGCGGCGGGCGTTGGCATCAAAAGGAGACACGCGGACCAGACGGTGCACGCCGTTCTCGCTTTTCAGCAGACCGTAGGCGTTGGCACCCTTGACCATCATGGAAGCGCTCTTCATGCCGGCTTCGTCGCCGTCCTGATAATCCAGCACCTCCACGGTCATGCCGTGTGCCTGTGCCCACTTGTTGTACATGCGGTAGAGCATCTCGGCCCAGTCCTGTGCCTCGGTGCCGCCGGTACCGGCGTGGAAGGTCAGGATGGCGTTGCTGTGGTCGTACTCACCGTTCAGCATGGTCATCAGCTGCAGCTCGTCCACGGCCTTGCCCACAGCGTTCACGGCTTCCTCTGCCTCGGGCACCATATCGGGGTCGTACTCCTCGTCCAGCATCACCAGCATGGTCTCGGCATCATCGTACAGGCCCTGCAGTTTTTCAAAGCGGTTCAGCTTGCCCTTCAGGTCGCCCACTTCATCAAAGACCTTCTTGCTCAGCTCAGCGTCATCGTAAAAGCCAGGACGGCTCATGGTGTGCTCCAGCTCCTGCACGCGCTTGCGGGAAGCGTCGATGGCCAGCGCTTCCTCCAGGTCCTTCACAGCGGTGCCGTAATCGGCCAGTTGCACTTTCAGTTCGTCAGTAGTAATCATATTTTAAGAATCCCTCAAAAGATACAGTTTATACACAGATACTTCATTAGTATACCCAGAATCCATGATAAAGTAAAGAGGAAAAATACTCAACCTACTGGAATTTTGAAGATTTTTGCCTTTTCTTTTCTCTTTTAAGGGAGTATAATAAGTTCAACTAGCATACCGGGAGGATCTTATGCCCAAATATTATGGCTGCCCCTGTGAGGGCTGCGGCAAGCCGCTGACACTGCAGGACGATATCGTTGTCTGCCCCGACTGCGGCGCGCCTTATCACCGCGATTGTTATGAAAAGCTCGGCCGCTGCATCCATGCCCCGGCCCACGCCGCCGGATACGAGTGGAAGTTCCCTTATCAGGAAAGTGAGCTGTGCACCTGCCCTGCCTGCGGCGAGCGCACCCTGCGCAGTGAATCCGTCTGCCGCTGCTGCGGTGCGGCCCTGCCCCCGGAGGGGGCACAGGAACCCACAGACCGTGCCGATTCGGACGAGCACAGCGAGGAGTTTGATTACTCCACCTTTTACCGCCAGTTCCAGGAGACCGGAGCCCCGCAGGTAGACCCGCTGCGCCAAACCTATCAGGCGGCTTTTGGCAAGGAAGAGGTCATGGACGGCATCCCCTGCAAGGACTGGGCGGATTTCATCGGCCCGGCTTCCCCTGCCTACCTGAGCGCCTACTGCCGGATGCAGCTGTCCCACACCAAGACTTCCATGAGCTTTTCGGCCATGCTGTTCGGCCCATTCTATTTCTTCTACCGCAAGGCGTGGAAGCCCGCGTTCGCCTTTCTGGCCGCCGAGCTGGTGCTGGCCCTGCCCACCTTCATTGACCTTTTGCAGATCACGGACAGCAGCCTGGCCCCGGGGCTTTCCACCTCCACCCTGCTCACCCTTTCCCGGGTCTGCTCGGTGCTCAGCTTTCTGCTGATGATCGTGCGCGGCCTGTATGGCAAGTGGCTCTACCGCCAGAGTGCCGCCGAGAAGATCCGCCGCATCCGTGCGGAGTTTCCGGACGCGGCACAGCGCAAAGCCGTGCTCTGCGCTCAGGGCGGCACCAGCTGGGCCGCCGTGCTCGGCTGTCTGGTCCTGCTCATGGTCATCGGCAGCGCGTTCACCCTGCTGCTTGGCCCCAATGTGGATGCCCTGATCCATCTGGTCTACGGCTGAGCGTTCAGCCTGAAATGATATGATGAAGGAGTTCCGAACCATGAAAAAAGTTACGAAGGCTGTCATCCCTGCCGCCGGTCTGGGCACCCGTGTGCTGCCCGCCACCAAGGCCATGCCCAAGGGGATGCTCCCCATCGTGGATAAGCCCGCCATCCAGTATCTGGTGGAGGAAGCCGTCAAGTCCGGCATCACGGACATTCTGATCATTCTGGGCCGCAACCAGAGCATCATCGAGGATCACTTTGACCGCAGCCCCGAGCTGGAAGAAAAGCTGGCAAAGCCCGGCAAGGAAAAGGCTCTGGAAGAGTGCCTTGGCATCGCCAACATGGCAAATATCCTCTTTGTGCGCCAGAAGCAAACGCTGGGTCAGGTTGTTCTGAGCAACTTTGCGAACCCCGCTGGCCTGACGTCCGAAGGGAATAACGCCTGGTCCGAGACGCCTGCTTCCGGGCAGCCGGTTAACGGCATTTCTGGCACCGGTAACCTAGGTACGCTGTTCGGTAACCGTCTGGAAGCGTCGAACGTGGATCTGAGTCAGGAGATGGTCAACATGATCGTCTACCAGCGTAACTATCAGTCCAACTCGCAAACTATCAAAACGCAGTCTGAGCTTCTTCAGATTGTCACCAACCTCGGTTAATAGCAGGCCTCTATGGATCGTGCAATTTATACCGCAATGGGGGCAGCAGGTGCTGCCCTTAATCGGCAGGCGGTTACCGCGAACAATCTGGCTAATGCGTCAACCCCTGGGTTTCGTGCTCAGCTGATGGCCTATCGCGCGGTGCCGGTTAACGGCCCGTCCGTTCCGACCCGCACGCTGGTGACGGAATCCACGCCATATCATGACAACACCATGGGCGCGATTAACCAGTCTGGACGCAACCTAGACGTGGCGTTACCGCAGGATGGCTGGTTGGCGGTATCGCTGGCCGATGGTTCTGAAGCCTATACCCGCGACGGTAATATCGAAGTGGATAACGAAGGGCAGCTCCGAGTGCGTGGTTTTCCACTGCTCGGTGACGGCGGCCCGCTGACCGTACCACCACAGTCGGAAGTCACCATTGCGCCAGACGGTTCTATTACCGTGCTCGGTGCCGGAGATGAACCGACTGCACTGGCACAGGTTGGGCGACTGAAAATGGTTAACGCGCCGATTCAGACGCTGCGCAATGGCGACGATGGCTTTTTTCATACGACAGCGCAGAACGGGCAGCCACTGCCTGCTGATCTGGAAATGAAACTGGTGCCCGGTGCTATTGAAAGCAGCAACGTTAGCCCGGTGAAGTCTATGGTTGACATGATTTCCACCGCTCGCAGTTTCGATATGCAAATGAAGGTAATCAGCGCCGTTGACGACAATGCGAAGAATGCTAATCAGCTGCTGAGTATCTCCTAACGCCGTAACAAGGAAATTCTTATGATCCGTTCTTTATGGATTGCCAAAACAGGTCTTGAAGCACAGCAAACCAATATGGATGTGATTTCAAACAACCTGGCTAACGTCAGCACGAATGGTTTTAAACGCCAGCGTGCGGTGTTTGAAGATTTGCTCTACCAGACGATCCGCCAGCCCGGGGCGCAATCTTCCGAGCAAACCACGATCCCGTCCGGTTTACAGCTGGGTACGGGTGTGCGTCCGGTCGCCACCGAGCGCATCCACAGTCAGGGTAGTCTGACGCAGACCAACAACAGTAAAGATGTGGCGATTGACGGTAGCGGCTTCTTCCAGGTGCAGCTTCCAGATGGTTCTACTGCCTATACGCGTGATGGTTCTTTCCAGTTTGATCAGAATGGCCAGTTGGTAACAGCCAGCGGCTATCCGATTCAACCGGCGATTACCATCCCTCAGGATGCGAATACGCTGACGGTGGGCAAAGATGGTCTGGTTAGCGTGAGCATTGTTGGGCAAACCGCCCCGCAGCAGGTCGGGCAGCTCACACTGGCAACGTTTATGAATGATTCGGGGTTGGAAAGT
>OLXF01000331.1_pt1 | contig 19811 bp, 21 predicted proteins | sample 1673471 | NCBI WGS metagenome assembly OLXF01 (sample SAMEA103958113, study PRJEB25191) | human gut metagenome
TGATGTTCCCCTTTTTGCTTTTGGGAACATTGTAGCATCCTATCTGTCCAATAAATCGGACTTTCTCAAGATATTGTGGCTTGCTGCGTTAAGTCGATAAGCATTAAAAGATATTCACGACGATTGCATGAACGCAACTTTCCATTCTCTGTTTTCATCGCTGAATTTTTTAAGCATTAAGAACTATTTCAAGGAGCATAGTGGGGCGCAGACTGATTGCAAACCGTTTTTTCTTCATCGATAGCTTGCGCTTTGACAATTCTGTGACCTTCAAAATGCTGAGGCACCATTTTTGGATGATGTTCAGGTTCTGCGCAGCAGTTTTATCAATGGTCGCATTTGCGTCTTCGCGGAAGGTAACATCCAGGTGCCAGTGCATACTTTCTATGCACCAATGCCCACGAACTGCCCGACTGGTAAGTTCGATGTCTTCTTTCAAGCTACTGATGAAATAACGGTATTCCACTCGTTCTTTGTTTCCTTTTTTAATGGTTTTTCTCTCCATAATAATGCTTTTTAACCCTTTCCACGCCCCTTTCTGCTCCAACCATTTGATGTCCTCTGTCTGATAATACTCTCTTATTTCCAGTTGCCCATGTGCTTTTTCAGTCGTTTTCTTATAAGAACCTTTCTCTTGAATCCGTTTCAAGAATTCAGAATCCAGGAAGTATTCCCGCACATTTTCGTACAATGTCCCCTGATTTTTCTTTAGACCCAGAACATAATCTGCACGTTTGCTTTTGACTTTTTCGGCTATAGCGGTCTGTGTCCCCATTGCGTCTATGGTGACGACTTGACCTTTTATTTGAATCTTATCCAAAAGTTCCGGAATCGCCGTGATTTCGTTGCTTTTCTCGCTGACCGCCTTTTGCCCCAAAGAAAATCCATCTTCTTTGCTCCACGCTGTCACAATATGTGCGGGCTTTTCCTCATTTCTTCTGTTTCCGCACATGGTTTTCCCATCGATGCAAATGATTTTCTTCAATAATTCGCCGTCATTCCGATCCAGACATTTCTGCCACTTCACATAAAGCTGGTGAATGATTTCAGGCGAAATCATCCCCATGACCCGGCCTATTGTATCGTGGGACGGTATTCCATTTTCCAACGCAATATATTTGCGGAAATAATCCTGATAATAGTCCGCAAACATTGCTATTTCAACCCAATCGTCTGCATTTGCCAGTGTTGCGAATAGTACGATCACCAAAATATCTTTTAGGTTATGGCGTACTTTGCTTTGTTGCCGCCCATCTTCCAGGTATTCCAGCCAGTCCAGTAGCTCTTGCATTTGTAATGCCCCCCCTTTTTCTTTCATTTTATCAGAAAAAAGGGGCTTGGAAAAGCTATTTATTTCTTGTTCGCAATTTGTTTACTCATGCAATTGTCGTGAAAGATATTAGTATCAGAAGCTAAAAGGGACGCCGGAGTGTCTGCTCTGGCGTCCCTTTACATATTTGGCTGAAGGATTTTGCTGAAGCTTACAGGCGCCATGGATGGATGAACATCGGTTGCCTGCATTTTGGGGATGGTGCATTTGACCGCATTTACAGCGACCCAGCAGGTATGTGACATGCCTGCCGGGTCTAATAGAGAGGAGAGGGATATTAAATTTGCGTTTCCAGAAAATCACGAACTTCATCCAGGTCATTGCATTTTTTGTAATAAACCCCGGCGTATTCCGCAGTGGGCTGCCACAAGTCCGGCACCAGTATGGCTTTTAGTCCGGCGTCGTGCGCCGACCGTATGCCGCCGGGAGAGTCCTCCAGGGCATAGCAGTCACGGGGGGCTTCCTTCAGCAGCTCACAGGCTCTCACATAGATATCTGGGCTGGGCTTTGAATTTGCCACCATGTCGCCGGTAACAATTACATCAAAATATTCCAATATCTTGGCGTCCTCCAGATGATGCACAACTGTGGAATAGGGGGACGATGAGGCAACGGCAAGACGAAATTTCTTCTCCTTCAGAAATTCCAGCAGACGAAACAGCCCTTTTTTCACGGGGACATGGCTGCCGGTATAGTAATCGGCAATAAATTCGTCGGAATATTTCAGCAGTCCTGCCTCGTCATAGCTTTCACCGAACTTTTCCCGAAAGCACTGTTTCCACATCCCATCGTTCATGCCAAGGGTGCGAATGACCATATATCCGGCAGGGCCTATGCCGACCTTTTCACCGGCATAGTCAAAGGCTTTGACATACAGCCGCTCCGTATCAAACATCAGCCCGTCCATATCAAAGGCAACTGCGTGCATACCGTTTACCTCAGTCTTTGGAATATACCTGCTTCAGGTATTCCATAATTTCTCCTTGGGTGGCAAGGCTGCACACTTTTTCTCCGATTTCCCGGGCTTCGGAGCCGGTGAAACGGGAAAGCGCCTGCTTTACCTTGGCAATACCAGAGCCGCTCATGCTGGTTTTGCTAAGTCCAAGTCCCACCAGCGGAATAACAGCCATTGGATTGCCACCAAGCTCGCCGCAGACGCTGACGGGCTTTCCGGCGTCACGGAAGGCCTTGAAAATATTTCGCAGAATGCGGAACATGGCAGGGGAAAAGCTCTGATAGTATTGGGCTACATGGGGGTTCATGCGGTCTACTGCGTGGGTATATTGGGTGAGGTCGTTGGTGCCCACGCTGGCAAAATCCACCTCCTGCGCCGCCAAGTCGGCGATTTCGGCGATGGCGGGAATTTCAATCATGATACCCAAGGGAATGTTTTCATCAAAAGCAATTCCCTCCTGCCGCAGCTCGTGTTTGGCTTTTTCAACGGCGGCCTTCGCCGAGCGAATGTCATCTATGGACGCCACCATGGGGAACATGATTTGCAGTGGACCTGTAACCGACGCCCTGAGGGCGGCACGAAGCTGGGTGTTGAAGATTTGGGGATTCTCCAGGCAAAGCCGCAAAGCACGGTTGCCCAAAAACGGATTTTCCTCCTTGGGAAGCGGCATATATTCCAGCGTCTTGTCTCCTCCAATGTCCAGGGTGCGGAGAGTAACCGGCTTCCCGGCAGCATGGGCAATCACCCTTGCATAGGCCTGATATTGCTCGTCCTCTGTGGGCAGATGGTCGCTGTGCATATAGAGAAATTCCGTCCGCAAAAGGCCGACAAAGTCGCAGTGGTTGTAGTCCTCGCTGTTTTCGTCAGAGCCGACATTCAGACCGATGTGTATGCGTTTCCCGTCAGCCATGCGGCAGTCCTTGCCGGAAAATGTCCGGGTGATACTGCGCTGGGACAAAAATGCCACCTGCTTTTCTTGAAACGCAGCTACTGTCCGGGCGTCGGGCTGAACATAAATTTTGCCCTCAAGAGCGTCTAGAATACAGTTATCTCCGTCCCTCAGCTGGTGCGTGGCGTTGGAGACGCCCAGCACCGCAGGGATTTCATAGCTGCGTGCAATGATGGCAGAGTGGGAGGTGCTGCCGCCGATTTCCGTGATGATACCCAGCACCTTGCTTCTGTCCAGCGTTGCGGTGTCGGAGGGCAGCATATCATGGGCAACCACTATCACCTTGCCCGGAAGCTGGGAGAGGTTCTTTTCCGCCTTGCCGCAGAGTATGCGCAGCAGACGATTGCGTACATCTGTGAGATCTGCGCCACGGGCGGCAATGAGGGGGTCGGAAGCGGTGGATAAAAGCCGGGCGAACATAGAGTATGCGCTGTAAACGGCATATTCGGCAGTGGTAAGCCCATCGCTGATTGCGCTGCGAATTTCTCCGTCTACCTCCTCATCTGCCAGAATCTCCTTGTGGGCAATGAAAATCTTAGCCTTGTCGTCTCCGTCTCTTTGCAGTCTCAAAATAACGACGTCCAGCTCTGCATCGGAAGTGCGGAGGGCGGCTTCATACCGCTGCAGCTCTGCCGCCTCATCACCGGGATTTACATAGCTTTCAGAAGCAGTGTACTGAAAGGGCGTGTAGACATATACGGAGCCAATGGCGATTCCGTCGGATACAGGGTTGCCGCTAAAGCATTTCATAGTGACACATCTCCTATCCGGAATGGCTATTCGCCAAATCCCGTTTGAATCAGCACCACCAGAGCCTCAACGGCCTCCTGCTCGTCAGGCCCCTCTGCGGACAGCTGCGCCGTGGTGCCTTGGGCAAGGCACTGGGTCAGGACGGATATGATGGACTTTGCGTTGACGGGCGTGTACCCATCGCCGCAATTTTGAATCTTTATTTTAGAGCGATACTGTTTCGCTGCCTGTACAAATTCAGAGGCAGGACGAGCATGCAGTCCCGTTTTATTGACGATTTCCACTGTTTTTGAATACATAATGACAGCTCCTTTCAGGGAGAAAGAGAAAATTCAGAAAAGCCCCCTTTAGCGAATTTTCCGGGCTTACAGCTCCGGAGCCACCACGACTTTTACACCGGCTTCTACGCAGTAGGCATAGCCGGCTTCAGGGGTTGACCAGTCGGTTACCAAGGTGGTTATTTCGCTGATAGGGCAGATACAGTTTGTGGCGTTTACGCCGAATTTGCTGAAATCCGCCACGCAGATAACCTCATCGGAGCGCTTGAGCATATCTCGCTTTGAGGCGCCGACATCCACAGAGAAGTCAGACACGCCGTACTTTCCCGAAATGCCGGCAGCGCCCATAATGATTTTATTTGCGTGGAAATTGCGAAGGTTGTTGTTGCACAGTACGCCTGTTGTAAGAGGCTCCCCACGGGTCATGGCGCCGCCTAAAAGCACCACATTGCAGTCCTCGTTTTTGATTACCTCGCAGGCAATGTTAATGGCGTTGGTGATGACGGTAATGCCACGCTTACTGCCGTTGGCAATGCAGGTGGCGATTTCCATCAGGGTTGTGCCGCCGTCCAGGAACAGAGTGTCGCCCTGCTCAATCAAGCCGTAGGTGGCGGCTGCGATTGCTTTTTTCTGCTCCAGGTGCGTTATCTGACGATTGCTGTAGGAAGGCTCGGAATCATAAACTGTGCCAAGCACAGCGCCGCCATAGACCCGTCGGAGACTTCCGGATTTTTCCAGCTCCTCCAGGTCACGGCGCACAGTCTCCATGGACACGCCGAAGCGCTCCACCAAATCTGTGGCTTTTACGATTCTGTCTCGGTTGATCATTTCTAGGATAACTTGCTTCCGTTCGTGCTGTAACATTCTATATGCTCCTTTCCGTACAAGTCACACAGGCTGGTGGGCAGGGGAAAAGCGACCGTCTATAACTGCCTGAAATGATTCTTGTTGTTTATGGAAATTATATCGCAATTTGGAAGTTTGAGCAAGAAAAAATCAAAAAGAATATGCGGCAAGCGCCAATAATATGCTCTTGCCGCAAGCATTCTATCTGTTTTTTGCGGAAAGCAGAAGCACCTTGACAATATCATCCGCAGTCAGCCGCTGGAAGCGACCCTTGGTAGGGGACTTGTAGACGGCCTGTGCGGCAAGCCTTTCCATCGTGGCTTCGTCCATATTGAGCTTTGCGGTGTTGCAGGCCAGACCCATACGGGTGAAGAACTGCTCCAGACGGGAAATGCCCTCCTGAATGGTATGCTCTACATCATAAATGGGATAGTCCACATGGAATACACGCCTTGCAAACTGCTGGAATCTGTCTGTGTCGTTGTGATAGACATAGCGCATCCAGGAGGAGGTAATCATTGCCAGCCCTTCTCCGTGGGCAATGTCGTACTCCCCGGAAAGCTCATGCTCAATGGCGTGGCAGGCCCAGTCGCCCACTCTGCCGGTATTTAACAGACCGTTTTGTGCCAAGGTGCCTGCCCACATAAGCTCAGACCTTGCGTCCAAATCATCGGGATTGTCCAAAGCACGGGGCGCATAGAGAAGGATTGTCTCCATAAGCCCCTCCAGAAAACGGTCCGTCACATCCGCCTGCTTCACCAGCGTGAAGTAGCGCTCCATCAGATGGGAGAGAATGTCCACGGCGCCGCAGGCTGTCTGATGGGCCGGTACGGAGCAGGTATACCTGGGGTCAAGGATGGAGAACTTCGGAATGATAATCTCATTGTCAAAGCTGCGCTTCAGCTTGTCTGGCATTTTCGTGATGACGCAGCTGTTGCTCATCTCCGAACCGGCGCCCACCGCCGTCAAAACCGTGCCAACGGGTACGGTTTCCGTGGCGTCCTTGTAGCGCTGGAGTACATCCCAGACATCGCCCTGAAAGCGCATACCCACGCCAATGGCCTTGGCAGTGTCAATTACGCTTCCGCCGCCCACTGCCAAAATAAAGCCAATCTGCTTTTCTCTGCCGATTTTTATGCCCTCGTACACCAAATCCAGCTTTGGATTCGCTTCTACGCCGGACAGCTCGGTAAAGGAAATGTCCTCGTCCCTGAGCCGGGCAACCACCTCGTCGTACAGGCCGCTTTTTTTGATACTGCCCTTGCCGTAGACCAGGAGAATGTTGTCGGAATACTGCTTTACAAGCTTTCCTAGGCCGTCAATCTGACCTGCGCCAAACAGGATTCTGCAAGGATTGTAAAATGTAAAGTTATTCATACCGATGTCCTTACACTCTGTAAAAATCTTTTGCGGCCGCCTGATCCATCACAATACGGGCGCTGTCGCAGGATTTGATATTCGTGACCGGGAACTCGTTGGTAATGGGCTTTTCCATGAGGCTTTTCACGATGGGAGCCTTGTGCGCCCCGTTGAGTATCACAACAATGTCACGGGCTGCAAAAATGTTTTTGTAGCCAAGGGTCAGGCCACGGGTAATCGGCGGCATACCGTTTTCAAAGTATTTTGCCGATACCTCTTTTGTTTTTTCAGCCAGCGTTGCCACATGGGCGCCGATGTTCAAATCCACGCCCGGCTCGTTTAAGGCTACATGGCCGTTCATGCCAACACCCAAAATGATGTAATCTATGCCGCCGTTTGCATCGATAAAATTCTCAACCTCCCGGCACTCAGCTTCAGGATCCTTGGGATTGGAATGGAACATACGCATATGGCTGCGGTTGATATTGATGTGGTTGAAAAGAGAGTTGTCCAGAATCCATCCGGCGGTACCCTCATATTCGGGGTAGTCGCACCATTCGTCCAGACCGACAATACGAGCCTGACTGAAATCAACCTCGCCCTTCCGATTCATTTCGATCAGATGGTCAAATACGCAAATGGCGGACTGACCTGCGGCAAGGCACAGCAGTGCGTCAGGCTTTTTCTTCAGCAGCGCTGCAATTCTCTTTGCTTCTGCAAGTCCAAGTGTGGTTGGATCTTTATAAATTTCAATGAACATTGTTTTCTCCTTCAAATAAATGTACCGAAAAGGGGTAAAGCGCTTGGACCCCCCTCCCGGTCCAATGCAGTATAATTTGGATTGGCTCATGCCACCGCAAACCGAGACGGCGGCATGAGTCGGGGCATGTGGAACCCTTATCCGAGGATTCCCAGGAGGGAAAGAACTGTGCCGAGCACAAAGAGAATCACGATCAGAAGCATCGGAGAGCATTTCTTCTTTGCCATCAGCCAGTAGCAAAGGCCAACAAGAGCCAGAGGCAGAAGGTTCGGGAGAATGCCGTTGAGAACTTCCTGAACGACCGTGTTATCGGCTCCGCCGCTGCCGGTAATCACCAGAGGTGTGGAAACGGCGACATATGTGGCGCTGAGGCCGCCAATGACAACAAGACCTATTTGCGTTAGGGCTTCCACAAGTCGTCCCATGACCGAATCCGACATCATGGACAGGGAATTGATGCCCAGCTTGTAGCCCCGGTTAATCAGGAACCAGCCTATCAGCAGGGAAATGGGAATCCATGTGATCAAATAGAAAATCGGGCCGAACAGATTTCCCTGAAAAGCGAAGGTCATGGCGATACTCATGAGAACGACTTCAATCAGAGAGTTCATGACGGAGTCGCCGATACCGGCAAAAGGACCCATCATGGAGGACTTTAAGCTGGAGATAGCCTCGTCGGGAATATCCTTGCCCAGAGCCTTTTCCTCCTCCATAGCGATGACCATGCCGTTTACCAGACAGCCTGCGGTGGGTTGGGTGTTGAAAAATTCCATGTGGCTGCTGAGGCGCTTGGAAAATTCCTCTTTGTCATTGGGATAGAGCTTTTTGAGAACAGGAGCCATGGAAAGCGCATAGTCCAGGTTCTGCATACGCTCCCAGTTGTTGCTGCAGCAGCATATGCTAAGCCATGTCAGCATATTTTTGCGCAGGTCTTTCTTTGTGATTATGGAATCTTCTTTAATTGTTTTTGACATATCCTTTTACCTCCTACTGCAGTGGTGCAAGGTCATCTGTGCCGGAGGGAGCGCTGCAACTGCCTTTGACCTTTGTCTGATCAATGATAACGGACAGGCAGATTGCAAGGAGCGTAAGCGGCACAGCGGTAATGCCAAAGATGGAGTATGCCAGGAAGCCGATAAGGAAGAAGCACCAGTGGCTCTTCTGCTTCAGCATAACCTTCAGAAGCAGCGCCATACCTACGGCCGGGAGCATTCCGCCTACAACGCCCATCGCATTGTTCAGCCATTCCGGCATAATGGACTCAAGAGCCGAGCCGTACTGAGAGCCGAAGTATACAACCAGGAAGGTAGGGATCATCCGAATGAGGTTGAACACAATCATGGGGATGCCGATACCAATGGCCCACATTTTTTGGTGTCGCCTCTTTCAGCATACTTGTCGCATTTGTGGATCACAAATACGCAAACCGCATTCTGAAGCGTGAAAAGCATGGAGCCGAACAAACCAATGGGGATGGAAAGCGCTAGTGCAAGAGCCGGATCGCTGCTGCCGGCCATGGCCAGAGCGGTTGCGACATATCCGGCAAGGGTTACATCAGTAGACATGACATTGCCCACTGCCTGCGAACTCATATACACTGCATTGAGGCTTGCGCCAATCATCATGCCGGTTTTCACATCGCCGAGAATCAGACCGGTGATGGTGCCAGCAATCAGAGGACGGCCAAGACCAAAATATCCGCCAATATCGCCCAAGAGGGGGAACATCAGGTTGGATATCATGCAGAATAGGGTAATGAGTATCGCTTGAACAATTGAAATACTCATAATGCCTCCCATTTGACGGCGCTGTGCTGCATCGCCGTCTCTTTTTGTTTTTTTGTTTTCCTGCTATTTCACTTCGCAGCCCCCATCGCACCGGCGGCGCCCTACCGATGCCATAAAGGCATTGAAGAATGAAACCAAAAGCTGAGACGCTTAGCGCTTAACCTCGCTCCAGAGCGTTTTTGAATCATTGGGGAGAAGCTGGAACACGATTTCCGTGCCGCTCTCACTAAGCTTCGTCGCTGCGTCAAGCTCTGCCTGCGTAAAATAAGTGTTCTTGCATATCTGCACGGCACCGGCCTTTGCGCTGCAAGGGCCTACCACTATGCGAGGGATTTCAAGACCGGCCTGCTTCATGTGCCATGCAGTCTCAATTGTTTTGAAGATAACAAATGTCCTTGCATTTGGCTGCAAAGCGTCTTTTCCAATCAAATCCATAGCCCTGTCCTCACCGCAGATTACAAGGTCGATGCCTGTGGGCTTGGCAAGCTTTAGGATTTGCATATTGACGGGGTCTTTTACCACTTTGCTGTCGATGATCATAACCCGGTTCACGCCGTGGTAAGAAATCCACTGGGTTTGCACCTGACCGTGAATCAGACGGTCGTCGGCTCTGAATGCTTTAATCATTTTCCTCATCCTCCACTATGATTTTATCGATTAGGCGGATGCTTACATCCCTGCCGGTTTCCAGCACCGTCTGGGCGGTTTCCGCAAGGTCTATACCCTCCGACTGGAGCAGCTCAATGAGCATGGGTAGGTTGAAGCCGGCGATGCACTTGTAGTCGTTGTTGCGGAAGCTGCTCAGCAGGGTCATAAAAGGACTGCCGCCAAACAGATCGGTCATAATCAGAACCGGTGCGTCGATGAGCTTTTCAGCCAATGCGGTTGCATCCTTCTCGAATTTTGCGATACCCTCGCCGCCCTCCTGAATGGAGAGAATATGAACATTCTCCGTACTGAGTCCGCAGATCATCTTTGCGGAATTAAGCGCCTCCCTGGCGTAATTGCCATGGCTGGCCAGAACACACTGAATCATTTCTTTTCGCCTCGCTTTGAAAGTTCCTTTTCCACACTTTTTACGCCCCGGAACATCTGGAATGTGACAAGGCCTGCATACCCCACGGCAAATACCGCCAGCAGGATATAGTAGACCATGTATTTGGTATTTCCATCTCCGCCGTAGGTACAGGCCTGAATGATACTCAGAACAATGAGAATCACACTGAGAATATACCCGTATATGACCCTGGTACTGAAATTCATGGTGCGCATTGCCATTTTGTTGCGCTGCCCCTGAGAGGGCTGACTGTTGTTTGCCATGCGAATCACCTCGTTTATGAATGCAAGTTGTGGTTTTCTGTGGTGTACTTGGTAATTTGTGGGATTCCGCACAAGTTAATGTTGTATCCCACAGCTTCTGTGTTTAGACTAGCACAAAAGACTGGTTTTGTCAACCGTTTTTTCTGCGTTTTGGCGAACATTTTATGTGCTTGCGTGGATTTTTGTGGGATTATGCAAAACTGCCCCACAAATTACAGCATAGTGACAGAAGGCATGAATCCGTGGTGCAAGCAGCCGAATCCAAGCCGGCGAAAACCGCATACAGTGCTCCCTTAGCATAATAAAAAAATGTGGAGCATACAAGAATGCTGGGCTATTTATTCAGAGGCTCCTTAGTTCTTGCATTATTTGGTTTGGGAATTGTAGCAATGGCAATTATGCAGAATGATTTTAATTCCTTGCCGTCTGAATCTTCCCATTCAGATCAGCGAAGTGCCAAACTTTTAGAAAAACCCGTCGAACAGCTTATATCCGTTCGACGGGTTGCTCTCCCTATTATGCGAAAATGATTTCTGTATTTACGATTTCTTTTGCCCGGCTATAAATGATATTGCAACACCTCACCCATTTCATTTATTCTTCAAACGAAATCATCGCTTCCTTTGGCAATTTCTCATTTTTGCAGTTCAGCAAATAGGAGATCGCATAGTTGGCAAAGGGGTGGGATATCATCTTGTCCCAGTCTGCCAGCTGGATGATTTCCGCCGTTTTGTTTTCAAAATCAAATTGAATCTCGCCCAATTCGCCGTCGCAGTCTGCCTGATACATGTAGGTTGCGGCGGCGATTTTTCCTTTTTGCTTTTTCTGGGACTTGCGTTTCAGACCGATTAAGTGGAAGAACTCTTTCTCCACCAGAAGTAATGCAAGGTGATGGATCGCTTTCTTATATGCCCGTTCCGCTCCGCTGGCGGTGGTACCCTCGAACATAACCGCCAGTTCTTCCCAGTTTGGCCTGCTGTCCCAAGGTCCCACGTCGCCGCTGTCCACACAGACAGCATTATGCCGTTCCATCAGGGATTGCTCCCGGTAATTCAGGTCCTCAAATGCCCGCTGAACATCTCTCATGCGGACACCAGAACATAGAACTTCCTCACGACTCGGAGTATCGTCCCGGCTTACATCTTCTCTGGTTTCCTCGCTATCCTCGTCCTGGGCCGTAACATAAAACGAAACCCTGTTGCGATTCTTCCGGGCGGCAGTCAGATAGCTCTCAGCCGTATTTTTGGTGCAGCCGGTTTTCTCCATAAAAGCAGCGATGGTTTCGTCTCTGGAGTTCCCGGATTTGTTGTACAGCCACGCAATTCCCCGGACGTTCTTGTATTCATCCAGATTTTTGAACGAGCCTGCTTCCTCATGGCAGCGGCAGTCCAGAATGGCGTTGCCGATGTCGTAATGCGCATAAGTCAGAAAATCCGCACCTTTTTCGGGATCATATTCCGGCAGGCAGTCCAGGATCGCAGAGAGACACCCCAGCTTGTAGTCCAGGAACCGTTCCGGGTCGTAGCCGAACCCTTCCCGGTGGAAGAAGCGGTAGAGCCGAGCATTGAGCATTTTCTCGTAGTGGTGGAGGAAGAAACACAGATAGCGCAGATCCTTTTTCTGATTTGCCGTCACAATGTATTCGCTGATATTTCCACACTCCGGCGGTTCTGGTTCCAGCAGAAACGTGCGCTCTGCTTCCCGCCGGGTCAGTCCAGTTTCAAGGCATTGAAATCCATATTGGGGTATGTATCCCGTCATGTCCCAGGTGTAATCTTCCAGCACAGCGCACCTCCCCTCCCTTCGACTTTGACAACTCACAGTTTTGACGCTGCTTCTGACAGCAAAGCTGCCTGTTCCATTTCTGCTTCATAATCGCCCTGAGCATACGCTGCATTGCTGAGTGCACGATACATTTTATCCTTTGCCAGTTTTTTCATCACTTCGGCAAGTTCAGCATCCAGCTTGCCACGCTTGACATAACGGTTAATGGTATTCAGCCGGGTTGCATAAATCCGCTTCACCGGATGATCTTCTGCCAACTCCCGCTGTTCCCGGCCTTTCAGATTGCCGATCTGCCGACAGGTGCGGTGGTGCTTGTCCCCCGGCGCATACCCGCCGCAGTATTTCGTGTGCCTTGCGTTGGTGGTCAGGAACCATTTGCCGCAGATTCTGCATTTCTTTGGTGCGTGGCCGACACATAAGCCCTCAAAGAGGTCTGCACGGAACATTCCCACGAAAGTTACGAAGTGCATCCGCTTGACCAGCATTGGCACATCATAACCGGGACGAAGCGTAGAGAGATACTGCGCAGAAGAATTGGTAAAGGCCATCCATTTGTTTTCTTCGCTCAAAGATAGTTCCGGCGGGAAATAACGTCCGAACAATTCCGCAAGTCCATCCGGTGTTCGGTTGCTCTCTGCCGCATCAAGTTCCAGGGCAAAATTCGTCATGGATTGCTTGTAAGCAGCCAGCGAGTAAGAAAGCATTGCCAGAACCGGTGTTATCTTTCCCAGGAGTACACCCCGTTTGTAGGTTTCTATCAGCTCTGCCGATACAGCTCCACTGCTGGCTGCTTCACTATAGGCAAGCAAATCTTGGATTCCTTCTTCTGTGAAGGCATTGGCAATGCCCGGAATATAAAAATCCAAATCCAGATAGAAGAAGGGCGGCACAGCATGGAGCAAATTCAGTATTTCCGTTGCCGCTGTTTTGGCGGCAGGCAAAAGGGAAGCATCGGGCGCACCGGCATTGAGCGTTGCCAGGAAAAGGTTCATCTGCACACACAGCGGATTCAGCTTTTTAATGATCTCATCGGGGATATTCAGTGCCTCGCATCCGAGTGTGCCGGTTGGTATGGTTTGTCCCTCGTATGTAACAGTATCCTGCCAGAAGTCCAGAGAAAGAATGTCGTGTTTCATAGATCCCTCCGAATTTGTTTTGCTCATTATAGCACAAACTTTCGAAAATGAAAAGAGGCTGTCCTGTTTTTTGAAACAGGGTTGTCCTCCGATTAGCCTGTTTTTTGAAAATTTCCACATAACCATAGTAGGAACGCATGATGCCCGCCAGCTCCGGCGGGCATTTAGTGTTCTCAAAACAATTACAGGAGGTTTGAAAATGAATGTATTTGAAACAGTAAAGGCATTTGTCACCCCAAGGCAAGCCGCCGAACGGTATGGGCTGACGGCAAACCGAAACGGGATGAGCTGCTGCCCATTCCATGAGGACAGGCATCCCAGCATGAAGCTGAATGAGGACTATTATTTCTGCTTTGGCTGTGGAGCTACCGGGGATGTGGTGGACTTGACTGCCCACCTTTGTAATCTGTCTCTGCATGATGCCGCCAAGCTGCTGGCTGCGGACTTTGGCATTGCCGGTGATCCCGCCTCACCTGTTCCCAAGGTCAAACACCCTCAAATCCATCAGTTTCGGGAAGATGAAATGCTCTGCTTCCGGGTACTGACGGATTATCTGCATCTGCTGGAAAAGTGGAAGGTACAGTATGCCCCTGAAGCACCGGGAGATGATCTGGATGATCGTTTTGTGGAAGCCTGCCAGATGATTGACCGCATTGAATATCTGCTGGATATTCTGACAGTGGCTGATTTTAAGGAACGGGTCAGTGTGGTAGACAAGCTGATGAAGGACAACAAGATAGCACTTCTGGAACGCTACACAAAGCAAAAGAGGAAGGAGGAGAAACGCTGTGCCAATGAACCGGAGATTGCCTGACCGAGCGAATCCTGTCTGGTTCGATGGAAAGAATATCAACGAGGCTCTGTTCTGTGAGGAGTTTCTGAAAGAACACAGGATCATCTTCACAAACGGAGCCTTTTTCACGCCGGACGGTCGTGTAACCGACGATCTTCCGTTACGGGGAGAAATCTACGAGAAACTGAAATGCTGTGCCGTGAACAACATTCCCCGGAAGATCAGCAACATTCTGGAAGTGATGAAGCTGGAAGCGCAGGTGGAGGACTTTCCTCCTGCGCAGGATCAGATTCATCTTGCCAACGGGACGCTGGAACTGGACGGGACATTTACGGAGGGCAGGCCACAGATTGTACGGAACCGCCTTCCGGTGGCTTACTGCCCCAACGCCCCAGAACCAGTTTTGTGGTTGCGTTTTTTGGATACGCTGCTGTACCCGGAAGACATTCCCACCTTACAGGAGTTCATTGGCTACTGCCTGATTCCAAGCAACAAGGGACAGCGGATGATGGTCATCAAGGGTAACGGCGGCGAGGGGAAGTCCCAGATCGGTGCGGTACTTGGGCGTATCTTTGGAACCAATATGAAAGATGGAAGCATTGGCAAAATTTCAGAGAACCCTTTTGCTCGTGCAGACTTGGAACACATCCTTCTGTGTGTGGATGATGATATGCGGATGGAAGCTCTGCGTCAGACCAACTATGTCAAATCTATCGTGACAGCTCAGGGAAAGATGGATTTGGAGCGTAAGGGCAGGCAGAGCTACCAGGGCTGGATGTACACCAGACTTCTGGCATTCAGCAATGGCGATTTGCAAGCTCTCTATGACCGCAGTGACGGCTTTTACCGCAGGCAGCTTGTGCTGACCGCCAGAGAAAAGGCGGCAAACAGAGTTGACGATCCCGACCTTGCGGAAAAGCTGAAGGCCGAGGCAGAAGGAATTTTTCTTTGGGCATTTGCCGGATTGCAGCGGTTGGTCCGCAATCATTTTCAGTTCACAGAGAGTGCCAGAATTCAGGAGAACCGGGAATCCGTAAAGCGGGACAATAACAATCTCTTCGATTTTATGGAATCCGTTGGATATATACGGCTCAAGGCGGACGGCTCCATCAGTTCCAAAGAGTTGTACGAAATCTATGTGATGTGGTGCGAAGGAAATTCTATGACGCCGATGAAACGCCGCAGCTTCAGCGATTGGCTGATAGCAAATCAAAAACGCTACAATCTGGAACACGCCAATACCATTACAAACTCCGCAGGCCGCCGGGTGTGGGGGTTTATGGGAATTGAAGCGGTTGTGAAGATAAGTGAGTTTTGCGGCGATTCACAACGTACATACGTACCGGATAGCTGAGATACATGACCGTATGGATGACTTTTGGTACGTATGTACACAGCGATTTACCAAAGTTTGCCCTTTTATAGATTTCATTCTGCCGGGAATAGCCCTGTTTTTGAAGGTTGAAAATCAAGGGTGGTGGAAACCGGAAAGTTTTTGCCCAATGAACGAAATCATTTTGCGAAACAGCGCTGCTCTGGACAGTGAACAGGCTTTATGAAAGAATGGCTGTTTTCACGGTTCCAAGCCAAGGCACACGAAACCGTGAAATGGGATATGGTCACTTACGAATAGGACATCATGGGTGATATTTCCAGCGGATTTCAGCAGGGCGGGATATTACACGTTACAGCGAAGCGGATGCGTCAACGGGCGCAGCGGCTTCGCTTTTTCATCAACAAAATTTTGGAGGTTTTTCAATATGAGTAATGTACGAAATGAAATCAAGGCACAAATCATCCGTGCCGGATTTACCATGCAGGAGCTTGTGGACAGACTGGCAGAAGAATACGACTGGTCTGACAGCGTATCCAATCTGTCCGCAAAGCTGCAAAGAGAAAGCATCCGCTACAGGGAGGTCATAGAACTTGCCGACGTGCTGGGCTATGACATCGTTTGGCAGAAACGGAGGGAGCGGTGATGCGGCGTATCCTATTTCCTCGCAGCCCCCGTCCCCATAGGAAACGCCGCAGCGTTTCCTGTGGACTGGCAGTGAAAGCATCTTGGTTTTCACTGCCGCTGTCTGCTATGGATTTGAACAAAAATCCCATGGCAGACAGGCTGCACAGATGGAAAAGGCCAGGGCATTTTGCATCCTGGGCAGCGGAGGTCACCGCAGTGACCGCATTCTCCCTCGGAGAGCCCACGATACTTTGCAGCCATATGGATGAAAGTATCATAGTGGGTTATTGCACTTCCGCAGAAGTGCTTCCCCGCAACCCCAGGCCCTCGCAAATCCCTTCGGAAAGGAGGATACTCCATGGCAAGAAATGATGGGATTGACCGCACCGTAGCAAGAAACGTAAATCTGACCGCTTCCAAAATTGCCAACGCCCAGCGGCACAACGAACGGGAAAAGGAATCCTACACCAACCTGGATATTGTGCCGGAACGGCTTTCCTATAACATCCATTTCAAAGAGCCAACAGCCAGCTACACGGAAATGTTTGAGCAGATGAAAGCAGACGGTGTGATTTCCACCCGTGGTCTGAAGGAGGACGCCAACCTCTACGGCGAGCTGATTTTCGATGTGAACTCCGCTTACTTCTACAATCACGGCGGCTATGAGTTTGCCAAGCAGTTCTATGCCAATGCCTATAAAGCCGCCGTGGAGATCGTGGGCGGTGAGCAGTACATCCTCTCCGCCGTCATGCACGCAGACGAACGCAACCGGGCTATGTCCGAAGCACTGGGCGAGGATGTGTACCACTACCACCTTCATGTAGTTTACATTCCGGTGGTGAAAAAACAAGTCCTCTGGTCAAAGCGGTGCAAGGACAAGTCTCTGGGTGGCAAGGTCAAGGAAACCATCGTCCAGGTCAGCAGCAGTAAGAAATGGAAATCCCAGCCAGTATTGAACGAGGACGGTACGCCGATGCTCACCGCCAAAGGCAAGCCGGTTCTGAAAAAGTCCTACAGCGTTTTGCAAGATGATTTCTTCAATGCCATGCGAGCCGCCGGATATGCCGATGTGGAGCGTGGAGAGCGTGGCAGCACCGAGGAGCATCTGACAGTAACCCAGTTCAAGGTGCAGGCAGAACGGGAACGGCTGGAAGCTGTGACCGCTCAGATGGAGCAGGCAGAGCAGACTTTGGCAGATGCCAAATCCCAGACCGAAAAGCAGGAAAAGAAACTGAAGGCTCTGCAAAAGGAAACCAGGGTAGCCAAGTCCGTTGCGCTGTCGGTACAGGATATTGAAGCCATGGGCAAGAAAGCCGCCTTCAGCAATAATATCACCCTGACAGCCGACGAGTGTGACACCCTGAAACGGTATGCCACCAACGGCATTATCCTTAATGCGGAGAACGAGCGATTAAAAGAAAAGCTGGATTCCGCTAAAAAGACTGCTTCCATCTGGAAGCAGCGGTTTGAAGAATTGAACAAAAAGTATACAGCCTTGAAAGAAAAAGCCCAGCCCTATCTGGATGCACTGGAAATCGCATCCGATAAGGTTCGGGCTTTTCTTTCTAAGATTCTCGCAAGAGGCAAGGACACCCACCGGCAGGAGAGGCAGATGGAAATTATGGAAAACAGGAATAATCGCCCGGGGCGTATAAACCCCGATAAAGAAGGCAATTCTATTTTATGAAATCAGGAGGAAATCCATGGCAGAAAACAAGGAAATGAAACCCGGTATGACTGAAGAAAAAAAGCAGTCTGTTCTTGACCAGCTCTGGCTGACCTACTATAATGACACCCTGTATGCAAAGGGATTGATCACAGAGCAGGAGCGCAACAAAATGCGTGTCAAAATCAGGAATCGGAACTCTTCCTTGAGCAGATAATAGATTGGCGGCAACCGTGTTGGGCGGTTGCCGCCCTTTTTCTATAATTACAAATCAACGCTTGATTATTTCGTATCTGTATGATATATTGATTTTAGGTAATGATACAACGAATTTTTAAAAGGAGCGCTTATGGACATCCATTCTATCCGGCAAACGCTTCGCATGAAGTCGATTTATGATATTCCCCTCCGGGTTACTTACTATGCCCGTGTTTCTTCGGAATCGGACGAGCAGCTGAACTCTCTGGGAAACCAGATTTCCTACTACGAGGACTTTATCAAGCGCAACGCCGCCTGGACTTTTGTCCCCGGCTATATCGATGAGGGCCTGTCCGGTATTTCCACCAAGAAGCGTGAGAACTTCAACCGCATGGTGGAGGATGCTGACGAGGACAAATTTGACCTGATCATCACCAAGGAGATTTCCCGTTTCGCCCGTAACACGCTGGACTCCATCCAGTATACCCGGCAGCTGCTCTCTGCGGGCGTGGGTGTTTTCTTTCAGAATGACAACATCAACACCTTTGACGAGGATTCCGAACTGCGGCTGTCCATCATGTCCTCCATCGCCCAGGATGAGCTTCGTAAGCTTTCGAGCCGTGTGAAGTTTGGACACCAGCAGGCCATCAAGGACAATGTCGTTCTGGGCAACAGCCGGATTTTCGGCTACGTCAAGGACGGCGGCAGGCTGGTGATTGACGAGGAGCAGGCAGTCATGGTGCGGGAGCTGTTTGAACTCTACGCCACAGACGAATACTCCATGAAGCAGATTGAAACCATATTCTGGGAGAAAGGCTACCGTAATCTCAACGGCAAAAAGATCGCCCACTCTACCATGGCTAACATGATCGCCAATCCCAAATATAAGGGTTATTATGTGGGCAACAAGGTCAAAGTGGTGGATATGTTCACCAAAAAGCAGAAATTCCTCCCGCCGGAGGAATGGGTCATGTTCAAGGATGAAACCGGCGAAATCGTCCCAGCCATCGTTTCCGAAGAACTGTGGGATGCCGCTAACGCCGTCCTCCATCGCCGCAGTGAGGACGTCAAGAACCGACAGGGCATCTGCAACCATGTCAACCTATTAACGGGAAAGTTGTTCTGCACCCATTGCGGCACACCATATTACCGCAGAGAATCCAAGGACAAACAGGGCAACAAAAACTCCAAGTGGGTCTGCTCCGGCAAGATCAATAACGGCAAGAATTCCTGCCCTTCGTTCCCCATCTACGAGGAGGAGATCAAGCCATTGCTCTTTGAGGTGTTTCTGGATACCGCAGATGCTTCCGCAGCCATGCTCCAGGAATATGAGCAGATGTACCGCAGCATGGTATCGGACGGCAGCATTGAGAAGAAAATCGAAGCTGCTCAGTCCGCCATCGAGCTGGCGCTGAAAAAGAAAAGCAAGCTGCTGGAGCTGGTGGCGCTGGACAGCATTTCCCCGGCGGACTTCAAATCCATGACCGCAGACTGTAATGCCGAAATCAAGGCGCAGGAGCAGGAGCTTGCCGAACTGCGAGAACAGCAGGAATCCAGCGAGGAATTTCGCAGCAACATGGAGCGTATCCGCAAGGTGCTTCGGGATGCCGAGCGTGACTGTCAAAACGGCGAGATCACCAAGGAATTTATCGATACTTTTATTGATAAAATCTTTGCTACGCCGGAGGGTGACGGCACTATGCGGCTGGACATCAAGATTTTCACGGGTGAAAGCTGTGAAAAGTATCTGCAGAAGCTAAAAAGAAAAGCAAATCTCGAAGGTCGTACGGGTCACACGTTCAAGAAGATGATCGAGGCTTACGAGCAGGGTCTGCAGTAACGCAAACAGGGCGCTCTTTCAGAGCGCCCTGCCTTTTCATTTTTATACTATTTCCTGATTAAAATCTTAATTTTAATCAGGAAGGCATCGCCTGACGGC
>OLXF01000349.1_pt1 | contig 19326 bp, 18 predicted proteins | sample 1673471 | NCBI WGS metagenome assembly OLXF01 (sample SAMEA103958113, study PRJEB25191) | human gut metagenome
TCAATTCTATGGATCCAAAAGCCATGCAGGCGCTTCTTGCAGTGGCTTCAAGAAAGCTAGGCACTACTCCTGATGTGCTGAAAGGTCAGCTTGAAAGCGGAGTTTATGACAGGGCGCTTCAGGGTATGCCACAAAACGAGGCTATGATGCTTCAAAAGGCTTTGTCAGATCCGAAAACTGCCGAGAAAATATTGTCCTCACCACAGGCAAGGGCGATATTCAAAAAGCTTCAGGGAAAATAGTATTTTACAGGGCAAAAGCTTGAACAGGCGGTGAAATAATTGGACGATCTGATGAACAAAATACAGAATGTGCTTAATGACGAGGAAAGCATGAAGCAGATAAAGGAGCTTGCGGATATGCTCACGGCGGATAACGGCGGACAGGGAGAACAGGGCGGTCAGAGCGAAGCTCCACAAAGCCCTCAGAACATGGACTTTTCTCAGCTTCTCCAAAGCCTAGGCGGCGTTTCTCCACCTGCGGAAAGCAAGCCTGCGCAAGCGACACAGGCAGGGGGTCTTGATATTGCAAAGCTTATGAAGATACAAAGCATTATGCAGTCAGCTTCAAAGCCCGATAAAAATATCCAGCTTCTTCTTGCTCTGCGACCTCTGCTGAAAGAAGAAAATCAGGCGAAAATAGACAGGCTCATAAAAATATTCAAGCTTTTTGCGGTCTATCCCGCACTGAAAGAAAGCGGGCTTCTGGGAGGTGATCTGCTTGGCTTATTCTGATGACAATAATTTTACCACCATGCAGGAGGAAGCCATTCGCCGTGTGAGAGAAATGCAAAGGCGTTCACGAAGCATTGTGGGCGCAAGCCCTGATAGCAAGCCTGCACCACCTAAAGCAGAGGAAACCCCTCGCACTCAGAATGTTCATAGCCCACAAAAAGCTCCTCAGAGCAGTTCGCTTTTGAGCGGTCTGCTTGGGGGGAATTTAGGCGATATAAAGATAGACGAGGAAAAAGCCCTTATCGGTCTGCTTATTTACATATTATACAAGCAGGGCGCAGACATAAAGCTTCTTCTGGCGCTTGGTTACCTTCTTCTCTAAAGTGTCCATTCAAGCATAGAAATGTCGGAGAAAATATCGGAAAGATAGCTGTCGTCATATATCCTGTCCATGTTGTCACCTGAGTATTCTATCTCCTTGCAAAGCTCCTTGACGGTTTCAAAGCGTGCGGGAGCGTCCTGCTCACGACTGAGGTTTATGACCTCTGCGGCAAAAACGAACACTATCATAGCCTTTATTTTTGACAGCAGGTCGAAATCTCTTACAGCTTTAAGAAAATATCTGTATACAAAATATACCGCAAGCTTTTCGTACTCACCGCTCGTCTGAGCCTTTAAGGGTGCGGAAAGCTTTTTCACAAAGCGGCTTGCGTCCTTTATCTGTTGTGGGAGAATGTCGCCTATAAAGTCAAGACGTTCAAGATACGAAAGCATATTTTCGGCATTTTCCAAAGGCTTTTCAGGCAAAGCCTTTTTCAAGTTCTCCACACGCTCTGCAATTATCTCAGGGTGGGAAAGCTCCTGGGCAATGGCTTTTATCTCCTCTGTATCCTCTTCGTCAAGAGCATATTGTATCTCCGCTGACGCTGAAAGAACGTTCACAAGCCTGTCATGGAGAGAATATTCCCTGTTTTGAAGCAGGTCAATGAAAGCCGTCCGTGCAAAAAGCATGGTTTCAAGAAGCTGGGGATCGAACTCAAGGTCGTCAGGCTCTTCATCTATCTCTTTGGTAAAAAATCTTACAGGCTCATCGTCAGAAAGATACATTCTCACAGCTTCTTCGCAGGCAAGTCCCACGCCTGCCTCCTTGTAATCTCCAAACCACTCGTAAAACCTCGGGTGTTCACGGCATATGTCTGAGATGTTATCCTCACCGTAAGCAAGCTGAACAGAGCAAAGCCCCTTTTCGTTGAGCATAGGGCATTTGCCGTCGCAGTGGACAAGATATTTCACGCCCTCGTCTTCCGTAACTGAGTTCACAAACTTCCTGCCTATATCATTGTCAAGCTTTTTGTAAAAGCCGTAGGTGTCCTCGTCTATCTCGATATCCCAATCGGTCATACAGCAGTTGTCAGAACACTGCGAGCCTGTGCAGACAAATTCATCAAATATCTCAGGGTAAAAAAGCTTCATATAAATATCTCCTTATGAGGTGTTGACCTTATTATAATACTAATGCTTTTATCTGTCAACTTTCAGAATAAAAAAAGGCAGACACCTTGTCCACCTTTTGTCACTCTTGTGTGAAAACTATCCATTTTATGTTTTTGGGGCTTATCTCGTCAAGATACTCTGACGGCACTGTGACAGTTATCTGACGTTTTGAAGTCGCCCCTGCCTTGTTCTCGGGTATCTCTTTAGCCACATATATGAAAAGGGAATCCTTGTCCTTGACCGCCCTTACTGCTTTGTAGTCGATATGTTCATATCCTGAAAGCTCTCCTTTTAGAAAAATAACATGGTTGTTGAAGCCGCCTTCGTTTTCAAAAGCTTCCATATCCTTTTTCATTTCCTGAATTTGCAGCTCACCATTGTATTTCAAATAATATTCACTGAAATCATCATAATTTGAAAACATTTTTTGATAGGGGAATGTCATGTTGGCTTCACTGCTGCACTTGTATATCTTTTGCTCAAAAGGAACGTCTGTAAGCTCACTTGTTACATTCTCTGTCTGATAAAGCTTGTTGCTTCCTGCGTAATATACCGTCAATCCGTTTTCACAAACGCTGTAAAGGCTGTCGGCAGAAAGTTTTTTTGAGAAAAGCTTCATGCTGCCCTCAGAAAAGTCCTCAGATTCTATGGTAAGAACACCGCTGTCACCCTCCAAAGAGCTTTCAGCATGTATCACCTGCGTGCTTGTGCATACTGTTATCTCAGCCTCAGTGCCGCTTTTTACGCACTCACAGAACTCAGCCCAGCGCATATCGCTTTCTTCTGAAGAGTCCATGAAAAGCATACCATGCTCTCTAGCCGTGTCAGCGGTTATCTCACTGCCGTTCCATGCTGAGAAAAATATCTTTGCAGGGCTGTCAACGACTTCCTCTTGTTCGATAAACGAAGAGTTTTTAGTATTGACCACGCTCTCTTCAGATCGACCGCAGGCTGAAAAAAGGGTCAGGAACATTGCAGCAGACAATGCACCGCAGATAATTTTTTTATGCAACTTCCTGCCCCCTTGGTTTTATACTATAAGGGCAACGCCTCCCAAGGCACGCCCTTAGATCTCATTATATCACATTTTGCTGGATTTTCAAGAGCGATTTTTGAAAGAATCGTTAAGGTTCTATAAAATCTGCTCTTTACAGCTCGTCGCGGCCGGAGAGCGCGCGGTAAAGCGTCGTCTCATCGGTGTACTCGAGGCTGCCGCCCACAGGCAGACCGTAGGCCAGACGGGTGGTCTTGATGCCCAGGGGCTTGATGAGCTTTGCCAGATACATGGCCGTTGCCTCACCTTCAACGGTGGGATTCATGGCCATGATCACTTCCTTCACTTCACCATCTCCCAGACGGGCCAGCAGTTCCTTGACCGTCAGCTGTTCAGCACCGATGCCATCCATGGGGCTGATGAGACCGTGGAGCACATGGTACATTCCATGGTACTCTCGGGTGCGCTCAAACGCCTGCACATCACGGGGCGTTTCCACCACACAGATGACAGAGCGGTCCCGCTTGGCACTGGCACAGATGGGGCAGAGCTCGGCTTCGGTATAATTCTGGCAGACACGGCAGCGGTGGAGCTTGGTGTGGGCGTTCTGGATCGCACCCGCCAGTGCGGCGGCATCCTGATCCGACATGCTCAGTACCTGATAGGCCATCCGGGTCGCACCCTTCCGCCCAATGCCCGGGAACTTGCTGAATTCTTCGATCAGCTTTTCCAGCGGGGCTGCATTATAACCCATGGTGCTCCTCCACTTTGATCAAAGACCGGGAATGTTCAGGCCGCCGGTCAGTTTGCCCATTTCGGCCTCGGCAGTCTCATCCACTTGCTTGACGGTTGCATTGACGGCAGCAGCCACCAGGTCTTCCAGCATCTCGATATCATCGGGGTCCACGGCCTCAGGCTTAATGGTGATGCTCAGCACCTCGTGCTTGCCGTTCATCTTCACAGTGACCATCTCACCGGATGCACTGCCGGTGTACTCAGCAGCTTCCAGCTCTGCCTGCTTGGCCTTCATATCTTCCTGCATCTTCTGGGCCTGACGCATCAGGGAGTTCATATCGGGGCGGCCGAAGCCTGCGGGCATTCTTGCTTTCATGGTTGGTTCTCCTTTTCTTTATCGTTTTTTGCGTTCACTATCCTCAATCGACACCTCCAGCCCCAGCTGTTCCAGCTTGCGGAGGGATTCCTCGGCGTTGGCCGAAGCGCGATTGACCGTCTTGGATTCATAGGGGCCGATGGGCACCGCCACACCGGACACCTGCGCGATCAGCTTTTTGATGAGCTTCTGGCTTTCCTTGTTGGCGCGGATAAAATCCCGGAAGGTCTTTCCGCCATCGATAAGCACCCGGGTACCATCAAAGTAACCCTTGGACTTTTTCAGGTAGGTGTAGAGCATGGGATCCTGCTCCTGCAGGAGCTTGATGACCTCTGCCCATTGCGGGAAGGGATTGATCCCCTCTGCCGCCACCTTGCGGGGCTTGTTCAGCGCCGGGTCAGCCGTATATTCCGGCTTGGGCTCCGACTGAGGCTGAACCGCAGGCACTTCCTGCGCGGGAGCCGGAGGCGCTTCTCTCTGCGGCGGCGCAGCCGGGGCCGGCTCGTCCCAAGGGGGCGGGGCCTCCGAAGTCACCGGCGGTTCCTCCGGCAGGGGCGGCAGCTCTTCTTCCGCAGAAGCTGCTGCTTCTGCCTTGGGCGGTTCCACGGGCTGAGATGCCGGTTCCGGCTCAGACTGCTGCATCGGCGCCGGTTCCACAGAAGGTTCCTGCACGGGAGCCGATGTCGCCGGTGCACTTACAAAAGGTTTGACCGGTGCCGACGCAAACGGTCTGGGGGCCTCCTGTGCAAGGACCGCAGGCCGGGCGGCGGGCACAGCCTGTACCGCCACCTGCTGGGGCGGCTCCGAAAGGCTGAACAGGGCCAGTTCCAGCTCTATCCGCTGGTCACTGCCCCGGGTCATGTGCTCCAGAGCGTTGCCCAGAGCCCGGATGGCCCGGATCGCCTCCCGCTGCCCCATCCGGGGGCCTTTTTCCAGATAGAGCTTTTCCTCTTCCGGAGATACACCCGAGAGCAGTGCCTGCCCGCCGGGCAGGGACGCCAGCATCAGCGCACGGTAATGGGCAATGAGCTCCTCGGTCAGCCGCTTCACATCCACTGACTGCTGGCGCAGTTGAGCCAGCTGTGCCAGTGCCGCGGCGGCATCCTGCGCTTCCAGCGCATCCGAAATATGGAACAGATAGCTCCGGTCGGTCACACCTGCCATCCGGCGGACAACGTCCGCATCGATCTTTGCCGTGACACCGGCACAGGTATCCAGAATGGACAGCGCGTCTCGCATGGCACCATCGGCAAGGCGGGAGATGAGCTCCGCCCCCTCGCCGGACAACTCCAGTCCCTCCTGCCCGGCGATGTACTCCACACGCTGGGCGATATCCTCGGGGCCGATGCGGGTAAAATCGTACCGCTGGCACCGGGAAAGGATGGTGGCGGGAACCTTCTGGATCTCCGTGGTCGCCAGAATAAAGATGACGTGGGCGGGCGGCTCCTCCAGCGTTTTCAGCAGGGCATTGAACGCTGCCGTGGAGAGCATGTGCACCTCGTCGATGATATATACCTTATAATGACAGGCGCTGGGGGTGTAGGCCGTTTCATCACGCAGATCACGGATATCGTCCACACCGTTGTTGGAAGCCGCGTCCATCTCCACCACGTCCAGAATGCTGCCATTGTCGATGCCTCTGCAGATCTCGCACTCACCGCAGGGGTCACCGTTCTGGGGATGCAGGCAGTTGACTGCCTTGGCAAAGATCTTGGCACAGGTGGTCTTGCCGGTGCCGCGCACGCCGGTAAACAGATAAGCGTGGCCCACACGGCCTGTGGCGATCTGGTTGCGCAGTGCGGTCACGATGCCGCGCTGGGCCACCACATCCTCAAACCGCTGGGGCCGCCACTTGCGGTACAGGGCTCGATACATCTGCTTCTCCCCTTTCAACAAAAAAGCCGGGCAGCGCTGACGGGGTTTGACCCCCGCCTTGCGTAACTCGGCATACGGATGCAGGCTGACTGAAACGCACGGGACACACCGCTTAAGGCTGCTTGGTTCCCCACCTGACCTGGTTCACAGCGGCCCCATCGTACAGGGCCCGCATCCGTATGCCGAACCACGCAGCAGGCGCTGTCCGGCATGGCACATTTTGTGCTTGACTATTATAGCATGTTTTTGGGGAGATTGCAAGCCCCAGCAGCGGGCTCGCCCTCTCAGGCGCTTTGCGCCAGCTCCCCCAAAGGGGGAGCCTTTGGCAAAACCATCAAACAACATGCAAAACAAAAGCCCCTTCCGGCATTACACCAGAAGGGGCAGAGTGCTGAATAAAAGTTAGGACTGGCAGGCAGTGATCAGGCTCATCTTATAGACCTCGTCAGCGTTGCAGCCACGGGACAGGTCGTTGATGGGTGCATTCAGGCCCTGCAGGATGGGGCCGTAGGCAGCGTAGCCGCCCAGACGCTGAGCGATCTTATAGCCGATGTTGCCGGCCTCGATGCAGGGGAAGATGAAGGTGTTGGCCTGGCCAGCGACCTTGCTGCCCTTGCACTTGACCTGTGCAACTTCGGGAGCAACGGCAGCGTCAAACTGCAGCTCGCCGTCCACTGCCAGCTCGGGGTCCATCTCCTGAGCCTTGATGGTAGCGTCATGGCTCAGAGCAACGGTGCCGCCCTTGCCGGAACCCTTGGTGGAGAAGCTCAGAACTGCGACCTTCGGATCGATGCCGAACAGCTTTGCGGTCTTGGCAGTCTCAACGGCCACCTCAGCCAGCTTTGCGGATGCAGCGATCTTGACCTCGCCGGTAGCCTTATCAACGGTATCGGTGTAATCAATGTTGACAGCGCAGTCGCCCATGGCAATGCGCTTCAGGCCCTCTTCGCCAAAGTCACGGTCCAGAATGAAGCAGGAGCTCACCAGGTGTGCGCCCTTCTTGGTCTTGACCAGCTGCAGAGCGGGGCGGATGGTATCGGCGGTGGAGTAAGTAGCGCCGCCCAGCAGGCAGTCAGCCTTGCCCATCTTGACCAGCATGGTGCCGAAGTAGTTGGACTTCTTCAGCATTGCGGTGCACTCTTCAGCGGTCTGCTTGCCCTTGCGCAGCTCGACCATGGTATTCACCATCTCGTCGAAACCTGCGTAGTTCTCAGGGTCAATGATCTCAGCAGCGGAAATATCAAAATTGCCTGCGGCAGCAGCGGCCTTGCACTCAGCCTCGTTGCCCACCATGACAACCTTCAGAACGCCCTCGGCCAGCAGCTTGCTGGCTGCCTCCAGGATGCGGGGGTCATTGCCCTCGGTAAAAACGATCGTCTTGGGGTTTGCCTTCAGCTGTGCTACCAGCGGTGCGAACATATCAGCCATTGTTGATTACCTCCGAATTAACTATCCAATATTCACATCCGGGTGCCTGTTGGACACAAGGATGCCTTTCTCTTTTATTCTAGCACACCCGGCAAAAAGTTCAAGACAAAATTGGCTTTTTGTGCTATTATTTTAGGAGAAAACCATTTTTTATTTGTGAATAAATTATCATTCAGCTGCAAGGAGATCAAACTGCTATGGATTGGGATACATTAAAGGCTGAGTGCCTTGCCTGCCGCAGATGTGAGCTGTGCACTGACCGCACCCATGTGGTGTTCGGGCAGGGTGTCCAGACTGCTGAGGTGCTGTTCGTGGGCGAAGGCCCGGGCCAGAGCGAGGACGAGCAGGGCCTGCCCTTTGTGGGCCGCAGCGGCCAGCTGCTGGACAAATACCTGTTTGCCATCGATCTGGACCGGAGCAAAAACTGCTACATTGCCAACATCGTCAAGTGCCGCCCGCCCCACAACCGTGACCCGCTGCCCACCGAGAGCGAGGCCTGTATGCCCTGGCTCCGGGAACAATTCAAGCTGCTGCAGCCAAAGATCGTGGTCTGCCTGGGCCGCATCGCCTCCCAGCGGATGATCCGCACCGATTTCTCCGTGACCAAGGAGCACGGCACCTTTGTGCAAAAGAACGGCGTATGGTTCATGGGCACCTTCCACCCCGCTGCCCTGCTCCGGCAGGCACAGAACAAACCCGCCGCCTTTGCGGATTTTGTGGCTCTGCGGGATAAAATAAACGAAGTCTGTCTGCATACCTATTAACCCCTCCGTCCAAGTATCATCTTCCTTCATTTTTGCATACCCTAAAGCAAAAGTGAGGTGTTCTGATATGAAAACAATCCCAAGCCGTTCCCCCGATTTCTTTCTGGGGGCCACCACACCGGCGGGCTTCAAGGGTTATTTTGAACCGCTGCGCCGGGAGCCCGGGATGCAGATGCTTCTCATCAAAAGCGGGCCGGGATGCGGCAAATCCACCTTGATGAAGCATCTGGCCCAGGCCGCCGAGCAGCAGGGCCAGCGCATCGAAAAGATCCACTGTGCCAGCGACCCGGACAGTCTGGACGGGGTCATCTTCCTCGACCAGAAACGCGCCATCATCGATGCCACCGCGCCCCATGTGGTGGAACCGGACGCGCCCGGGGCTGATGAGCTGGTGGTGAGCCTGTACCACACCATCGATGCCGGAAAACTGGCTCCCCACCGGGACGAGGTCAAGGCCCTGTTTGCCCGGAATGCCGCTCTGCGGGGCCGGGCGGCCCGGTATATCGCATCGGCGGGCAGCCTGATGTTGGACAGCCGCCGGGCCGAGGCCTGCAGCGCCAACTTTGAAAAGGTGCGCCGCTACGTCAAACGGCTCTGCACCCGGCTGCTTCCCCGCACCGAGGGCACCGCCAGTGAGGAGCTGCGGCTGCTCTCAGCCATCACCCCCAAGGGGATGGTATTCTACCGGGGCACGGTAGAAGCGCTGGCCGACCGGTATGTGGTATTCCGGGATGATTATGGGGCGGTCTCCCGCCTGCTGCTGGAACTCATCCGGGCCGAAGCGCTGGCCCGGGGCTACCACATCATCACCTGCCCCTGCGCCATGCACCCTGAAGATCAGATCGACCACATCTTCATCCCGGCCCTGCGGCTGGCTTTTTTGACCGACAACCTCTGGCATCCCATCCAGCTGCCCGGCGTGCAGGCCGTGCGCTGCACCCGCTTTGTGGACCGGGAGAACCTGTCCGGCTTCCGCGCCCGCCTGCGCTTCAACGACCGTGCCGCCTCCGAGCTCATCGACCAGGCTGTAGCCCTGATGGCTCAGGCCAAGAACTGCCATGATGAGCTGGAGACTTATTACCGGGCCGCCGTGGATTTTGACCAGGTGAATGCCGTTGCAGCAAATTGTCAAAAGATCCTGGGTCTCGGGTAGGCCCTGCTCTGTACAACCTCTCCGTCATCCCTTCGGGATGCCACCTTTCCTAGTATGGGAGCTGTCGAGCGGATGCGAGACTGAGAGGTTGTACAAAGGACCCCCTGACTGATGCGCAGAATTTCAAGAGAAAGGAAGTGAACCCCATGCCAACCATCCGTCTCTCTGTCCGGGAACTGGTGGAGTTCCTGCTCCGCACCGGCAGTATCGACAGCCGCTTTACCGGCTTTGACCGGGCCAACGAGGGCGCACGCATCCACCGCAGGCTCCAGAAGGCGGCGGGTGAAGGCTACGCCGCTGAGGTGTTCCTCACGGCAGAGCGGACGATGGAGGGAATCGGGTTCACCATCGAGGGCCGTGCCGACGGCATTTTTACCGATGAGGACGGCACGGTGGTCATCGACGAGATCAAGACCACCGCCGCGCCCACCGATGCCATCACGGAGGACATGAACCCCTGCCACTGGGCGCAGGGCATGGTCTACGGGGCCATCTGCGCCGAACAGCGGGGTTTGAAGCAGCTGGATGTCCGGCTGACCTATTACCAGATCGACACCGATGAGATCATCCGCTATACCCGGCACTTCTCCGCCGCTGAGCTGGATGCGTTTCTCAACGACTTACTGCGGCAGTATCTTCCCTGGGCACGACGGCAGCTGGACTGGGTGGAAGCCCGGAACCGAAGCCTTGGGGCCCTGCAATTTCCGTTTCCGGCCTACCGTCCCGGACAGCGTGCCCTTGCCGGGGAGGTCTATCGCGCCTGTGCTGCGGGCAAGGCAGAGCAGAAGGGCGGTACCCGGCTGTTCTGCCAGGCACCCACCGGCATCGGCAAAACGATGAGCGCCCTCTTCCCTGCCCTGAAAGCCATGGGCGAGGGCAAGGGGGAAAAGATCTTCTACCTGACCGCCCGCAACACGACACAGACCGCTGCTGAGGATGCACTGGCCCGTCTGCGGGCGGCAGACCCGGCGCTTTCCCTGCGCAGCGTGACCCTTTCGGCCAAGGAGAAGGCCTGCCTGTGCAAGGATGCTGAGGGCCGTCCCGCCTGCCTGCCGGAAGCCTGTCCCTACGCCAACGGCTACTACGAGCGACTGAAGGATGCGCTGGCCGACCTGCTGGACAGCGCCGTCCCCTATGACCGGACCGCCCTGACTGAGACTGCCCGGCGGCACAGGGTCTGCCCTTTTGAGCTGGGGCTGGACCTGAGCGAGTGGTGTGACGTAGTCATCGGAGACTACAACTATCTGTTCGACCCCACCGTGCACCTGCGGCGCTTTTTCGATGCGGTGGGCGACTACATTTTTCTCATCGACGAGGCTCATAACCTGCCGGACCGGGCCAGAGCCATGTACTCGGCGCGGTTCTGCAAGAGCAGCCTGACCGATGCCAGACGAGCCATCGGCAAAGGAAAAAGCGCACTGAAAACCGCGTTGACAAAGGCAGACAGGGGCTTTCTGGAAGCGCGCCGGGCGGTAACGAAGCTGGCCCCCCGCCGGGGTTCAGCGCCCACCGAATCGCCGGCAGAGGATCTCACCCAACAGACCAGCCTTCTGGACACCGAACCGGCAGAAGCCGCCTTCCCGCTGCCGGAGCCTTTGCTGGCGCGGGATGGCACAGTTTTTTTGCAAGAGCTGCCGAAGGAGCTGCTCCGACTGCTGTTCAGCCTGCAGCTTCCCCTGCAGGACTGGCTGGAGGCCAACCCGGAGGCCGATGCCCACGCCCAGCTGCTCGAGCTCTACTTTGCGGTGCAGGATATCACCCGGGCAGCAGAGCGGTACGACGCGCATTTTGTCACCCAGCTGACAGCCCGGGGCAGCGAGCTGGAATGGGAGCTGCTCTGCCTTGACCCTGCCCCCTTTGTGGATGCCAGCCTTGCCGCCGGGCGGGCCGCGGCACTGTTCAGCGCAACGCTCACCCCGCCGGGCTACTACCGCTCCGTGCTGGGCTGTCCCGATGCCCGGGCCGTGGCTCTGGAAAGCCCGTTTCCGCCCGAACATCTGGGGCTCTACTGCCTGCCCGGCATCTCCACCCGCTACCGGGACCGGGAGGCCAGCGTGCAGGCCGTCTCGGATGCACTGGCCGCACTGGCCCGGGCCAAGGTGGGCAACTATCTGGCCTTTTTCCCCAGCTATGCCTATCTGCGGCAGATATATGAGGACTTCACCGCCCGTTACCCGGACATCGGGACGCTGGCCCAGGAGAGTGGTCTGGACGACGCGGCCCGGGCGGCGTTTCTGGAACGGTTCGGCCCAAGCCCCGCAAAAACACTGCTGGGCTTCGGGGTCATGGGCGGCATCTTTGGCGAGGGCGTAGATCTGGTGGGCGACCGGCTCATCGGGTGCGCCATCGTGGGGGTAGGCCTGCCTCAGGTGAACCCCCGGCAGGAGATCCTGCGCCGCTACTATGACGAAGCGGGCGGCACCGGTTTCGACTACGCTTACCGCTTCCCGGGCATGAACAAAGTGCTGCAGGCGGCGGGCCGGGTCATCCGCACGCAGGAAGACAGGGGCGTGGTGCTTCTACTGGATGACCGCTTTGCCCGCGCCGAATACACCCGCCTGTTCCCCCGCCACTGGCACCAGCTCCAATACCTGCGCAGCACCACAGAGCTGGAGCAGCAGCTTGCCGCCTTCTGGGCGCTGAACCAATAGAAAAAAGCCTGTCAGCGCAAAAACCGACAGGCTTTTTCTCATGCTCCGGACATTTTCCGGCTCTTACTTCTTTCTGGGCAGGGATCTGCGCAGTTCATCCCAGGCAGTCATCTCCACCAATGTGGTGGCGCGCAGGGCGGCAAACGCTTCATCCAGATACTGCATCTCGCTCACCGCACGCATGGCGTGATCCGAAATGCACCACTTCCCAACGACCGTCTGCGCCATCCAGTAGACCATCCGCTCGGTCTTTTTCCGCTGTTTGGTGCCCTCGCGGTAGCGGTCGGTGTTCTCCGCATCATTCACGGGTACACCTGCCGCTTTCAGCATCTCACAGCACTCCCAGGCGGCATCCACGATCATCCTGCGCTGTTCCACTGTGGTGCGGGAAAGTTCCCCATCCACCGCATAGCAGGCATAGGCGCAGGGCAGGATAAAGGCGATGTGGCTCTTGAGCCACTCGTCCATATCGCTGTAATAGGTCAGCTTGTAATGAGTCCCCTCAAAGGCAGCCTGCAGCCGCAGGCGGAATGCGCCGGACAGGGGAGCGGTTGCGCCGCCAACGGTCATTCCCATCCCCATGTGCACACTGACCAGCCGGTCATGCTCCCGGCGGCCTGCATTGTTCTGGAAGCCAAAGGCGATCTTATCCACCGGGCGCTGCATGGCCTGCAGCATCTCCTGCGCATAGGGATCATTGCCCACAAAGATGAAGTACTGGCTCCGGTTCGCCTTGAGGATGGGCAGCACATCGGCCAGCTGCCCGGCCTGCACCGTGACAAACACAAGGTCATACACATCCTCGGGGGCCAGCACATCTGTTGTCTGCATCCGATCCACCGTTGTTTTCCGCTGGAGCATGTGGCGGATGGTCAGGCCCTTCTGGTCAATGACTGCCTTCCACTCGCCCCGGGCCAGCAGGGTGACCACATTTTTCTTGTTCTGTGCCAGACTGTGGGCCAACTGACAGCCCTGAACGCCTGCGCCGTACACCAAGATCCTCATAACGAGATACCTCCTGTTTTGCATGATCAGCCCGGCCAGAAACACCGGGCTGTTACTTTTTCAGGAACGCGAAGAAGCCCTTTTTTTCATAGGGCCGGGTCTGCACGCCGGTCACGGTGTAGCCCGTTTCGGCAATGGCAGCCTTCAGTGCCTCCACGTCCACCGGCTGCTCCGAGACGATGACCGTTTCGCCCTTGGTGTGGGAAGAAGTCACCTTGTTCACCCGGGCGGTCTTGCGCACCACATCATTGATGTGGCTCTCGCACATACCGCACATCATACCATCGACCCTCAGGATCGTTTCTACCATTATTGTTCCCTCCATACTGTATCTGCGGGCACCCCTGTCAAACTGCACAAGTCCAGCCCGCTGTTTTCGTCATTTTGTTAGTTTTAGCTAACTCATTGCAGAAACAAAAAAGGCTCCTGCCCCGCACAGCACTGCTCTGCGGAACTTTGCCGATCTGTTTTCAGTTTTATCATACCATACCGGTGGGCAAATTTCAAGCTGCCCGCAAAACCGGCCGGGGGACTTTTCAAAGGGTCAGTTCATGGAAAACAGCACTGCTTTCCAGCTCTTTCCATTGCATCGTGTTTCCTTCCAGGGTCATGTAGCTGTGGGGGCTGTTCTCCTTGGGGATGCTCACAGAACCCGGGTTCAGGTAAAGATTTCCCTGCCCGAACTCTGTCCAGGCCGGAACATGAGTGTGCCCATGCAGCAGCACATCTCCCGGGGCCAGCGGCGGCAGATTTTTCACATGATAGATATGCCCGTGGGTCGCATAAATGAGCCGCTGCCCCACCGGAAGCACCGCATAATCGGCCAGCACCGGGAATTCCAGCACCATCTGGTCCACCTCGGCATCACAGTTGCCCCGCACGCAGAGCAGCTTCTCCTTTTTCCCGTTCAGCAGGGGGATGACCTCCTTGGGGGCGTACTCTCGGGGCAGGTCGTTGCGGGGGCCGTGGTAGAGCAGGTCGCCCAACAGGAACAGCCGGTCGGCTCCCTCCCGCTCAAAGGCCTCCAGCATTTTGCGGCAGTAGTAAGCCGACCCGTGCAGGTCTGACGCGATCATCCATTTCATGGCAGATCCTCCTTTTGTGCGTTCTGTTCTTATTTTACCGCCGCCGCGCCCCTTGTCAAGGGCAAGGACCCGTTGTAAAAAGTCATACTTTTATTTTAAAAAGTCCTTGACAAGTATCCCTGTGATGTGGTATCTTTGAACCAATAAAATATCGTGTGGATTTTTACAGCATTCTGCAACTTTTCGCCACACAATGGTACAAAAGCCATTGTGTGGCTTTTGCTTTGCCTTCAAATCCAAATCTGACCCTCAGGAGCAATGAAAATGAACGATACTTTTATGAAAACCAGACCGGTATTCCCGCTGCTGCTCTCCATGGCCCTGCCCAACGTCATCTCGATGCTGGTGAACAGCCTGTACAACATCGTGGACAGCCTCTTTGTGGCCCAGATCAGCGAGCAGGCCATGACGGCGCTTTCGCTGGTGTTTCCCATCCAGAACTTTGTCAATGCAGTGGCCATCGGCTTCGGCATCGGCATCAATGCCCAGATCGCGCTCTACCTCGGCGCAGGCGACCACGAAAACGCCAACCGGGCCGCCACCCACGGCATGATGTTTTCCCTGCTGCACGGTGTGCTGGGCATGGTCCTCTGCATTGCCATTATGCCCGGCTTCCTGCGCCGCTTCACTACCGATCCCGCTCTGGTGGACATGGGCGTGACCTACTCCACCATCGTGTTCCTGTTCTCGCTGGTCAACATGGCAGACCTCGCCTTTGAGAAGATCTTCCAGTCCGTTGGCCGGATGAACGTTGCCATGGTGGCGCTGATCACCGGCTGCGTGACCAACATCGCCCTCGACCCGGTCCTCATCTTCGGCCTTGGGCCGGTGCCCGCCCTGGGCATTGCAGGTGCGGCCCTTGCCACCGGCATCGGGCAGGCCGTTTCTCTTGTGGTCTACCTCTATGTCTACTGCACCACCGAAGTCGCCGTCCGCTTCTCCCGCCGCTGCCTGCGGTTCGATGCCGCCCTTGACGGCAAGCTCTATGCCATCGGTGTACCGGCCATCCTGAATCTGGCCCTGCCCAGCCTGCTGGTCACCTTCCTGAACGGCCTGCTGGCGGTCTACTCCCAGAGCTATGTGACGGTGCTGGGCATCTACTACAAGCTCCAGACCTTCCTTTACCTGCCGGCCAACGGCATCGTGCAGGGGATGCGCCCGCTGGTGGGCTACAACTACGGTGCCCGGGAGCATGGCCGTGTGTCCAGGCTCTACAACCTGACACTGGGCCTGAGCGCTGGGATCATGGCCATTGGCACCCTGCTCTGCCTGACCATTGCAGGCCCGCTGATGGGTCTGTTCACCTCTAACCCCGAGACCATCGCCATCGGCCAGACCGCCCTGCGGATCATCTGCCTGGGATTCATCGTCTCGGCAGTGTCTACCACCTCCTCCGGCGCACTGGAGGGTCTGGGCAAGGGCGTGCCCTCGCTGGTCATCTCTCTCTGCCGCTATATCATCTTCATCATGCCCATTGCGTGGGTGCTGTGCGGCCGCATGGGCCCCACCGGTGTCTGGCACGCCTTCTGGATCACAGAGGCCCTCTCTGCCGTGATCGCCTACGCGGTATATCACAAGGCAGTCCATCAGAAATAACCCTCTCTAACAAAAATTCCCGCTCGATGGAGCGGGAATTTTTTGTTATCATCTCTTCTTTTATAGAAGGCTGCTCTCAGATCAGGCCCAGGGTTTTGAGCTCCCTTGCCACGCCGTCCTCCGTCACAGCCGGGCAGATGCGGTCGCAGAGCTTTTTCAGGTTGTCAGAGCCGTTGGCCATGCAAACGCTGATGCCTACCACATCGGTCATCTGCAGGTCATTGTCGCTGTCGCCAAAGCCGATGGTATCGGCCAGCGAACACCCCAGCTCATCGCAGATGGCCTTGATGCCGGTGCCCTTGTTGAACTTGCGGTTGATGAGCTCCCCGTTGACGATGGCCGACGGGTTATCCCCCAGCCGGGACTCGCAGAAGATGAACTGATCCTCATACAGCTGCTTCGCCTCAGCAAGGCAGGCCTCGTTGGGGGCGATGAACACCACCTTGTAAACCGGCTCCCCGTGGTATTCCTCAATGGGCCGGATGGTCAAGCCATACTCCATCGTTTTGCGCCAGCGCTCGGCCTCGCTGTTCAGCTGCCCCGGCTTGCGGGGAAACAAATGGGCGAACCGCTCGATCATCCTGATGCCGCCGTAAGTATCATCCCGGGCTTCCAGTGTACACTCGGCACCGGCACGCCCCAGCACCTCCCGCAGGCCCTCGACCTGCGCAGGCTCCATGGGAAGATCCACGAGAATTTTCCCATCACAGCCTACATAGCCGCCTGCAGAGCAGACAAAGCCATCGAAACCGTAGGCAAGCAGCGGCTTCGTCATGCGCAGGTTACGGCCGGTGCACAGAAACACCTTGTGGCCGTTGGCCCGGGCCTGCCGGATGGCCTCCACGGCACTGGCCGGAACGGTCATCTCACCGGGCGGCAGCAAAGTACCGTCAATATCCAGAAAAATCAGTTTTTGCTTCATAGTTCCCTCACTCTTTCACTGCCAGTTCATGGTAAAGCCGCGAATCAGCAGACCCACGGCCAGGATCGCCAGCAATACCAGCAGAACGGTGCGGTTGGCCTGTTTCTGCTTCTGCCTGGCCCGGGCACGGCTGTTCCGGCTGCCGCCCTGCTTCCGGTTCTGGGATCTGCCGCCGGAGCTGCGGCCGCTCGTGTTCTGCTTTGTGCTGCTGCGGCGGGAAGCACTGCCGGAAGTCCCCTCTTTTTTCCTGCCCGCAGTGCTCTGGCCGGACTTTGCAGCGCGGGGTGCTTTCTCTTCCGGGGCCGCCGACGCAATGGGCTTTTTGGCCCCGCAGCGGCTCAGGTAATCCTCAGCCAGCCGGTAATACTGGCCCAGCTCACTGGTGCGCAGGGGCGCGCCCGCATAGCCCTCTTCCAGTGCTTCCACGGCCTCGTTGAAGAGGATCGCCGCCTGCGCAGCCGCCGTGCGGTCAGAAGCATGGGCCGCTTCATTGCGGGCAGTGCGCACCGCGTTGCAGGCCCGGCGGGCAGCAGCAGGGTGCTCCGTATTGCCCAGCAGATCCAGCTGGTGCGCAGCATCCTTTTCGGGGTCCAGCAGCACCCGCATACACAGGGTAGTATCCAGCTGCTGCCAGCTGTTTCGGCCCGCCAGATCGGGCAGACGGTCATAATATTCGGGGCTCTCCTGCTGGCGGGTGCGGATGTGATCCAGCAGGGCTCCCAGGCTGTGCTCCCCGGGCTTGTTCTCCCAGTGCCAGCGCAGCAGCTTGCGGCTGATCTCATCGCAGGTAGTTTTGATCTCAAAAGCGGTTTGCAGTGCTTCGTCGGGCATAACGTTTCTCCTTCGTACAACCAAAAAACGGAGGAAGCGCAGCCTCCTCCGTCATTCATTTACATCATAAACTGATAATAGACGAAGCCCCACAGCGCAATGCCTGCGCAGACGATGGCGGTGATGGGCGGGACCCAGCGGACGAGGGTCTCGGCAATGCCGTCACGGCTCTCTTCCGCATCGTCCTCCTCATCGTACTGCTCCACCTCGGGTTCCGGCTGGCGGGCCGGGGCGGCACGGCGGGCAGCAGCAGGCATCACACGGGTGCCCTCGTCATCCACAGCCGCTGCACCGCTGCCGGGGAACGCCGCGCGGGTGGCGGCATCCAGCACCCGGGTAGGCTCTGCTTCCGGAGCAGGGGTGTGTTCCACCGGCGGTGCAAAGCTGGTCGGAGCGCCGACAGGCTCTGCCGGGCGGGCCGTCTGGACGACCCGGGTGGGCTCTGCCTGCACCGGCGCGCTGGCCACGATGCGGGTCGGCTCTTCCTGCGGAGCGGCGCTCGCCACGCGGGTGGCCTCCGCCGCCGGGGCCTGCTCTGCGGGGGCGGCCTTCTGGCCGGGCTGCAGCAGGGTGTTCAGGGCGTTCTGCAGCAGGATGCGGTCACAGCCGCACTCGGTGCAGTAGACCGTGTCCTCTTCCTTCGGGTGGAAGGAACCGCAGGCACAGTACCAGCCGTTCTCGAACACCTGCGGCATATACTTGAGGCCGCTGCGGTTCATCCGGCTTTCCAGCGCCTTTTCCAGCTCCGGACTCAGGCGGCGCGGGGCCGGCAGACGGACGCGCTTGATGGCATCCAGATGCACGACCTTTTTGCCGCTGTATACGTTCTTCAGGACCACATCCACGCTGGTGATGGCCTTCTGGGTCACGAACACTGCATCGTCCATGCCAAAGCTCTCACCGGGCTTGACCTCGATCTCACGGTATTCAAAGGCATCCTCACACAGGATGATGCCGTCCACGCCCTTGCACTTGAAGTGGATCTCCAGTGCAGTCAGGGTGACCTTGGAGATGTTCTTGAAGGTCAGGCAGACTGCGTTCTCTCCGCTGAGTTCGCCCTTGAGCAGTTCCACACAGACGAACTGCACCGGGCTGCCCGGGGTATAATAGTTGGCCCGGGTGCGTGCGACCGGGTTAAAATTTTCCTCCACGACACTCGCTCCCTTCGATCATTCGTTTTCCTGCGGGGCATCCTGCGCCGGGTCGGGCATTTCCTCGCCCAGCACGGCCTGCTCCGCCTGTTCAGCGGGCTCTGCGCTCTCGGCAGGCTCTGCGGTCTCCACAGGGGCCGCCGGTGCGGCGGGTTCCTGTGCAGGCTCGTCGCCGTCACGCGGGGGCAGCTTGCCGCCAGCCATCACGGTGTTGAACTCCTTCTCGTTGAGCTTTTCGCGTTCCATCAGAGCCTGTGCCAGCGCATGGAGCTGGTCGATGTGCTCCGTCAGGGTGCGGCGGCAGGTCTCGTAAGCCTCATCGATGATATCCCGCATCTCGCCGTCGATCTCGGCAGCGGTGCTCTCGCTGTAGCCCTTGCCCTGGGTGAAATCACGGCCCAGGAAGGTCTCCTCCTGCGAGGTGCCGTAGACCACAGGGCCCAGGCGCTCGGAGAAGCCGTACTTGGTGATCATCTGGCGGGCAATGTTGGTTGCCTGCTGCAGGTCGTTGGAGGCACCGGTGGAGATATCCTCCAGGATCAGCTGCTCGGCCACACGGCCGCCCAGGCTGGAAACGATATCCTCAAACATC
>OLXF01000350.1_pt1 | contig 19304 bp, 15 predicted proteins | sample 1673471 | NCBI WGS metagenome assembly OLXF01 (sample SAMEA103958113, study PRJEB25191) | human gut metagenome
GATTTGTGAAGAATACACAGGGACGAACAAAAACCGCCTCCTCCCCGATCGGGAAAATATAACCGCCGCGGCTCCAAATTTTCCTCACAAAAATATTGCAAAAAGAAAGGCCGCGGGTTAAAATTACTATGATTACCGCAATAAGATACCGATGGAAGTGGTTTGATGGCCGAAAACAATCTTTTCATTCATGCACTTGCGCGCTGCTGCGACGTTCTTTGGGAATACAACGCCACAACGCAAAGGATATTGATCCACCATGACAAGATCGCCCCCTTCCTTGTGGGGGAATCCCGATCGGTGGACGCGCTTACCGAAATTTTCAGAGAAAAATGCAAGCTGGACATCAGCGATTATAACTGGTCGCATTACCTGAACCGCGGATATCTCGACCATTTTCAAAGCTCGGGCAAAACCGCCGAGCATTTTCAGCTCCGCTTCAAGGCGAACGACTCCGGGCTGATGTGGTACAACATAACCGTGGAGACCGACGCGCCGGACACAATTCTGATTTCGGGGCGGAATATATATGATGAGGTCAAAAACGCCTCCCTCTACAAATCGGTCACTTTCTCCTTTGACAACATCCTGAACATTGATGCCGAAACCGGAACGTATGTAGTTGTGCACTCCCTTCGCTGGCCGAACGCCCCTATGGAGGAGTTTGACTATAACAGCCAGATGGAGCGGCTTTTCTCCAAATACCTTGTCGCCGAGGATGTAAAATACGTCTTTGACGGCATGCGCCTCGACGCCGTCGTAAACGCCCTCGAACAGCAGGACGAATATGAGCTGTTCTTCCGAATGATCAACGAGAGGGGCGAGCTTTCCTATAAAAAGGCCGTATTTACCTATGTTGACGATCAAAAGCAGTTCATCACCTACGCCCGCCTTGACATCAGCAACATTGTCAACCGGTACGAGCGCCAGATCGAGCTGATACGCAAGGAGAATTATCGGGACACCCTGACCGGCGCTCACAACCGCAATTTTTATGAAATGAAGCTGAAATACCGCTCGATTTCCGGCGGTGTGGCGGTCATTGACGTGGACGACTTCAAGCTGTGCAACGACACCTACGGTCACACGCTCGGTGATCGGGCGCTCCTGATGATTGCGAACGCCATTCAGCATTTTATGGAGCCGCAGGACATGCTCATACGCTTCGACGGGGATGAGTTTCTCCTTATCATGCCCGACGCCGATGAGAAGCGGTTTGAGGATACCCTTCAAAAAATACAGCAAAAAATCGAGGCGCTGTCCATCAAAGGCGCCGACGGCCCCAAAATCACCGTCAGCACGGGCGGTGTCATGGCCAGAGACGAGATCTGCGACACGGCGGTAGGCCGCGCCGACCGCCTCATGTACCGCGCAAAAAATCAGAAAAACACCTTCTTCACCGAACGCATGGCGGCCGAGGTGCCGGAGGCCGACCCCGGCAAAACTCCCGGCGAGGCCAGGGAGAAAATCCTCATCGTGGACGACTCCGCGCTGAACCGCATGGTGCTGCGGGAAATGCTGCAGGGTGATTTTGACCTGCTCGAAGCGGCCGACGGCGCGACCTGCCTCTCCATGCTGGAGGACGGCAAAAGCAGCATTTCTCTCATCCTGCTTGACATCGTTATGCCGGCCATGAGCGGCTTTGACGTTCTGGCCGAGCTGAACCGGCTGGAGATCACGGACGACCTTCCGGTGATCATCATAACCGCCGACGATTCGGCGCAGAATCTCCGCAGGGCGTACGACCTCGGCGCGAGCGATTACATCAGCCGCCCCTTTGACGCGAACATCGTGCGCCGCCGTATCCTGAACACCATAAAGCTCTATGCAAAGCAGCGGCGGCTGCTCTCCATCGCGACCAGGGAAACCAGAAAGCAGGAGCGCTCAAACCGCATGATGATTGATATTTTAAGCCGGGTGATCGGCCTGAAAAACGGCGAAAGCGTCCCCCACATCGAGCACATGCGGAAAATCACCTCGATCATGCTGGAGCAGCTGATGCTCATGACCGACCGATATTCCCTGAATCTGCAGACCTACGCCATGATGGCCACCGCCTCCACCCTGCACGACATCGGCAAGATGGGCATCGACAGCAAAATTATCAACAAGGCCGGAAAGCTGACCGCCGAGGAGTTTGAGCAGATCAAGCAGCACACCGTCATAGGGGAAAACCTGCTGAAAAGCCTTGACGAATACGCGGACGAGCCGCTGCTTAAAATCTCGGCCGAGATTTGCCGCTGGCATCATGAGCGGTATGACGGCAAGGGCTATCCCGACGGGCTGAAGGGAGAGGAAATTCCCATCTCCGCCCAGGTGGTCTCGATCGCCGACGCCTTCGACGCCCTCGTGAGCGAGCGGTCGTACAAAAAGGCGTACACCCACGAAAAAGCCTTTGAGATGATCGAGCAGGGAGAATGCGGCGTTTTCAACCCCCTGCTTGTACAATGCCTCAAGTCGGTCAGGCGGCGGCTTCTTGACGAGGTATACAATCCCCAAATTCGATGATGAGGTGATATTTTGCGAAAAGCGGCCTTTTTGCCCCTGCTGGCTCTGGTTCTGGCCTTCTGCATGATTTTCTGCTCCTGCAAAGGGGCGGATGAGGAGGCGGACGCGCAGCTTCCGATGCTCACGATCGGAAGTGATGTTTTCGAGCCGTATTTTTACATGAACGATCAATATACGGGCGTGGATATCGACATCGCGGCAGAGGCCTGCGCCCGCCTTGGCTATCGGGCGGTTTTTAGGCAGATCAAATGGCAGATCAAGGACAACTACCTCGAATCGGGAGAGGTGGACTGCCTCTGGGGCTGCTTTACCATGAATGGGCGGGAGGATCGCTACACCTGGGCCGGCCCCTATATGTCCAGCCGGCAGGTGGTCATCGTCCCGGAGGACAGCGACATCCGGACCCTCTCCGACCTGAACGGCAAGCGGGTCGCCGTCCAGAACAGCTCCAAAACGGAGGAGCTGTTTTTAAGCGGCGGACCGGATGGCAAAACCGAACTCCAGAGCCTTTATACCTTTCCCACCATGGCCAATGTGGTTTCGGCCATGAAGGATGAGTACGTCGACGCCTGCGCCGGCCACGAAAACGCATACAAAAGCTATATGAAGGATTGGGACAAGGCGTACCGCACGCTTGACGAACCTCTGATCAAGGCGGAGCTTGGCGTCGCCTTTCTGAAGGGCACCCACACGGAGCTTGCCGAAAAGCTGACCGATGTGCTGCGCGGCATGCGGGAGGACGGCAGCATTGCCGAGATCCTCTCGAAATACGATATAGACGCCGAAAAAGCCCTGTCGGAGGATGCACAATGACAAGAAAAGCGAGAAAAAAGCTCTTTTCCGAGCTGCATTTTTACCTTCTTCTGATCCTGATCGGTCTGGCCACTCTGGGGGCTGCGATGCTGTTCGGAAGCGGTATAAGCAAGTTGCAGGCGCAGAACAACCTTGACCGCTCCCTGGCCTATCTGAAAAGCCAATGCCTGGATTATACCGAGGTGCTGGGCTCGGATGAGATCAAGAGCCTCATTCGCCTCACCGAAAAGGCGCAGAGCATCAGCTATACCTTCTCGGTGAGTGAGGCAGCCCGCACCGACGACTTTGTCCGGGATTTTGCCGAGATGCAGCGGCTCGCCTGCCTTTTCATACTGGATGAGAACCTTCAGCCGGAGTATCAGTATTGCAAAAGCGGAAACGGGCTTTCCGACTGGAGCGACGTTATCGCCAACCCCGCCATTCAGAAGATCGTCACCTCCCCTTCGAAAATATATGCCTCACGCGTGGCCAGGGAGGGAAGCCTTTACGACATCGGCGCGGCCGCACGGAAGGACTCCGGCGGGATTGTTTTTGCCGTGCGCTACCAAAGCAGTGACGCGCGCACGTCCTTTCAGCTGGCGCTTGAGGATATGCTGGCCGGATACGACTCCAACCTGAACGGCAAGCTCTACATAACCGATGGGCAGACGGTCGTCGGCTCCAGCCAGGAGGAGGATTATCGCAAGGGAGCTGCCGACATCGCCTGCATCGCCGAGCTCGACCGCACCGCCGCCGGCAGCAGGCTGGCTCGAATTTCGGCCGACGGGCGGAGCTATTACGGCGGCCGGTCCTCCTTCCAGAATTATCAGCTTTATGCCGTTTTTGAGCAGAAGGATGTTTTCTCCTTCTGTCACAGCCTCATGCTTATGGCGCTTGCCACCTACTGCATCCTGATGATTTTCGTCGTCCTGATCCACAACCGGATCCGGAACCGTCATCTGGAGGAGGTCGGCCGGCAGTTTGAAATCATACGCTCGGTCAGCAAAATTTATCTGACCAACATTCTTGTCAACATAAAAAGCAACCGGCTGGAGTTTTTGTCCGGGCAGAGCGAGTTTCCGGAATATGACAGCCGCATGAATGCTGCCGCCAGCTTTGAAAAAATCTTTTTCCCATACGTTGCAGATGCCAACCGGGAGGCTTTCCGCCGTTTCTGCGATTTTCCCACCATGAGCAGCCGCCTCAAGGACAAGGATTATATCGAAATCTCCTACCAGAATTACCGGGGCGAGTGGCTCAACGACATGATTATCCCGAACGACGTGACCCCGGACGGTGAGGTTACAAGCTTTCTTCTGGTTACGAAAAGCATTGATGCCCAAAAGCGACTTGAGCTTGAATATCAACAAAAGCTGGAGCAGGCCGTCGCCAATGAGGCGAGAGCCAGCCGTGCTAAAACCGATTTCCTCCGGCAGATGAGTCATGACGTCCGCACACCGATCAACGTGATCCTCGGCATGATGGAGATCGAGGATCAGCACCCCGACGATCCGCAAACGCTGGCCGATTGCCGGAACAAGGCGAGAGAGGCGGCCACCTTTCTACTGGAGCTGGTCAACGATATTCTGACCATCAACAAGCTGAATTCGGGAAATTTCAAGATGACCAAACGCTCCTTCTCCCTGCATGAGGCGATGCGCAAAATCTACTCGATCGTAAAATGTCAGGCGCGAAACAAAAGCGTTTCCATTGAATGCAGCGAAATAAACATCCTTCATGACCAGGTCCTCGGTGAACCGCTGTATGTTCAGCAGATCGTTCTGAACGTCGTCAGCAACGCAATCAAATACAGCCGCAGCGGCAGCACCGTCCTTGTCTCTATCAAAGAGACGGCGCAAAACGACAGCTATGGAGAGTACACCTTCACCTGCACGGATCACGGCATCGGCATGAGCGAGGAATTCCAGAAGCGCATGTTTGAGCCCTTTTCGCAGGAGGCCTCCGAAGCGCTGTACAGCAGCAGCGGAATCGGCCTCGGCCTGTCGGTGGTCAAAAAGCTGACCGATACCATCGGCGGCCGGATACATGTCGAAAGCCGGAAAAATCACGGCACCCGGTTTGAAATCATCCTGCCCTTTACCTATGCCCTGCGCGAGAAGGAGGAGGCGCCGGCCGCCCGCACCGACAAAACGGACATAAGCGGCCTGCGCGTTCTGATTGCCGAGGATAACGAGCTGAACATGGAAATTGCCGAGCATTTCCTGAAAAACGGCGGCGCAGAAATCGTCAAGGCGAAGGACGGCAAGGCGGCTGTCGAAATTTTCTCAGCCGCAAAGCCGGGAGAAATCGACGTTATCCTCATGGACATGATGATGCCGGTCATGAGCGGCACCGATGCCGCCCGCGCTATACGGGCGCTGGATCGCCCCGACGCAAAGGCCGTGCCCATCCTTGCCATAACAGCCAACCTCTTCGACGAGGATATCGCCGCCTGTCTGAGCGCCGGCATGAACGGCCACATCGCAAAACCGATCTCACAGAGCAGCCTTATCCAGGCGATCTGGAAATACACAAAGGGAGGGGTTTGAATTGGAGCTTTCGGAATTTTATACATCCATCGGCTCGGATTTTGACGAGGTTGCCGCGCGCCTTGAAAGTACGGCGCTGATCGCCCGGCTTGTAGGAAAGTTCGCCGAAGATCCAAGCTTTTCCGAGCTTGAGAGAAGCCTTGCAGCGGGCGAGGTCGAGCCGGCCTTCCGCGCCGCGCACACCCTGAAAGGGATCAGCGCAAACCTCGGCTTCTCCGGGCTTTACAAAAGCGCCTCCGCACTGACCGAGCTGCTGCGAACCGGCAGCCTCGACGGCGCCGCGCCTCTGTTCGGCGAAGTGAAGGCCGAGTATGAAAAAATCCTTTCGGGAATTGCCGCGCTTTAAATTTTTTCAATCGGGTAAAAAAGACTTGCATTCCTCGGATTTTTGTGATACAAATATATTTACCAAAAGAATTTTAAAAGGCAAATCTGCCGAAAGGCAGAGACGCAAAGTTATGGTGTCTAAACATCCTTTATGATGCATGACCGGCCGACTGCAAACACTTTTTGTGGATGCAGTCGGCCTTTTTGTTTTGCAAAAATTTATAAAAAACTGCCCAGTGGGCGTCGTCCCCGGCTTTTTGGAGAAGTGCAATGAACAGTATTTTTGAAGAACTCAAAATGGCGCTCGGCTGCCAGTATATCTCGGACATTCGCAGCGAAAAGCCCATCCGGATTCTCAACCTCATCAACTGCATGGCGCTTTCGCGATACAGCCTGGCCGAGCTTTCCAGCCTTTCGGAATACATTTCCGAAAAGGTCATCCACTTTGAAAGCCACGCACAGGCCGAGGCGCATTTTTCAACCCAGCTGAGCAGCCTTATGGAAACGGAGGTATAGCAAAATGAAACGCTCCCCACTTGGCAGAGTCCTGTTTGCCATCGGCGGCGTGCTCTGCGCGCTGCTCCTGGTGATACTGGCCTGCAACCTGACCATCATCATAAAAGGTACGCTCCATCCCGACAAACCGCCTACAGTTTTCGGCGTGGCGCCCATGGTTGTGCTTTCGGGTTCCATGAGCGGGTCGGCCGAGGATCATATTGAGGTCGGCGACCTCATCTTCTGCACCCGGCCGGATGTCGAAGCCCTTCGGGAAGGGGACATTGTCTCCTTCATGGATGACAAAATCGTAGTCACCCACAGGATTGTCAAAATTGAGGAGCAGAACGGACAAAAGCTCTTCACCACTAAGGGCGACGCCAACAACACCGAGGACCCGCCGATTTCGTCCGATCAGATCATCGGCAAATACGCCGGAAGGATTCCGCGGCTGGGGGATTTTGCCATATTCCTTCAAAAGCCCCTTGGAATGGCGGTCTTTATCGGCATTCCGGTTTGCGCCTTCATCATATATGACATTATCCGCCGGCAGCGTCAGGCCAGAAAAGGCAGTGATGAAACCCAAAAGCTCAAGGAGGAGCTTGAGCGACTCAAGGCGGAAAAACAGCAAGCCGGCCCTCAAAAGCATATATAACCTTTGGCTATTTTGCAAGGCTATCCGCCACCATATGCCTGCAAATTATATACTGCAGCATAATGCTGTAAATTATAGCACATTTAATGTATTAGGAGGAAATAAAAAATGGCTAAGAAAAACAACTGGACAATGAAAACTGCCGCAGTTCTCACTGCACTCGTACTTATCACTTCCTGCTTTGTGGGAAGCACCTTCGCCAAGTATGTAACCAGCAAAAGCGGCAGTGACAGCGCGAGAGTCGCCAAATTCGGCGTTACCATCATCGGAAGCTCCGGAATGTTCGACAAGACCTATACGACACATGACGGTTCCTTTACAATTGCGGCCAGCAGCGTCGTTTCCAGCGATGAGGACAAGCTGGTTGCGCCCGGAACCAGCAAGAAGCTGGGCTCCTTTGCCATGACCGGCACGCCCGAGGTTGCCGTTCGTGTAAGCTATAATGCCGACACTTTCAGCCTCACCAACTGGACCACCGGCAATGAGGAATACTGTCCCCTTGTTTTCACCGTTGCAGGGGAGGAATTCAAAATTGGCGGAAAAGATAAGCTCGACCAGGATATCAGTAACGTCCAAGCCCTCGAAAACGCCGTGAAGTTTGCAATCCAGAACTATTCTCAGAATTATCCTGCCGGCACCGATCTCTCCACCAAAACGTCGGAGAACCTCTCGGTCAGCTGGGCATGGCAGTTTGAGGATGAAACCGAAGGCGCTTATCAGACCAACGCCAAGGATACCGCACTTGGCAACCGTGCCGCGACCAACAAGGACGAGGCCGGAAAGATCGACTTCAAGGTTACCATGACTGTAACCCAGATCGACTAAATCCACGGCACTGCAAACCGCATAACTGGTTTTAGAATACCGGGGCCTTCGTCAAGTGGCAAACGAAGGCTCCGGTACATACTCAAAAGCCTTATATTATAAGACCTTCGAGTATGTACCGGAATCCCACCGAAGATAAACACGAAAGGAGCAAAAAGCGTGAAAGGAGCAAAAAGCCTCCATCGTTTTCTACTTCCATGCCTTGTTCTGCTTTTTATCATACAAGTGCTTCTGCTCCCCGCAGCACTCGGGCTGACCTTTGCTTCCCGTTCGGTTAATCCCGAGCATATTTTAACCTACGCACCCGGCTCGCTGCAATTCGACAGTGATACCGAGGTTTTGGATAACGGGTCGGCCAGACTCTCGCTTTTCGAGGCAGCATACAGTAACGTCCTGTCCGAAAGCGGAGAAAAGGTCATTGCGCCCGGAACGAAAAAAAGCAGTATTATAAGACTTAAAAACAATTCTAAAGGTGAAATTTCCTACACCGCCGTGCTCTGGTCAAACAGCACAGCAAAGGAGGAGACTGCCGTCGCCTCTCTTTCCGGAGAGGGCTTTTCGGACACGGCTGTCCCTACGCTTCCCGCCGGGATAGAGGCCGACGCGGTCATCCGGGTGGTAGAGGGAAAAGTTGCCTCTCAAAGCATGCAGGATTTTGACATCGGCTGGATTTGGAATTTCGAGGACGCGGAAAATTCCGAGGCACGCGATCTGCTGGACACGGCGTTCGGAAATAAATCGGCGGATGGAGCGCCTGACAGCATCACAGTCGGATTTTATATTGTTGTGACCGACGGCGGCGTTCACGTCACGCCCGAAGCGCCCAAAACCGGCGACACGGCCGCAGTTTTGGGCTATGGCTTGTGTTTTGTGCTCAGCGTAATTGTCCTGCTGCTCCTCATCTTCGACAGGAGAAAAGCGAAAAAATATGAAAGCTAAAAGATTCCTATCCCATTTTGGAAAGGTTTTCGGGACGGTCTTGACGGTTGTTTTGGCAGTTGTACTTGTCTCTAACATATACGTCCTGGCCGCCCAAAATATTTTTGGGCAAAAAAATCCCACGGTGTTCGGCTTTTCCACGGCCGTGGTCGTAACCGGAAGCATGTCCCCGGCCATAGAGGCAGGTGATTTTATCGTGACTCGGCGCTGCACCGCTTATGAGGTCGGCGACATCGTCACCTTTGCGGGAGATGGCAGCACGACCACCCACCGAATTGTCCGAGAGACGGCCGACGGCCTGATCACCAAGGGTGACGCCAACGACGCGGAGGATTTGCAGCCGGTTTTGGAAAGCCGGGTGATCGGCAAAGTAGTCTTGACCATCAGAGGCGCTGGCAGCCTGCTGCTTGCGCTGAAAAGTCCGCTGGGGCTTCTCTGCCTTCTGGCAGTTCTGCTGATCGCCATGTATCTTCCCGGATTTGTAAAACAAAAAAGGAGCTGAGCAGATTGGAAGAACGAAACGAAAAGGCAAGGCTCAGACTCCCGCTGCGAGCATATATCCTCTACCTTCTGCTAATCGCGTTTGCGCTGACCGGCGTGACCTTTTCGAGATATATCACCACCTCAGCCGGCAGTGATTCGGCCAGGGTCGCCACCATAAAGCGGTTGGAGATCACCGAAACCGGAAACTTTGCCGAGCCTCAAACCTGGGTGATTGCCCCCGGCGCTAACATCGAGAAAAAGGCGGTTGTTGAATTTGACGGCAGTGAAATGGCCTGCTATGTCTTTCTGGAAATCAAGGCGCCGGCCTGGCAGCACTCCGCCGCGCACAAATACACCTTTGCCGATCCGGCAAGCGGCGCAGAGGCCCTCTCATGGGAGGTGGCCGACGGCTGGAACTTTCTATGTGAAGATGAAGGGAACGAGGTTTTCTACCAAATTGTCGGTGCCAACACCCCTTTCTCGGCCGACATCATCGGCAGGGACGGATTCATTACCGTAAGTGAGAAGATCACGAAAAGCAATTTGGACGTTTTTCCAAAAGCGCTTGACCTGACCTTTGAGGCAACGGCCGTTCAGTATCAAGGCTTCGGCGAGGGATTGGCCGAAGGCTATACCGACACTGACCGGGCCATGGCGGCCTGGAACACCGTGAAAACGCAATAGCCACCCGAAAGGAGATTTGGCGAACATGAAGCTTTGGACAAAGAAAAAATCCTATATCCTGCGGCTGCTGTCGGCAATCATCTGCCTTTTGGTGCTCGCAAACGTCGTTCCGTTCCAGATGCTCGGCGCAGCGTTCCTCACCGCACCGGAGGTTTCGGTTACCGTGGATGGCGCGGCAGTTTCGGAGATTATACTGCCGCAGACCGACAAAATCACCCTGACGGCCAACGCCTCCCCCGAAAAGCGGGACACCGCCTTTCAGTGGCAGATTCTGACCGGCACGCAGGACGGAGAGTGGGTCAACATTCTGGACGCGACCGCAAAGGAGCTCACCCTTTCCTACGCCGTGGTCGAAAGCCTGCTGGACAATTCGGGGAGTGTTTGCCTCCGCGCCAGCGCGCAGAACGGGGAATACACCGGCTACTCCGCCCCGGTTGCGGTGACGGTACACTATAACGCCCCGGAGGATGAAACCGCCCTTCTCTCCCCCGCTCCGCAAGCGATCGAGCTGCGTGATGCCGCGGACGAGTCCAATAGTGAGTATGTCCATATTTCCATAAACTATCTCGACTCGGTCACGGGACGGGCCATATACAACGGTTTTTCGGCGCAGATACAAAAGGGCACGTCCTACACCAACTCGGTCATCTCCCCCACCTACCTCGGCTATGCGCCCTACTACAATCCCGATCATCCCGCCATCGGCCTGCCCGATGAGGGAGAGGTGGACGCATCCGCGGACGCTTCGATTATCCGGCTCGATATTCCCGAAAGCTTTGACGGCGACAGCTATGTCGTCAACGTGTATTACAAGCCCATCAAGGTGCTCTATGCGGCGAGGTATTTCTTCCAGAACATAAATGACGACTTTTACTCGGAGGATCTCGGCCTTTACAAGCAGGATTATGCTACGACCGGCACCATCATCTCCAACAAACAAATGGAGGCCAGCGACCCCGATAAAACCCAAGGCTTTACCAAGCTCTATCATTATCCCGAGGCGGTGGCGGCCGACGGCTCGACGGTTTTTGAGTGCTATTACGACCGCAATTACTATATCCTGAATTTCGACATGAACGGCGGCTACGGAACCGAGCCGGTTTATGCAAGATACGGCGCCCCCTTCCTGACCACAGAGCCGACAAGGCACGGCTACACCTTTGTCGGCTGGGATCTTCTGGAGGACGGGGTCGGCGACGGAAGTCCCGATCCCCTGCCCTCCACCATTCCGGCCGAGAATCAGACCTACAAAGCCATCTGGCAGCCGATCAGCACCCAGTACACCACCGTATACTGGATTCAGAACGCCGACGACGACAATTACAGCTACATGGGCCGCGCGGTGCGCTATGCCGACGCGGGAAGCTTTGTCTCGGGATCGGACGGCCCCATGTGCGACAGCACCGACGAAGGCCATACCCACACCTCCGCCTGCTACCCCAACGAGCATTTCGAGTTTCAGGAGGCCGACCAGAACGTGGAGGTCAAGGGCGACGGATCGACCATTGTAAACGTCCGCTACACCCGGAAGTATTATACCTTGCGCTTTATCTATGCCAAGGAGTATAACGGAGCTTACGACTGCTACAACCCCAGCGGTTTTAATGGGATAAGCTATGCAGTCGTGGGCGGAAGCACCCACGGCTTTGGAAACCAGAACACCACCAGAAGGCCGTGGCCGAACGGCACCGGCAACGACTATTCCCTCGACGACATCATTTACAACATGAACAAGACCGAGGGGAACAGCGAACAGTGGGGCACGATTTATGAAACGATGGATCAAACCGAAGACCTCTCCCGCCTGCCCCAGATCATACAGCCGAGCGTCGAAAACGCCGCATATTCCACCGGCGTTTATCCCGAGCCGGGAACCGGCTATACCGGAAGCGCCAAGGGCAACACCGGCAACGGAAACTACAACATCCAGGGCGACCGGTTCTACTACTTCGATCTGACCGCCCGTTACGGCGCCGATCTCTCCCAGCTCTGGCCGGCGGCCGTCTTTGACAAGGTCAAGGTGGCGCACCCCGACAAGCATATAGACAACGGCGGCGCAGACAACCTTAAAAACGACGGATGGGGAAACTACGCCTTCCTTGCCGGCTGGAACGGCGAGTACAAGGTCACCTATTCCCTCCGGAACGACAACTCCACCATCAAGGGCAATTATCAGAAGCTGGACGATACCGTCCTCTTCGGCGCGCTCGGAGACAAAACCTTTACCTATGACAGCGACCGCATCATAACCACCACGGCGACGGTCGGCGGCAAGAAGGTTACCTCCCGCGTCAACTACTTTGTCAACTTTTTCAACAACGGCAAGGGCGTGTCCTGGAACGTTCCGCGGGAGTGGAACTATGACCTTTTTGTGCCCATATTTGATGGAGAGCTGACCGCCGATCAGATCACCACCGTGCAGCAGTACGGCAATGACAAAAAGACCTGCGACATCGGCGGGTACACCTATTACTACTACAAGCTGAACAATACGATCTACCGCCTTTTCGATCAGGTAGTCACCAGCGATGATGGCACGGTTGCAAAAAATCAAACCCAAACCGCGCTGGAAGGCTTCGCGTTTGAGGATGGAGATCTCAGCGACTACTGCGCCCGCGCCGAAAAAATCGATAACGGCACCCTGACGGACGGGCGCACGTCGTACACCGTCCGGTTTTTCTACAAGCGCGACACCTTCGACCTTGTCAAGCACAACCACAACGAACAGCCCCAGACCGAGTCGGATGTGGAGTTTGACAGCGATGTGGACAGGTTTGTATATGATGACGACGGCGATCAGATTGTCCCAAGCTATCCCACCACCCTCAAAAAAGGCGCCTATGTGTTCAGAGGCTGGTACGAAAGTCCCGGCTGCTACGACGGCACGGAGTATACGGCCGGGACGAGGATGCCCGCCTCGGACTTTTCTCTCTATGCCAAATGGGAGATCGTCTCCCACACGGTGTGGTTCTTCAAGGACTATGACTCCATGCTGAATTTTCAAAACTACGGCGATGAAAGCGGCCTGATAGAAACGCGCAGCGTTCCGCACGAAAGCGTCGTCGGCGACATCGACGACGCAGAGGACAGTGACTATGATTTCAGCGGCTGGTTCCAGATGAAAAAGGAGGAGAAAACCGCTTTTTCTCCCCCGGACACGCCGATCATAAACGATACCTACGTCTTTGCCGACTGGGGCTCTCAATCGGCGCAGCCGTATGTCATACACTACGCCCTCGACATACCCGAAACCGATGAAAGCGTTCTCACACTGCTGAACGCGGCGGCCAACGGAATGCCGGAGGACAACACCGAGTACACAGTCACTGTAAACGGCGTGCAAACGAAATACGTCTACCTCGACAGCGACGGGAGGTATCACCTCTCCATCGCCGACCGGACAAAGGGCTTTGCCTATCAGGGCAACACCCGGACCTTCCATCCCAAAACCGGAAACCCCTATGACCAGCTTTGGGACGGATACAACAACGGGTATTATCCCACGCTGGCCAGCCACTCCATTTCCATCCGGTATGAGGCGGACAAGGAAAATCCGCAGCACAACGTCTTTACCTTCACCTATGTCCACATGGACCGCATTGATTACACCGTGGAGTACCGGCGCCTCGACACCGGGGCGTATATTTCCTCCGCGCCCGGAAACGGCAAAGTGGATAAGCAGACCTTCCTTTCGGTGGTGACCGAGCGGTTCGCGGTAGTAACCGACATGATCCCGGACGCTTTCTACAAGCGGCTTATCCTCGCGGTGGAAAAGCAGGAGAACGGAAGCGTCATCTCCTCCCCCGACAATGTTGTGACCTTCTATTATTCGCAAAACAGCGCCAACGCCTTCTACGCGGTTCACCACATGCTGCAGAACATCGATGCCGCCTCCGATCTGCCGCAGTCCGACGGAAGCGGCGGCTACACAAACTATACCGAAAACAAGGCGCACACCGAAGGCATCGGCAAAATCGGCGAGGAAATCCAGGTTGCGCCGCAAAGCTTCATCGGCTTTACGGTTTACGGCAAGGGGCAGGTTAAGGGAGAGCCCGAATTCACCGACCTTCAGGACACATCATCGGATCACCCCTATTTTAACATCACAATTGAGGCGGAAGGAACAGAGCTTTATATCTTCTACACCCGCAACATTCAAAATTACAAGATATACCACCTCCGCTATGGAACCAACATCAGCAATCTTGACGCTCTGGAATATAACGCCACCGATCAGGGCAACGGGGTTCTGACACCGATTGAGAACGGCTCGGGCAAGAACGGAAGCACTGTAACCGCCTCCTGCAAGACGTCCGCCGAAATCCCGGGCATGAGCTGCGTTTCGGAATTTACCAAAACCATTGTGCTCCGTGCCAATGATAGCCAGAATTACATTCTGTTCTACTACTCACCTCTTCAGTTCACGGTGGAATACAAGGTCTGGCAGTTCGGCGGCGGAAGTCTTGACAAAAGCATCGAGGTTGTAAACGGAACCGATCCGTTTACCGGCTCTTCTCCCACCGCGCAGACCGGCTACAGCTTCGAGGGCTGGTATCTTGATGAGGCCTGCACGCAGCCGGTGGTTTCCACCCCTGCCGCCGACGATGACAAGGCCACGCTTTCGGAAGATCGGCTGATCCCCACGACCGCAAATCTTGACCCGATCCCGAAAATCAACGTTTTTTATGCAAAATTCCTCCCGACCTACGGCGACCTTACCATCACCCGCCAGAACGGCGCAGACGGGCAAAGCGGCGGAGAACAAACCTTTGTCTATAAGCTGACGTCGGTGCAGAATCCCGAGCATGTCCTGTACGCCTCGATCACCGGAAACGGCAGTGCGGTCATCAAAAACCTACCCTGCGGGGATTACGTCATCGAGCAGGTGAACGGCTGGTCATGGAGATATTCCGACGGCAAAAAGACCGTCTCGCTCCCGCAGGAGGGCTGCTCCGTCCGGTTTGACGCGGAGGCCGAAAACGAGAGCTGGCTGAACGCAAACAGCAAAAAAAACCAGAACAGAAAGGGATGAGCCGGGTGCGCAAAAAAACCAATCGAATCCTCCTCTGTGCCGCGGCTCTGACCCTTGCGGCGGCCATAGGCATAACCGTCGCCTTCATGTTCAGGCGGGCGACGGCCGAAAACCAGTTTGTTCCGGCACAGGTTTCCTGCACCGTTCACGAAAAGCTTGACGGCGTCGAATATACCGACGGCCTCCACTCCGGCACGAGAAAGACCGATATCACGGTGGAAAACACCTCGAACATCGCTGTCTTTATCCGCCTGCGGGTGGTGTCGAACTGGGTAAACGCCGCCGGAGAGATCATCGGCATCTCCTCCAAAATGCCGGAGCTGTCCCTTATGGACAACTGGATCAAAGGCTCGGACGACACCTACTACTATCTTCTTCCGGTGGAAGCGGGTGCTTCCACCGCGCCCCTCTGCGCGCCGATCTATCTGGAGGAATCCACCGACCGCGACGGCAGCGCGGTTTATCAGAACGTCGAGCTGTTTGCCGAGGTGATACAAGCCTCCCCCCAAAAGGCGGCCACAGCAGGCTGGGGCGTCACTGTAAGCGAGGGAAAAATCACCTCCGCCCCGTAATTTTTTTAAAAAACCGAACCGTTTCTCCTTTCAAAGGAACGGTTCGGTTTTTTGATATTCTCAAAAGGACTGCGCACGGAGTCGATTTCCCCGAAAAACGCAAAAATGCCGGAGGGGGCAAAGCAGTGGGTGCTTTATCCTCTCCGGCAGAGCCGTACTCTATAAAATCGACCGACAGGCCGGATGACCGGCCGATCAGCCCTGCAGCATGTCGAGGATCTCCTCCTCCGACTTGCCGCCGACCGATTTGGAAACCATCTTGCCATTCTTCATCACCACAAGGGTAGGGATGCTCATGATTCCGAATTTCTCGGCCAGCTCGGGCTGCTCGTCCACATTGATTTTGCCGACCCTGGCATTCTCCGCCTTTTCGGCAGCGGCGTCCACAATGGGAGAAAGCATCCGGCAGGGTCCGCACCACGCGGCCCAAAAATCCAGCAGCACCGGTACGGGAGACTGCAAAACCTCTGTTTCAAAATTTTCCTTGGTAATTGTAAGCGGCGCCATAATTGTTCTCCTTTCAAAATAAATCGAAACGGTACAGCAAAACCGCCGCGCGGAAATCCCCGGCGTTTGCGGACGCGCACCGTTTCTTTTATTATACACCATTTTGCGATGTAATCCAGAGCTATTTTTTATAATGAAGCAAATCGGAGCAACAAAAATTTCTCCGCCAAAAGCCTTGCCCTGCACACAGAGCCTTTGCAGGATACGATTTTCACACAGCGCCCGGACGCCGCGCCGGCACTAAAACGCCTGTGAGGCGGGAGGCCTTTCGCAAAAAGCAGATTACTCCCGCCGGAACATGGCGATCAGCCCGTAATACAGCGGGATGGTCAAAAAGATCACCCAGGTCGGGTGCCAGATGTGCGCAAAAAGGCCGATGAAGAGATAGACGGCCGCCGTCAGCACCGGGTATGCAAAATGGTTGGGGTTGCGCTTTTCCACCGCGTCAATCAGGGAGTAAAAAAGCGGAATGGTTAAAAACAGCAGCCATGCAATGTACCAGGCGTCCAGTGCAAAGCCCAATACAAGAAAAGCGATCACGGTGCAGATCACATAGGGAAAGCGCTTCAGTCCCTCGTGGCTGCGGCCGCCCCTGGTAAAGAGGTGGTCGGACAAACGAGGCTCCTTTCCGGCGCCGTCGTCGACATACACGCCGCCGGGGCCGACATGCACCTGCGCTCCATTCCGATCCAGCACATGCACTCCGTCGCGCAGGTTGATGTCCACCTTGTTTCCGTCCTTATCATGGACATGGATACCATGGCGGAAGCTGACAAAATCCTTTCGGGGAGGCTGCTCGTCCTCCTGCTCGGACGAGTCGGGCGAGGACGCAGCGCCGCTCTCCTCCCCCGCGCTTTCTTCCGCTGCGGAATCCTTTGCCGAGGCGTCCTCCTTTAAGCCATCCGATTCCGCCGGATCGGCCGGCGCAGCGGCAACCCCCAGCATCTCATCCAGAGAGACGCCGTACACCTGTGCAAGCAGCACCAGGTTGTCGGTGTCGGGAGAGGCCTCCGCCCGCTCCCATTTGGAGACTGCCTGCCGGCTGACTCCAATCCGTTCAGCCAGCGCCTCCTGAGAGAGGCCGCTCTTTTTACGCAGGGCATACAGCCGATTGGCCGTTTCGATGTTCATACGCTATATTCATCCTTTCCTGATTGGCGAGGCCGGACGGCCGGATGATAGATTGACCATTCTCACCCGGTCAACAGAATTGTGCGGTCGTACGGCCATACGGTCGTGCGGTCGTGCGGTCGTGCGGTCGTGCGGTCGTGCGGTCGTGCGGTCGTGCGGGCATATCGGAAAATTCTCCGCCCGGCCGACATCTGTAAAACCAAGGGCTCACGCCGAACCCGGCGGCCTCGCCTTCTTGCTTTTTGAGTATAGAGAAAAGCGCGCGGTTGCGCTATACATTCGGCTTTTCAATCGCGCAACCGGCGGTTGCATCCCGGCCTTTGCGCAGCTTTTGCAGGTGCTGCAGCAAAGCCTCCCTCTGATTTGGAAGGTTTTGCGCAATCATATCCGACAGCAGAGATGAAAGCAGACGGCCAACCTCCGGCCCGGCGGGAACACCGGCCGCGATCAGGTCGTCCCCCTTCACCGCCATGTCGCGCAGGCTGCAGCAGAGGTTCTGTGCAATCACCTGCTCCAGAATTTCCTCCAGCCGGTCGACCTCGGCCCATTGCTGCAGGCGGTACCTCTCGGCCTTTCCGGCCGCGTCCGCCCGCTGACAGGCAAAGAGGCGGCGCACCGTCCCCTCCCCATAGCGAAAGAGCAGCCGCCGCAGGCTGGCGACGGTTGGCTCGGGGCGGAGGTCATGCGCCCCGACCAGCGTGATGATCAGGCGCTTTGTCCGGCTGTCGCAGGCCAGCCGGGAGAGAATCCCCTCCGCCATCCGGGCGGAGAGGGCGGCATGCCCTTTGAAGTGATCGACCCCCTCCCGCCGCACGCGGCAGGCCGGCTTGCCCGCATCGTGCAGCAGCATGGTCAGCCGCAGCGCCGGTTCGGGCGGCGCCGCACCGACCGCAACGGCCGTATGCTCCCACACGTCATACTGATGATAAACCGTCTGCTGCGGACAGACGTACATGGGTTCCAGCTCGGGCAGTACAGCAAACAGCACCGGCGCGAACTGCAGCAGCACCTTTGTCGCCGCCCGCCCGCAGAGCAGCCCGGTCACCTCCGGCAGGAGGCGTTCGGCCGCCACCAGCGACAGCCGCGACCGCAGACTGTGCATGGCGGCCGCCGTCTGCTCCTCCACCCGGAACCCGAAGCGGGAGGCAAAGCGCGCCCCCCGCAGAATACGCAGTCCATCTTCCATAAACCGGCGCTCTGGCTCCCCCACGGAGCGGATGATGCCGCGGCGAAGATCCTCCCGCCCGCCGAAGGGGTCGATCAGCCCCCGGTCGGGGTGCCAGGCCATCGCGTTGATTGTAAAGTCCCGACGGGCAAGATCCTCCTCCAGCCGGCGGCTGAAGGCAACCGCGTCGGGGTGCCGGCCGTCGGAGTAGCCGCCGTCCACGCGATAGGTCGTGATCTCCACCGCGAGGCCGTCCTCCACCAGGGTCAGCGTACCGTGGGAGAGTCCGGTCTCCAGCAGGCGGCGGCCGGCAAAAATCTCCTTCATCCGGGCGGGCGTGGCCGAGGTCGTCAGGTCAAAGTCCTTCGGCGTCTGCCCGCAGAGCATGTCGCGCACCGAGCCGCCGACGAGATAGGCCTCTTCTCCGCCGCGCTCGAGCGTGTCGAGTATTTTAAAAATCACCGGCGGCAGCTGCATGACCCGTTCCTCCCTCCCCGGATTTCTTCCCATTCAGTATAGCACATTCCGGGAATATTTTCGCAATTTTTTGGATTGTACATTTTACTAAAAAAACACAAAAGAATTGTTGACAGTCCACAAATTTTATCATATAATAAAGTTACCATCATAGGCTGCCACA
>OLXF01000352.1_pt1 | contig 19277 bp, 11 predicted proteins | sample 1673471 | NCBI WGS metagenome assembly OLXF01 (sample SAMEA103958113, study PRJEB25191) | human gut metagenome
CCGAGAAGAGTCAGGATAACCGCCACAAAATTCATATCAATCTGCAGACGGAACAGCACACAGGCGAAGAAGGCCATAAAGCAGTCAATCACCAACGCCAGCAAAGCCATCAGGCCGGAGGAAACGCCGCCGATCTTTCTGAACCGGATTCCGATATAGATGATTACGATCACCGCCGCAAACAGCACGGCCACCAGCGCCTTCACGAAGAAGGAGCGCGCCACGGTCGGGTTGACAGTATTGGAGTCGCCGAGTTCGATGTTGTTATCCGGGAATTTTTCTTGCAAGGCGTCCAGCAGCGCGGCCTGATCCTCGGCCGACAGTGCACTCTCGCCCGCAAGGGAGACGACCAGTTTGGAGGAAGCGTCCGAGATACCGGTGCTCTGGGTCACGCTGACCTCCTGCCCGAGATGCTCATGCAGCGCGGATTCAAAATCCGACACGCTGATCTCATTCTCATAAGTAAAGGTAAAGCGGCTGCCGCCCTTGAAGTTGATGTCCAGATTCACTCCGAAAATCAGGGCGACCACAATACCCACAACCGCGATGGCGGCCGGAATAAAGATGAGCCGGTTGACATTCTTGACAAAATTGATCTTTGTGGTCCGGCTCGGCTTGGCGCCGCCATACAGCGACGGCTTGCGCAGACCCTTCAGCTGGGAGATGGATTTCATCATCACGCGGGTAGCGCCCACGCCCATGATCAGGTTGAAGATAACACCGATCAGGAGGGTATAACCGAACGAATAGATCGAACCGGTGATCGAAGAACTCAGCCAGCTGAACATCCAAGCCAGCGGATTGTCCGGCGTACCGAAAGCGCCCATCAGCACAACGGATACAATAACAACCGTAACGTTTCCGTCCAGAATGGCGCTCCAGGCGTTTTTATAACCGGCGGCAATCGCGCCGTCGATGGTCTTGCCGTTGGCAAACTCTTCCTTAATACGCTCGGCCACGATTACGTTGGCATCCACGCCGATACCGATCGAGAGGATGATACCCGCGATGCCCGGGATGGTCAGCGTAAAGCTGGACATATTCGGGAAGAAGCCCGAAATACAGGCGATCATGCCGCCCACCTGTCCGAGCAGGGCGATCGAAGCGATCACGCCCGGCAGACGATAGCGGATAATCATCAAAATGCAGATCAGGCCGAACGCAATCGCACCGGCGATCAGCATGACATTCAGCGCCTCCGCGCCGAGGGTCGGGCTGACAATCTGCAGCTTGGAGTCGTCAACAGTCAGCGCAAAGGGAAGCGAACCGGCGTTGATCTTGTTGGCCAGCTCGGTCGCCGAGTCGGCGTCAAAGTTACCGGAGATCATGGCCTGTCCATCGGTGATCGCCTCGTTTACCGTCGGAGCGCTGATCATGGTGTTGTCCATCCAGATCGAAATCTGCTGGTTCACAAGCCGCGCCGTCGCCTCGGCAAACTTGGTCTTTCCTTCCGACGTCAGCGTCAGGGAGACAACATAAGCGCCGGTTTCTTGATTGACCGTAGCGGTGGCATGGTCGATGTCAGCCGCACCCGACAGGACCACCGTGTCCTGCGTCGTCCCCTCACAGAAGGTCAGGAGAGCCGTCTCTCCCAGCTCCTGCACAGCGGTGGTCGGATCAAAGTCGCTCTCGCCCGATTTCCAGGGGAAGCGCACGATCACCTGCTTGTTGGAATAGTCGGTGTAAACCTCGCTATCCGTTATGTTCTGATTCACAAGACGGGTTTCGATAATTTCCTTCGCGGCGTCCATGTCATCATCCGTGATGCTGTCCGCCTCAATATCCGGGGCAAAGACGGCCTCCACGCCGCCCTGAATGTCGATACCCCAGCGAATATCCTCCGCCCCTTTGACATACACAATCCGATTATCGCCGTAATAATTGCTGATGCCGAAAAAGGCAGCAAACGTCAGCGAAATGATCAGTATGGCAACAATGAAAAACCACGGTTTTCCAACTCTCTTCATTGGCCAAGTCCTCCAATACTTCTTACTTCTGCCCGAAAAGCGGGCAGCGGATTCACGGTGCTCTCCGCCGCCCGTTTTCAAACAATCTTAAATTAAATTATAAAGGCTATCCCCTATAAAGTCAATGTGCAAGCCGCAGATTTTTACACATTTTTTCTAAATTTTCGGGTAAATTCCCGCTTTGGTTGTGCAAACTCCCCTGCTTTTTTAAGGGAGGCTTATTCTCTACAGCGTCCGGCCGGTCAGCTTTTCGAGGCAGGCGAGTTTGACCGCCACACAAAGCAGATCGGCGGCGGCGGCCAACTCCTCCACACTCGGGTAGGAGGGGGCAATCCGCAGGTTGCTGTCATGCGGGTCGCGGCCGTAAGGATAGGTCGCGCCCGCGCCGGTCAGAATCAGGCCGGCGTCCTTGCACAGGGCGGCCACGCGGGCGGCGCAGCCCTCCATCACATCGAGGCTGATAAAATACCCGCCGTCCGGGTCGGTCCATTTGGCAATGCCCAGCCCGTCAAGGTTTTTCTGCAGCGCGTCCAGCACGGTCTGGAATTTGGGGCGCAGAATCGCCGCGTGGCGCTTCATGTGCGCCAGCACATCCTCCACCGAGTGGAACATGCGGGCATGACGGAGCTGATTGAGCTTGTCCGGGCCGATGGTCTGATAACTCATGCGGTGCTTGACCTCCCCGATCAGAGAGGGGCTGGCGGCCATGGCGGCAAGCCCCGCGCCCGGGAAGGTGATTTTGGAAGTAGAGGTGAACAGCATGACCCGGTCGGGATGTCCGGCGGCCACGCACTCCTCATAAATATTGGCCAGCGGCGCCAGCTCATCCTTCAGATAATGCACGACATACGCGTTGTCCCACATGATGACAAAGTCGCTGGCGGCCGTCTCCATCCGCGCGAGGCGGCGGACAACCTCATCCGAATAGGTGACGCCGAGCGGGTTGGAATATTTCGGCACGCACCAGATGCCCTTGATCGCCGGGTCGGAGGCGGCCAGCCGCTCGACCAGATCCATATCCGGGCCATCCTCGTTCATCGGGATGGTGATCATATCAAAATCATAATACTCGGTAACGGCGAAGTGGCGGTCATATCCCGGCGCCGGGCAGAGGAATTTCAGCTTCTTCTCCTTCAGCCAGGGCGTGCCGCCATGCAGACCCTTGGTCATGGCCTGCGTCAGGAAATCGAACATCAGGTTGAGAGAGGAGTTGCCGGCCACAACAACCTGCGCCGCCGGAACGCCCAAAATCTCCCCAAACAGCTCCTTGAGCTCGTCCAGGCCGTCGAGGCCGCCGTAATTGCGGCAATCGCGCCCTGTGCGGCTGGCATAGCCGGAGCCGTCGTCAATCTGATGAAACAGCGCATAGCTGAGATCCATCTGATCCGTGCCTGGCTTGCCCCGCGACATATCGAGCGAGAGGCCGCGGCTCTTATATTCCTCATAAGCTGCGGCAACCCTGTCATATTCGGCATACAAATCGTCCAGAGACATTTTGCTGTATTCCGTCATTTAACCTCATCCCGTTCAAAATAAATTTTCTGTGCAGAAGAAAAGCGCCGACCTAAGCCTTAAAACCCGCAAAGCACGGAATTTTCTCAGTGTCGATGCCGATAATATAGTACTATATCCACCGGATTTTTTCAAGTGCCTTTTTCCCGGAGGTCGGGTTTGCAAAATCGGCCGGAGCGACGTTTTTATATAGAAAAAGCGCAGGAGGCTTTAAAAGCCCCCTGCGAACTGCTTTCATACGGCGGATAAGCCTTTCTCAAATACCTGCCAGCTTTTTGGAGCAGGCGATTGCCAGCGCGCCCGGCCCGATATGGCAGGAGACGCTGAGGGACAGCGGGTCGATATGTACCTCCTCCAAACCGAAGGCGGCCCTGACGGTATCCGCAAAGTCCGCCGCCGCGGCAGCGTTGTCGGTGTGCGCCACAAAGACGCGCACCTGATCCATGCCGCCGAACCGCTCGTCAATATCGCGGCGCATGGCCTCGATCATAATCTCCCGCCCGAGCTTTTCACTTCTCGCCTTGGCGAAGGCGTCCAGCTTTTCCCCCTGAATCTGGAGAACCGGCCGGATTTTGAGCACGGTGGCAATGGCCGCCGCAGCCGGTGTGACCCGTCCGCCTTTTTTCAGATATTTCAGGGTGTCCAGCATGATATAGATGGAGGAGTCGAACCGGGTCTCCTCCAGAAGGCGGGCGATTTTAGCCGCCGGACGGCCGGCTCTGGCCAGGGCGAGGGCATCCAGCACCGACTGCCGCTGGGTTACCGAAATACGCTGATTGTTGACCACGCAGACCCGGCCGTCATAATCCTGCGACAAGGCGAGCGCCGTCGCGCAGGAGCCGGACAGGCCGCTGGACATCGGAATATGCACCAGCTCGTCATACTCCCTCAGCACACCGTCCCAGAGGGAGAGCAAATCGCCGACCAGCGGCTGTGAGGTTGAAACCTCCACCCCGTCGGCCAGCTTTTCATAAAACTCGGCCTGGGAAAGACTTACATCCTCATAATACGTATTTTCGCCGATCACAAAAGGCATGGGCAGCACAAAGACGCCGAGCTCTTTTCCCTGCGCCTGCGTAATTCCGCTGTTGCTGTCGGTTACAATCGCTACTTTTGGAGCCATAGATATATTTCTCCCCATTCTGAATTCTGTATTACATAAATTGCATTATAGCACACCGCATCCGACATGTCGAGGATTTTTCCCGCAGTTTTCCCGATTTTCGAAGGAATCGGCCGGCCGTATCCCCGCGCAGCAAAAAGCCGGCCGGTGCTTTTTGCACCGGCCGGGGAAAAACCGCAGCTTATTCTTTTGTCCGGAAGGTGAAGTCGCCATCCGCAAAATCGCAGAGGATTTCCGACTTTTCGGGGAAGCTGCCCTCCAGCAGCTTCTCGGACAGGGGATCCTCAATCCGGGAGGTAATCGCCCTCCGCAGCGGACGCGCGCCGTAAACCGGATCAAACCCGGCGTCGGCAATCGCACTTACCGCCGCGTCAGTGAACTCGATCGAACGATTCATCTCACTCAGCCGCTGGCCGAGGCCGCGGAGCATACGCCGCGCAATCTCGGCGATCTCCTCCTTCTGCAGCTTGTGGAAGACGATGATGTCATCCACACGGTTGAGGAACTCGGGACGGAACTCCCGCTTGAGCTCGGCCAGCACCTCCTCACGAACCTTGGCGTTGTCGCGCGCCTCCTCATCGGTATGGTCGCCGAAGCCAAAGGAGACCTTGCTGTCGGTAATCAGCCGCGCGCCGACGTTGGAGGTCATGATGATGACCGTGTTCTTGAAGTCGACCCTGCGCCCCTTGGAATCGGTGAGGATACCATCCTCCAGAATCTGGAGCAGGATGTTAAAGACATCCGGGTGCGCCTTTTCGATCTCATCAAACAGCACGACAGAGTAGGGCTTGCGGCGCACCTTTTCGGTAAGCTGACCGCCCTCCTCATACCCGACGTATCCGGGCGGAGAACCAACCAGCCGGGAGACGGTGTGCTTTTCCATATACTCCGACATATCCAGACGGATCATGGCCGATTCGTCGCCGAACATGGCCTCTGCCAGCGCTTTGCACAGCTCGGTCTTGCCCACGCCGGTCGGGCCGAGGAAGATGAACGACCCGATCGGGCGCTTTTTATCCTTGAGGCCGACCCGGCCGCGCCGGATGGCTTTGGAGACGGCGGCCACGGCCTCATCCTGGCCGACCAGCCGCTCGTGCAGCACCTTCTCCATATTCAGCAGGCGCTGGCTCTCCTCTTCGGTCAGGCGGGTGGCCGGAATCCCGGTCCAGCTTGAGACGATTTGGGCGATTTCCTCCTCGGTTACCTCGCCGGTGGCCGTCTCGTCCGCCTTCCATTTCTGCTTTTCAGCCTCCAGCTTTTCGGAGAGCTGCTTCTCCTGATCCCGCAGCTCGGCCGCCTTTTCAAAATTCTGGGCGTTGATGGCCTTGGTCTTCTGATCCGAGATTTCCTTCACCTGCTCTTCCAGCGCCTTGAGATCGGGCGGCGCGGTGAAAATGCTCATCCGCACCTTGGAAGCGCCCTCGTCGATCAGGTCGATCGCCTTATCCGGGAGGTAGCGGTCGGCAATATACCGGGCCGAGAGGCGGACAGCCGCCTCGATCGCGCCGTCGGTGATACGCACCTTGTGGTGCGCCTCATACTTGTCCCGCAGACCCTTTAAGATCTGCACCGCTTCCTCCTCGGTCGGCTCGCCCACCGTGACCGGCTGGAACCGGCGCTCGAGAGCGGCGTCCTTCTCAATATTCTTGCGATACTCATCCAGCGTGGTCGCGCCGACAACCTGCAGCTCGCCCCGCGCCAGCGAAGGCTTGAGGATATTGGCCGCGTCGGTCGACCCTTCGGCCGAGCCGGCGCCGACGATGGTGTGCACCTCGTCGATAAAGAGGATGACATCCCCGGCCGACTTTACCTCGTCAATGATGGATTTGATCCGCTCCTCAAAATCGCCGCGGTATTTGGTGCCGGCCACCATGCCGGTCAGGTCGAGGGCAACCACCCTCCGGCCGGCCAGCAGCTCGGGAACCTCTCCGGCCGCGATCTTCTGCGCCAGCCCTTCGACGACGGCCGTCTTGCCGACGCCCGGCTCGCCGATCAGGCAGGGGTTGTTCTTGGTCCGGCGGGAGAGAATCTGGATAACCCGCTCAATCTCCTTCGCCCGGCCGATCACCGGGTCAAGCTTGCCGTCTCTGGCCTTGGCGGTCAGATCCTCGCCGAACTTGTCGAGGGTCGGCGTCTTTCCGCCGCTCTTTCCGCCGGAGGCAGAATCGCCTCCGCTCTCCCCGCCGGAGGTCAGGCGCAGCGCCTCATCCAGCAGGGCGGAGACATCCACGCCCAGCAGCTTGAGGAAGCGGACGGCGTAGTTCTGTCCCTCCTCCAGCAGCGCGATCAGCAGATGCTCGGTGCCGGCATAGGTGTTTCCGGTCGCCCGCGCGCCCGACAGAGCAATCTCGATCACCTGCTTGGCGCGGGGGGTAAAGCTGTCGGGCGTCAGGCTGGAGGGAATTCCCCGGCCGACCGTGCTGGCAAGCAGCTCGGCGACCTGCTCGGCCGTCACATTGCGAGCGGCCAGCAGGCTGGCTGCCGCGCCCTCCTGCTCCTTCAGCAGGCCGACCAGCAGATGCTCGCTGCCGACATAGGTATGGCCCATCTCTTCGGCCGTTTCAATCGCAAAGCAAAGGGCATTGTTCGCCCCTTTGGTAAAACCGTTGAATTGATATTTCATAAAACTTACACTCCTTTCGGATAAAAGGCCGTGCGGCCGGCTTTATGCCAGCCGTTCGCGCACAAGCCCGGCGCGGAAGACGTCCCGATCCTCTTCGTCCATGGGACCTTTCAGCTGGATCGTATTCGCGCCCGCTTCAAACATCAGTGTCGTCAGGGTCGAGGGTGCAATCCCCTCGATCAGTCCGAGGGAGACGCCGAGCCGCACGGCTGACAGCATCCCGAACAGCTCGTCGCTGCTCATCATCCGGGCGGTACGCAGGATACCCAGCGCCCGCCAGGCCTTATCCTCCATGTATATGCGACTCCACTGGCCGCGCGCCGCCTTTTCCTGAGTCATGAGCTGTGCGGCGATGGATTTCAGGTTGGAGATGGCCGTCTCCTCCGACAGACCCAGCGTAACCTGATTGGAAAGCTGATAGAGAGAAGCCTTGCTCTCGCTCCCCTCGCCATAGAGGCCGCGCACCGTCAGTCCCAGCTTTGCAACCGAGGAGGAGAGCCTCCCGATCGCACCGGTCGCCGACAGCGCCGGCAGGTGCAGCATGACCGAGGCGCGAAGCCCGGTACCGAGGTTGGTCGGGCACTCGGTCAAAAAGCCGAGCCGCCGATCAAAGGCGATTTCCAGACTCTCGCACAGCAGGGTGTCCAGCTTATCGGCCAGGTCATACGCCTCATGCAGGTCGAGGCCGGGCGCAATCACCTGAATCCGGATGTGATCCTCCTCTCCCAGCATGATGCTGACCGACTCATCACTGGATAGTATAAGCCCGCGGCCGGCGCGGTATTTGGCGAAATTCGGGCTGATAATGTGTCGTTCCACCATGGAATAAGCCTCTGTGTCGGAGATTTTGTCCATCTTGACATACCGCAGCTTGAGCGGCCCGTCAAAGCCGCCCTTCTGCACCGCCTCCCAGACGGCATGGCAAACCTCCTGCCGCTGCTGGAGGGTCATTTTGGAGGGGAAGGGATAATTCTTCAGATTCCGTGCCAGACGGATCCTCGAGCTGAGGCAGACATCGTCTTCCTTACCGGGACGCATATACCATTTATTCATCATCCTGCACCTTCCCTTTCAGCGCGTTGATCTGATCACGAAGCCGCGCGGCTTCTTCAAAATTTTCGTCCTTGATCGCTTTGTCCAGCGCGGCGCGGAGGGTTTCCTCCTCGCTTTTTGCAGGCTCGGTCTCAGCCGCGCCGACATCAATTTTGGCCGAGCCGGGAATCTTTCCGACGTGGGCGGTGTTGCCGTGCAGCTTGGACAGCGTCGGCATCAGCCGGTCATAGAAGGTTGTATAGCAATTTGCGCAGCCGACCCGGCCGGTGCGGGCAATCTCCTCAAACGTGCTGCCGCAGAAGCCGCATTTGGCACCGGTCGGCATCCCGGCCGGTGCAGCGCCGAGCGCGTCCCCGAAAATCGAGCCGAGCAGGCCGCCCAGCCCCATCTGGAAGGGATTTGCCGCCCCCTCCTCCGCCGCGCAGGCCGAGCAGAGATTCATCGACGACTGCTTGCCGTTGACATAGGTTTCAATATGTGTGGTGGCGATGTTCTTTCCGCATTTTTCGCAAATCATAAAAACAACTCCTTCGTCGTTAAAGTATAAATGCAAATTTTATTGCCGCACCACCGCTTTTCGTGCAGCGGCCGGCGCATACAGCGGCAGAAAATATCCACCGCAATGACGGTTGGTTATAAAAGCTTAAATTGACAAATGTTATTTAAAAATCGATTAAAATTTTTTCTTCAACCTCCTGTCTGTCGGGTTCCAAGGGCTTTGCCCTTGGTCGCTCAGGAGGGGGTTCATAGGGGGAACCCATCGAAAGGGTTCCCCCTTTGCGGCTCTTTCCCCCATTTCTGTCCGTACAGAAATGGGGTGCCCCCGCGGCATGAGCGGAAGGGTAAGATTTTGCTGAATATCAGGCCTTTACGCTCAAAACCATATTCAAAACGCATAGCAAAGGTAACGCAAAACTTGAACATCCAGCAAACTATAAGCCTTTGCGCTCGGGCCGCGCAGGCCCATCCTTTCTGTAGCGACAGAAAGGATGCAAAGAACGCCTAAGGGGAGAACCCCTTTCGATGGGTTTCTCCCCTTAGAACCCCTCATCCACACACGACCAAAGGGGGCCATCCCCCTTTGGATTCCCCCTACCCAGGTTACATCTTGCAAATTTTCTCGCGATCACTTGTATTCTCAACAGCTGTCATAGCTATCATAACTCAAATCATTTGTTTGTACAATCCACTTTATAACCGCAACTGTTCACATAGTTACTATAAATATAGTAAGCCCCCACCCTCTCCAACAACGCGGAGAAGGTGGGGGTTCTCTTATCCAAATATAGCAGAAGCTGTCCGAAAAGCCGTCAGATCCGGGCGACGCCGCACTGCCGCGCGGCCTCGGCGACAGCGGCCGCAACCCGCTCGGCCACCCGCCGGTCAAAGGCGTCGGGAATAATCCGCTCGGGCGACAGCTCCTCCTCCGGGATGACCGACGCAATGGCATAGGCGGCGGCCAACTTCATCTCCTCGGTAATATCCGACGCGCGCACGTCGAGCGCTCCGCGGAAAATGCCGGGGAAGGCCAGCACATTGTTGATCTGATTGGGATAGTCGCTCCGTCCCGTGCCGACCACCGCCGCGCCGTGCGCCTTCGCCTCATCCGGGAGGATTTCAGGCGCCGGGTTGGCCATGGCGAGGACAATCGGCCGCTCAGCCATGCGCTCGACCATCTCTCCGGTCAAGACGCCGGGCGCCGACACCCCGATAAAGATATCCGCCCCCTCAATCACCTGAGAAAGAGAGCCGGTGCGCCGCGCCGGATTGGTACGGGCCGCCATCTCCAGATGGGCGGGGTTGTCGCTCTCCATCCCGTCGTACAAAGCGCCGGCCTTGTCCACCATAATCAGCTCCCCAACCCCGGCCGAGAGGAACATCTTTCCGATCGCAATTCCGGCCGAGCCGGCGCCGTTGATGACCAGCCGCGCCTCCTCCAAAGGCTTGCCGACCACCCGCAAAGCGTTCAGCACCGCGGCGAGGCAGACGACCGCCGTACCGTGCTGGTCGTCGTGGAAAACCGGGATGTCGCAGCACTCCTTCAGCCGTCGCTCAATCTCAAAGCAGCGGGGGGCTGCAATATCCTCCAGATTGATGCCGCCGAACGACCCGGCAAGGAGGCTTACCGTGCGGACAATCTCCTCCACATCCTTTGACCGGACGCAGAGCGGAAAGGCGTCGACCCCCGCAAATTCCTTGAAGAGGACGCACTTGCCCTCCATCACCGGCATGCCGGCCTCCGGCCCGATGTCGCCGAGGCCGAGTACTGCCGTGCCGTCGGTCACGACGGCGACCAGGTTGTGCCGCCGGGTGTAGGTGTAGGAGAGGTTGACATCCTCCTTGATGGCGAGGCAGGGCTCGGCCACACCGGGGGTGTAAGCGACCGCGAGGTCGGCCATGTCTCTCAGCTCGGCACGGCTGGTAATCTCAATCTTGCCGGCCCACTCCTTATGCTTTTGCAAAGCGAACGCCTTTTTATCCAATTCTGATCCTTCCCTTTCTCTTTTTCAAAGCGGTGGACGGCTGCCCAGCCACCTGATTCCCGCATATACATATTCTTATTATACAGCACAAATTTAAAATGTCCACCTGTTTCATTTTTTACATTTTCATGCCTTGCGGAAAACCCGACAAAATGGTACAATTTTACCATCAGCGGCGGGAGGCCAAGCATGCGGATTGACACGGATTTGCGCCGTTTTTCTCTCCTTTATGCAAAACGGAAAGGATGTTGCGACAATGGTAAAACGATTGTTTGTGGAAAAAAAGCCCGGCTTTGATGTGGAGGCGGGGCATGTCAAGGCTGACCTCTGCGACAGCCTGGGGCTGGATGCGGAGGTATCTCTCCGCCTGCTCTGTCGCTACGACGTCGAGGGCGTGTCGGAGGAGGAGTATACCCTCGCCAGAGATTCGATCTTTTCCGAGCCGAACGTCGACAACGTCTTTGACGAAGCAGTCGACCTCTCGGGCTGGCGGCACTTTACGACCGAGTATCTGCCCGGTCAGTACGATCAGCGAGCCGACTCGGCCGCGCAGTGCATTCAGCTCCTGACCCAGGGGGAGCGGCCGCGGGTCGCCTCTGCCAAGACCTACGCTTTGCGGGGGAATCTTTCGGACGAGATGTTCGAGAAAATCCGGCATTACCTTGTCAACCCGGTCGAGTCGCGGATTGCCTCCGACGCCAAGCCGGAGAGCCTCGACATGCCGTTCAAGGCGCCCGAAAAAGTCGAGCTGCTGACCGGCTTTACAAAGAAAACCGACGCGGAAATCGCCGCCTATCACAAGGCGACCGGCTTTGCCATGACGGTGGCCGACCTCTGTTTTTGCCGCGACTATTTCAAGTCGGAGGGGAGAGACCCCTTCATCACCGAGTTGAAGGTCATCGACACCTACTGGTCCGACCACTGCCGCCACACCACCTTCCTCACCACCATCGAGGAGCTGGAGATTGAAAACGCTCCTCTCTCCGCCGCGATCCGGGAGGCATTCAAACAATACCTCGCCGCGCGCAAGGCTGTCTATGGCGACCGGGAGAAGGATATTACCCTGATGGACATGGCGACCATGGGGGCCAAATACCTCAAAAAGCAGGGGAAGATTCCCGACCTTGACGAGTCGGAGGAGATCAACGCCTGTTCCATCAACGCCGTGGTGGAGATTGACGGCGAAAAGCAGGACTGGCTGATCCAGTTTAAGAACGAGACCCATAACCATCCAACCGAAATCGAGCCTTTCGGCGGCGCGGCCACCTGCCTCGGCGGGGCGATCCGCGACCCGCTGTCGGGGCGCGCCTATGTTTATCAGGCCATGCGGGTCACCGGCAGCGGCGATCCGACCGTCCCCTTTGCCGACACCCTGCCCGGCAAGCTTCCGCAGAAGAAGATCACCACCGGCGCGGCGCACGGCTACTCCTCCTACGGCAACCAGATCGGGCTGGCCACCGGGCAGGTGGTTGAGCTGTATCATCCCGGCTATGTCGCCAAAAGGATGGAGATCGGCGCGGTCGTCGGCGCCGGCCCGAAGGAGAATGTTTTCCGCGGTACTCCCGCGCCCGGCGACATCATCGTCCTGCTGGGCGGCCGCACCGGCCGCGACGGCTGCGGCGGCGCGACCGGCTCCTCCAAGGCGCACGACTCGGCTTCGATTGAGACCTGCGGCGCCGAGGTGCAGAAGGGCAACCCGCCGACCGAGCGCAAGCTGCAGCGCCTCTTCCGTAATGGCGAGGCCGCAAAGATGATCAAGCGCTGCAACGACTTCGGTGCGGGCGGCGTCTGCGTTGCCATCGGCGAGCTGGCCGACGGGCTGGACATCGACCTCGACGCCGTGCCGAAAAAATATGAGGGACTCGACGGGACCGAGCTTGCCATCTCCGAATCGCAGGAGCGTATGGCCGTCGTGCTGGAAAAGGCCGATGTCGAGCGGTTCATCTCCCTCGCCGGAAGCGAGAATCTGGAGGCCACGCCGGTCGCCGTTGTGACCGACAAGGGCCGCCTGCACATGCAGTGGCGGGGGGAGACGGTGGTCGACCTCTCCCGCGCGTTTTTGAACACCAACGGCGTGACCGGCAAGGCGGCGGCGAAAATCACCCCGCCCGACCCTTCTTATCGGGAGGCGGTGCCGGCCGTGCTGCAGAACAAAAGTGTTGTCGACGCCTTTGCCGACAACCTCTCCCGGCTGGAGGTCTGTGCCCAGAAGGGACTGGCCGAGCGGTTTGACGCCTCGATCGGGGCGTCCAGCGTCCTGATGCCCTTCGGCGGCAAGCATCAGCTCACGCCGGAGGAGGCAATGGTCGCCAAAATCCCGCTCGAACAGGGGGAGACCGACGACGCCACGGCCATGAGCTTCGGCGCGATGCCCGGCCTCCTCTGCGGCAGTCCGTTCCACGGCGCGGTCATGGCGGTGATGGAGTCGCTGGCCAAGCTGGCAGCGGTCGGCGCCGATCCGGCTGCCGCCCGCCTGACCTTCCAGGAATATTTTGAGCGGCTGGGCGACAAGCCGGAGCGCTGGGGCAAGCCGGCGGCCGCCCTGCTCGGCGCCTTCGCAGCCCAGCTCGGGATGGGGGTTCCCTCGATCGGGGGCAAGGACTCGATGTCCGGCTCCTTCAACGAGCTGGACGTGCCCCCCACCCTTGTCAGCTTTGCGCTGGCCATGACCAAGGCTTCGGCCACCGCCTCGGCCGCGTTTAAGAAGGCCGGCTCGCCAATCGCGCTGCTGTCCCTGCCGATGGCGGACGATCAGCCCGACATGCCCGACTTTGCCGCGGCAAAGCGGCTCAACTCCGCCGTCGCCGCCGCCCTGCGGGAGGGGAAATTCCTCTCGGCCAGCGTGGTGAAGGAGGGGGGCGCCGCCGCCTGCGTGGCCAAAATGGGCTTTGGAAACGGCCTCGGCGCGGATTTCGCATCCGAGGACGCCGCGCTGCTCTTTGCGCCTGCCGTCGCCTCCTTTGTTGTGGAAGCAGCCGATGAAGCCGCGCTGGACGACTTTGCATACACCCTGCTTGGAAAAACCAACGGCGACGGCCTCTTCCGTTTCCCGTCGGGGGAGATTTCGGTAGAGGCGGCCAAAAAGCGCTGGCTGGAAAAATTGGAAGGAGTATTTCCTCTCTATTCCGACGCGGCGGTCGAGATGACGCCGACTGTGCCGCTTTACTCCGAAAAATCCGGGCGCGCGCCCGCCATCAAGGCGGCGAAACCCCGCGTCTTTATCCCGGTATTCCCCGGCACCAACTGCGAGGTGGACACCGCCCGTGCCTTTGCCCGCGCCGGCGCCGAGCCGGAAATTTTCGTGGTCAAGAACCTCTCCTCCCGCGAGATTGAGGAGTCGGCCGCCTACATCGCGGCGGCGATCGACCGGGCGCAGATCGTCATGCTGCCGGGTGGATTTTCGGGCGGCGACGAGCCGGACGGCTCGGGTAAATTTATCGCCACCACCTTCCGCGGCGCCCGAGTGCGGGAGGCGGTCGACCGCCTGCTCTCCCAGCGGGACGGCCTGATGCTTGGCATCTGCAACGGGTTCCAGGCGCTTATCAAGCTCGGCCTCGTCCCGTACGGGGAGATCCGCGCCCAGAAGCCGGAGGACCCGACCCTGACCTTCAACACGCTGGGCCGGCATATCTCCCGCATGGTGTACACGCGGGTCACCTCGGTCAAGTCGCCCTGGCTCTCCCTCTGCGAGGCGGGAGAGGTGCATGCTGTTCCGGTCTCTCACGGGGAGGGGCGGTTTGTCGCCGATCGGGCGACGGTCGAGCGGCTGGCCGCAAACGGGCAGATCGCGACCCAGTATGTCGACCTCTCGGGCAATCCGACGGCCGATATCGAGTTCAATCCCAACGGCTCGGTCTGCGCGATCGAGGGAATCACCTCCCCCGACGGGCGCGTGCTCGGCAAGATGGGGCACAGCGAGCGCTGCTGCGCCGACTGCTACGGCAACGTACCGGGAGAAAAGGATCAGAAGCTCTTTGCCGCGGGCGTGCGGTATTTTAAATAAAAAGCGTCGGCCGCCCCCGATAGAGGACGGCCGGCAAATCTTTTCATAAAGGGATGCGATACATATGAAATATGCAGTATTGCTCTGCGACGGCATGGCCGACTACCCGGTGGAGGCACTGGGCGGCAGAACGCCGATGGAGGCGGCAAACAAACCCAACATGGACGCGCTGGCCAAAGAGGCCGAGATCGGCCTCTGCCAGACGGTGGCAGAGGGGCTGAAGCCCGGCAGCGACGTCGCCAACCTCTCGGTCATGGGATATGACCCGACCGTCTGCTACACCGGCCGCTCCCCGCTGGAGGCAGCCTCGATCGGGGTGGAGCTTTCCGACACCGACGTCGCGCTGCGCTGCAACCTCGTCACCCTGTCGGATGAGGAAAACTACGCCGACAAAACCATGGTCGACTACTGCGCCGGAGACATCTCGACCGAAGAGGCGAACGAGATTATCCGCTCGGTGCAGGAGGCCTTTGGAAGTGAGCTGTATCACTTCTACAGCGGCGTGTCCTACCGGCACTGCCTGGTTGTAAAGAACGGGACGACCGACCTCGGCAGCATGACTCCGCCGCACGACATCAGCGGCCGGGTGATCGGGGAATACCTCAGCCGGTCGGAGAACGCGGCCGATCTGATCGACATGATGCGGCGCAGCTACGCCTTTTTAAAAGAGCATCCGGTCAACAAGGCGCGCGTCGCCGCCGGCAAACGGCCGGCCAACTCCATCTGGCTCTGGGGAGAAGGCAAGCGCCCCGCGCTGGAGAATTTTGAGGCCAAAAACGGCGTCAAGGCCGGCGTAGTCTCGGCCGTCGATCTGATTAAGGGGATCGGCCTCCTCGCCGGGATGCAGGTGGCGGAGGTGCCGGGCGCAACCGGCTACATCGACACAAACTTTGAGGGGAAGGCCGCGGCGGCCGCCTCTCTGCTGCGGTCGGGGTGCGACCTCGTCTACGTCCATGTGGAGGCGCCGGACGAGTGCGGCCACCGGGGCGAGTGTGCGAACAAGGTACGGGCCATCGAGCTGATTGATGAAAAAATTCTGCCCGTATTGCTGGAGGAGCTGCGCGCCGACGGCGATTTCCGCATTCTGATCCTGCCGGATCATCCGACCCCCCTCTCCACCCGGACGCACGCCGGCGACCCGGTTCCCTTCCTGCTTTTTGACAGCCGGAAGGCGGGCGCGGGGGCAGAGGTTTTCTGCGAACGCACAGCGAAGGAGAGCGGCCTCTTCATCCCGCACGGGCCGGACATCATGTCCCGGCTGATCCGGGGATAGGCCCTCCCATTTTTTCGAAAGGGAACGAAAATTTTTCATCCGGTCTTATCCGGCCGCTGCGAAAAGCGCCCCCAAAAAAGGCGCTCTTTGCGGCGCTGCAAAAAAAGAAAGGCATACCATGAACACTGTACTTTTTGACCTTGACGGCACGCTTCTCCCCATGGATCAGGAGGCGTTTGTAAAGCAATATTTCGGCGCGCTGGCGGCGTATATGGCGCCTTACGGCTTCGCGCCGGAGGCATTGGTTCAGTCGGTCTGGGACGCGACCCGGAAGGTGCTGCAAAACGACGGGAGCTGCTCCAACTACGACCGGTTCTGGAGCAGCTTTGCCGATCACTGCGGGGAGGCGGCCGTCTCCCACCGACCCGATTTCGACCGCTTCTACGCCACCGATTTTGAGAAGGCCAGAACGGCCACATGGGTGCAGCCTCTTGCGGCCGAATGTATCCGCCTTTTGAAGGAGAAGGGCTACCGCCTTGTGCTGGCGACCAACCCCATTTTCCCACGGGCGGCAACCTGCGCCCGCATCCGCTGGGCCGGGCTGGATCCGGCCGATTTCGAGTGGATCACAACCTATGAGAACGCCAGCTACTGCAAACCGAATCCGAAGTATTATGCAGAGATTCTGGAAAACATCGGCGCAAAAGCCGAGGATTGCCTGATGGCGGGCAACGACGCGGAGGAGGATATGTGCGCCGCCGCCCTCGGGATGGAGCTTCTGCTGCTGACCGACTGCCTGATCAACCGGAAGGGGTGCGACCTCTCCCCCTTCCGGCAGGTGGATTTTGCAGGGATGCGGGACTTTATCACAGGGTTGGAAGATGCAGTGCATAACTGACTCCTGCAAAAATTCAGAGACAGGCAAAATAAATAACCCCCGGTTTTCCCGGGGGTTTTCTCTATATATACGCCTCTTTGCTAAAAAGAGAAAGAGGAACGACTCCCTTCACAAAGCCGTTTAAAGCCGTGAGGCCGGACAGCCTCCATCTGAAAATCGGGGGAGGCAGTCGGCGCCACGAGGAAGGTTTTATATTCCGCGCAGCCCGTACGGTGCGAAAAAGCGATTCGAAAAGCTATTCTATGATATTTCCCTTTGCTATATTTTCCAGAATCAGCCGCTCGGTCACGGCGTACAAACGCTCCGACCCAAGACGGGTTCTGCTCTGCCGGCCGTAAACCTGCGCCGCCGTTATATGATGCTCCCGCCAGTCTTTGCCGTTGTTGCTGTTGTTCAAAAGCAGCGGCTGGAGGTTGTCCATCGCATGGGCAAACCGGGACTCGGCCGTCTGCCCCGCCTCAAACTCGTCGAACAGCAGGCTGAGTTCATCCTTTTGCTCCTCCGGCAGCAGGGAGAAAATCCGCTCCTTGGCGGCCGCTTCTCTGGCCTGCTGCGTTTTCAGCCCCTCCGGGTCGTAGGCGTAGGTGTCTCCGGCGTCGATCTCCACAACGTCATGGATCAGGCACATCAGCATGACCCGCGCAATGTCGATGGGTTCGTTGGAATACTCCCGCAGCAGGTAGGCCATGATGGCCATGTGCCAGGCGTGCTCGGCGTCATTTTCGCGGCGGCCGTGCCCGGAAAGATGCGTCTGGCGGAGGACGTTTTTCTCCTTATCAAGCTCGAGTATAAAATCCAGCTGCTGCTTCAGTCTTTCATCCATTTTGATTCCTCCAAAAAACGTCGGTCAACGATGTGATTCTCCCATTGTACCACAAAATGCGGGAAAGTGCGAGAAAATGGGCCTTTATAAAAAAGCCCCGGCTACATCCGGGTCGGGAAAGCCCATTTTCAGGGGGACGCCACGACTTTGTTCCTTTTTGCATAAGGCCATAGGGCGTCCCCATGACTCAGCACAAAAAGCTTCCCGAAAAAGGACCATGCCGTTTTCGGAAAGCTTTTTGTGCTTTTTCATATAGCGCGGGAGAGGCCTCCCTCTTTACAGAAGGTCAATCCAGCACATAGATATCCACCTGCCGGACGCCGAAGTTGACGCAGGCGCCGTAGGTGTTAAAATACAGGTCGATTACCGTCCGGCCGTGATTGACAAAGCCGCCGGTATCCTCCGCCGAGGCGTATCCGTACACCATGCTGCCGTCCGAGGTGACGATGTACAGCTTGGTACCATAAGGAATCTGCTTCGGGTTGACCGCAACGTGTCCGGTACGGGCCGGCGCGCCGGTCGCAGTGATCCCCCCGCCGTAGTAGGCGGTCGCGCGCCCGGTAATCATCCGGGAATAACGCAGGGGTCGGTTATTCTCATCCAGCTCGAAGTCGCTGCCCGGTGTAAGGTCGGAGACGGTATTCAGGCTGGAGTACATCTTGGCGCCCGAAGCGTTTCCCAGCCCGGTCGAGCCGCTGTACTCCGTCCCGGCATAGGCGGTAGACACCACCCTCTGACGGGTTCCCACCACATTGACGGCGTTGACCGGCTCAACCAGAATCTCCTCCGACAAGGCGGCTGTTTCCGCCGGAGCGCCGTTGACCAGCCGGGTCTGATAAGTCACCCGCTTGAGGCCGGGCTGCCCCTCGGTAAAGCTGGTTTCTCCAACATACAAATCGTCGGAATAGACCGTGTCGGTCTCCGGAGAAATTGCCTCCTCCGCCAGGGCGGTTTCGTAATCAATCGAGATTACATCCACAAACATGCCGGCGTACACCGCATCCTCCAGTTCGGCGCTGATCAGGTCGTGCTCGTCGGTGACGACTCCGGCCTTTTCCAGTGCCTGCGCTACGGTTCCGCCCGAAACCCGAACGGTCGTCTGCACATCTCCGCAAACGATGTGCACGTCAAAGGCACGGCTGAGGGTCAGCTGCGCGCAGCGGCTGTCCAGCAGTTCAAAATCGGCCGTATCCTCCGGCGTGTAATCCACACCGGCCAGCGCGAGAATCTCCCCCGCGTCGGTACTGCCGGTGCGTACGGTATAGGATTGGCCGCCGTCGACAACTGTGACCGTGCGGACCTGTGCGGCCGAGGTCAGAATTGCGACGGTGGTCGCAAGCGCCAGCGCAGTGGCCACAAAACCTCTGCACCGGGCATAGACGCCAACCTTTTTCATAAACTGAATCATCCAAAAACTCCTTTTCCGTGAATATAGGGCAGTATTGAGCATACGGAAAAACACGCTCCGCCCACAAAATACGTTTACCCGGGGCTTTACTCCGGGATCCGTCCGTCTGCCGCAGACCGAATATGCGTTTTGACACATGTCGTTTTGGCACATGTTAAAATTATATGCAGC
>OLXF01000371.1_pt1 | contig 18730 bp, 14 predicted proteins | sample 1673471 | NCBI WGS metagenome assembly OLXF01 (sample SAMEA103958113, study PRJEB25191) | human gut metagenome
CGCAGATGCCGTGCCGCAGCCGCCGGAGCGGTGCTTAAGCCGTAAGGCGGGAATTATGCGGTGTTGCCTTAGAAGTCAGGAGGGAGGAGTTAGGAGTTTGCGGTGGACAAAGGCTCGTTACGCATCCCACCGTAGGGGCGCACAGAATAATAGATACCATTTTGGTGCCACACTTGGCTTCCCTTGAGGGAAGCTGTCTGCGCAGCAGACTGAAAGGCGGTTCCATCGGCTCAAGCCTTTCCGGTTCAGCCAATTCCTAATTTCTCATTCCTAATTGCTCATTCATTCTCAGCCTTTGGTAGCAGCTTCCACGATAACAGCAAACTGGTCTGCTTTCAGGGATGCGCCGCCGATCAGGCCGCCGTCAACATCGGGCTTGGAGAGCAGTTCCTCTGCGTTTTTGGGGTTCATGCTGCCGCCGTACTGAACGGTCAGTGCCTTGGCGGCGTCAGCGCCGTACAGCTCGCCAACCACCTTGCGGATGGCTGCGCAGACTTCCTCAGCCTGGTCAGCGGTAGCGGTCTTGCCGGTGCCGATGGCCCAGATGGGCTCGTAAGCGATAACAACGTTCTTCAGCTCGTCAGCGGTCACGCCGTTCAGAGCGATCTTGACCTGCATGCGGATCAGCTCTTCGGTCACGCCCTGTTCGCGCTGGGTCAGGCTTTCGCCCACACAGATGATGGGCTTCAGGCCGCCGGCCAGTGCAGCCTTGGCGCGCTTGTTGACGGTTTCATCGGTTTCAGCAAAATACTGGCGGCGCTCGCTGTGGCCAACCACAACGTACTCAACGCCCAGGTCGGTCAGCATGTCAGCGCTGATCTCGCCGGTAAAAGCGCCGGATTTTTCAAAGTGAACGTTCTCAGCGCCAACATGGATGTTGGTGCCCTTGGTTTTGGCAACGGCGGTCACCAGGTCGGTGAACGGCACGCAGATCACAACTTCGCAGCCTGCATCCTTAACAGCGGGGATCAGGGCGTCAATCAGCTCAGCAGCCTCGGTAGCAGTCTTGTTCATTTTCCAGTTACCGGCAATAATTGCCTTACGGTTCTGTTTATCCATGATAAAAACTCCTTCTTATTAACTACTTATTTGCTTGCGTGGATTTTCTTTGTTGTCTACCATGCGGGCTACATAACAAAAAGAGCGCAGCGGCTAAGCCGCCGCGCTCCTGCGGTTTTTTAATTATGCGTTCTGGATAACGGCAATGCCGGGCAGCTCTTTGCCTTCCAGGTATTCCAGGGAAGCACCGCCGCCGGTGGAGATGTGGGTCATCTTGTCAGCATAGCCCAGCTGTTCCACAGCCGCAGCAGAGTCGCCGCCGCCGATGATGGTGATGGCGGAGGTCTTGCTGAGAGCCTCGGCCACAGCCTTGGTGCCCACAGCAAAGGCGGGGAACTCAAACACGCCCATAGGACCGTTCCAGATAACGGTACCGGCATCGGCCACAGCGTCGCAGTACAGCTTCACGGTTTCGGGGCCAATGTCCAGACCCTGCCAGCCGGCGGGGATCTCACCGGACTTGACTACCTTGCTGTTGGCGTCGGGAGAGAAGGCGTCTGCGATCACGGTGTCCACCGGCAGCAGCAGCTTTACGCCCTTGGCCTTGGCCTTTTCCAGCATTTCCAGAGAATAGGCTTCCCAGTCGGCTTCCAGCAGGCTGTCGCCCACCTGACCGCCCTGAGCGGCAGAGAAGGTGTAGGCCATGCCGCCGCCGATGATGATGGTGTCGGCGATCTCCAGCAGATTGTTGATGACGCCGATCTTGGAGGAGACCTTGCTGCCGCCAAGGATAGCTACCAGAGGCCGCTTGGGGTTAGCCAGAGCGCCGCCGATGACTTCCAATTCCTTCTCAATCAGGAAACCGGAGACGGCGGGGAGATAAGCCGCCACGCCGGCGGTGGAGGCGTGAGCCCGGTGGACGGCGCCGAAAGCGTCGGACACATAGACCTCGGCCATGGAAGCCAGCTTTTGCGCGAAGGCGGGATCGTTCTTGGTCTCGCCCTTTTCAAAGCGGGTGTTTTCCAGCAGCAGGACCTGCCCGGGCTGCAGGGCTGCGGCCTTAGTCTGGGCATCCTCACCCACAACATCGCTGGCGAAGATAACTTCCTGTCCCAGCAGCTCTGCCAGACGGGCGGCTACGGGAGCCAGGGTCAGCTTCTTCTGCTCCTTGCTCCAGGCAGCCTCGGTGAGTTCTGCGGGATCCTTACCCTTTTCTGTCTGCTTTTTGACCCATTTGTCAAAATCCGGCTGGGGTTTTCCCAGGTGAGAGCAGGCGATCACTGCCGCGCCCTGATCCAGCAGATACCGAATGGTGGGCAGAGCGGCCACGATGCGCTTGTCACTGGTGATGGCACCGGTCTTTTTGTCCTGAGGGACATTGAAATCGCAGCGGACAAGGACCTTCTTGCCGCAGTAATTCTGATCGTCGATCGTTTTCTTACCTAAACCCATGGTAACAAACTCCTCTCAAATTCTTTTCGTTCGGAATCGAATTTTGCTCTTCATCGGGGGCCGCGCACTGCGAACTTCCCCGTACATCCTTATTATAAACAAAAAGCGTGTGTATTGCAAGGACGGGAGATGGATAATTTATTAACAAACATTTGTTGCAGAAGCAAAGAAATGTGGTGATTTTGCCGGAACGCACCAAAAAACGCCGTTTTTTCTGAAAAAGACCCGCCGCAGGGAGTGTTCGCCCCCGCTGCAGGTCTGTTCATTCAGGATATTTTCCGGAACTTCTGCTTCACTTTTTCCAGATATTCCAGCACCAGCGGATTTTTCATGCCCAGCAGGATGGCTGCGTATGCAGCCACTGAGCCCAGCACCGCCGCCAGAATGCAGATGAGATTGGGCAGAGCCAGTGCCTTGACCCCGGTACAGACAAGAACGATGCCCGCACAGCCGCAGAGCACCGAGCCAACGGTGCGCCGGTCAGCTGAGACCGTGACCAGACCCCTGGAGCAGCGGATACAGAGCATCATGGAGCACAGCTCTGCCAGCAGGGTGGTAAAGGCTGCCGCATTCTCCCGGAACCGCGGGATGAGCAGGATGTTCAGCCCCACGTTCAGCAGACCGCTGACCAGCGTGATCCAGAACAGTTCCTTTTCTCTTCCGCAGGGCAGAAGTGCGCAGGAATTGTACAGCCAGCCAAACAGGCAGACGATCAGGGCAAGGCTCAGGATCTGCAGGGGCGTCACCGCATCCAGATAGCTTTCCCCGGAAATAAAGAGGACGACCTCCCGGCTGAGGGCAAACAGTCCCACCACAGCCGGAGCCACCACCACGATGAGCGCGTTGAAGATATTGTTGAACAGCTTGTTGAAGTTTGCCTTGTCCCCTACGCCCGCATAATGGGACAGCCGCGGGATAGACACCACCAGCACTGCCGAAAGCAGATTCTTTACAATGCCGTAGATCTTACCCGCCACCGAGTAAATACCCACATTGTAATCTGTTCCCAGAATGCCCAGAATCGTGGTATCGGAGCTGACATAAAGGGTCGTTGCCAGCGTGGATGCAAAGATGATGAGGATGGGCTTGAGGTGCTTTTTCCAGTCGATCTTTCTTGTCAGCCGGATGATGCAGTACCGCCGGGCCCGGAAAAAGTTGAGCACATTGGCACCTACCGCCGCAAACACCGTGATGCCTGCATAGATGCAGTAGTCATCCCGGGTCTTGACGAAGGCAAACAGCATGAAAATGGACAGCACCTGAAACAGCAGACCCCGGATGGTGATATAGGTATACTCCTCAAAGATCGTGAACACCCATTCGGTACCGATGGTCGTAAAGAAGATCTGTAAACTCAGCACCAGCATCAGGTCGGTATAGGCATGGAGCTTTGTCCAGAAAAGCATCGTCACCGCCAATGCCGCATAGGTCAGGGCCGTGGAGATCATGTTGATGGTGAACATCTCCGAGGCAAAGGCCGACAGCTTTTCCCGGTCGTTTACATAGCGGGAGCCCTCACGCACCGCATAGGAGGAGATGCCAAGGCCTGCAAACAGCAGAAAATACCCGCAGACGGAGCTTGCAAAGTTCACTTTTCCCAGGTTTTCCACCTGAAGAACATTGGAAGCGTAAGGGAATGTAATGAGCGGGAAGATAATATTCATCAGTGTCTTGAATGCGCTCATTGCTGCATTCAGACTGAGGGATTTTTTCATTCAGATCTCCACTTCGTAAGTTTTTCTGGCCTGTTTCTTTTTCAGCCAGCTGTTCCAGAGCAGATACGAATACAACGTTTTTATAAAATACCGATACTGCCCTGCACGAAGCCAGCCTGCCAGAAGGGGGCCGGCATTTCTCTTAAACTCCCGTTCCGCTTCGGCACACGCCTGCTCCATAAAAGCATCATCCTTGCAGTATTTCACCACAATTTCTCTGCACCGGAGCGCATATCCGGCCCGTGCAGACCGGTACACGAACGGTTCATCTGCAAACACTTCACAGATACGCCGCCATGCCTTCAGCTCTGTCAGTTTTCCTGCAGAGTAATGCCCGCTCGTCACCGAGTCATCGTTGACATAGTAATAGTAAAGCGCCTTGTCGATGCAGGCAATTTCTTTTGCCTGTCGGATACATTTTGCAAGAAACAGCGTATCCTCACCAATTTTTAAGTCAGTATCGAACACAACGTCTTGTGTGACCGCACGGCGGTAAAGCGCACCCCAGCACACTGTATGTGCCTTCCGGCTGTTCCAGTCATATCGTCTGACCGGCATAACACTGACTTTCTCCGTCTCATCGCTTTTCGTCTGCGTTCGTCCGGTCGTGCCCAGAAGATCCAGACCGTAGCAATAAGCAATCTCCGCACCGGTCTCATCCAGCACTCTTTTGAGCCGATCTATGCACTCGGCGTGGAGTGAATCATCCGGATCAGCAAAAGAAATCAGCGTGCCTGTACTTTTTTCCAATCCCAGATTTCGCGCAGAGGAAACGCCACCGTTTGGCTTATGGTATATCTTGATCCGCGGATCTTTTTCCGCGTAGTGCTGGCAGATGGCAAGGGAGTTGTCTGTTGACCCATCATCCACCAGAATGATCTCCAGATCCCGATAGGTCTGTCCAAGGATGCTGTCCAGACATTTTTCCAGATACTTTTCTTTGTTATAGATCGGCACAATGATACTGACGGTATCGTTCAGCACAAATTATCCTCCCTTATTTTGCCGCCGGGCCATTCTTCAGCAGGAACAGTTTTGCATATATCCTCCGGCTGCATCTGAGCAGCTGATACTTCCGCTGGCTGCTGGTGCAGAGCAGCTTTGCCGCCGCCGGGTCACACTCCTGCAGAAAGGCCTCCATCTTTGCGCGGCGCACCGTGTCCTGCATCAGATACGGATAGCAGTGCTCCACCACGCTCAGCATGGCAGCATCATTCTCCGGCATTCCCGGGTATGCTTCCCGGATGGCCCGATATTTCTGATAGCCCATATCCAGCTTATCCTCATAGAACTTCATGTTCCTGCGGTGAAGGATGCTGTCCGGGCGCTGATAGTAATAATACAGCGGCACCGGGCGGTATACGACCTTGCTGCACTGCTGAAAAATGCGGTATGTCGTACCCTGATCTTCCATCATCCGCCCCAGCGGATAGCGGATATCCCGGAACAGCTCCCGCTTGTAGAGCTTGTTCCAGGCAAAATCCCCCAGCTCATCCGAGACAAGGGTGCTGCGGATGGCCTCCCGGCCTGTCATACACTGCACCGGTACGGCGAGTTCAGCCGGGGCAAGCTCTTCCTCCCGTTCAAACATCCGGAAGCCCACCACAGCCACGTCCGCATCCTGTTCCTGCAGGTCACGGCAAAGCGTTTCCAGCATCCGGCTGTTCAGAAAGTCATCACTGTCCACAAAGCAGAGATACGTTCCCTGTGCCCGTTCGAGCCCCGCGTTGCGCGCTGCAGAGAGTCCCCCGTTTTTCTGGTGGACTGCTGTTACACGTTCTTCCTGTGCGGCATATTCGTCGCAGATGGCTCCGCTGGCATCGGTGGAACCATCATCCACCAGCAGGATCTCAAGATCCTGATAGGTCTGGTGCAGGATGCTGTCCACGCAGCGGCGGAGATATCGCTCCACATTGTAGACCGGAACAATGACACTGATCAGCTCTGTCTCCATGTTCTGTTCCCTCAGAAGAATGTTTCTCTGCCAATGTGGAGGATCTCCGAGGTGTACGGGCAAATGGCATTGTTGCCCTGAATATACGCCTGATAGATCCAGATGATGACCAGCATTCCCCACATGGCAGCCTTCAGCAGCTTGCGCAGACGCTCATCCTCCACGCACTTGACCACACGGCCAATGGCGAGATAACGGAAGAACGCAAAATACAGGCAGATGCGGTAGAGCGGCACATTGATGTTGCGCAGCTGGGCCGTTGCCATCTCGATCAGGATCATCACGATCCAGAAATCAGCATCCGAGCGGGTAAAGCGGCGGCGGCCCTCCCCTTCCTCTTTTGCGTACCAGCGGTACAGCACAATGGGCAGGATCAGAAAAGGCAGACGCACAATGATGGGATTCAGCGTGAAGCCGCCCGCATTGGCATCATAATAATATCCGTAAAGTCGATCAATGAAGTCCACATTCAGGGCCAGCCTGACCACAGCCTTGCTGAAGAAGGCAAGGTAGACCGAAAATGCCGCCAGGCCACCCTTGACCCACCAGTTGTCGAAATGCTGAAGCAGGATATAGATCAGCAGCGCACCAAACGAAATAAAGGTGGCATTGTGGAACAGGCAGGAGACCGCCAGCAGTAGGACCGCCCAGTGATACTTTTTCTTCCACGCAAAGCTGAACGCCAAAAATGCCACACCCAGCGCCACAGACTGCCGCTCGGCATTATAAGTATCGCCATAATACAGGCAGAGGTAAGCCAGCCAGCCATAGGGCACGGAGACATACTCCTTATACTGCACCAGCCCGATCATAAACAGGCCGCAGGCCAGCAGGTCCACCATAAAGTAGAGCCAATGGACATCACCAAAAACATGTGCCGCCAGATAGACCAGCGTCATAAACAGCGGCTCTGTTTTGTGCCGCTGCCGGATGCAGGCCAACAAACCATCCTGCAGCTTTGCATCCGCCACCCATCCCTCATACACCACGCTGTCCGTGCCAATGGACGGGTCCCGCAAGCCTGCCAATACCGCCATCACCAGCACCGCCAGCGCCAGGCAGAGATAAAAGCCCTTCTCGTTGTTTTTCTTCGTCCGCAGGTGCTCGCCATAGGCGGCAATGCCCACAGAAACCGCAAAAGCCCCCAGATAAATCAGCATAACTTCTCCATTTTATTTTTCGACTGTGTGTTTATTTTTCCATTCTCCCAGCCCATAAACGGCATAAAACAGCCGCTTGCTGATCAAAAGTGTTTCCACCTTGATCCGGTCTGCTCTTTTGGCCCAGGGCCGCCGGGCAAGCGCCCGGTGTTCCTGCACAAAGCGGCAGATCCGTGCCTGAGCCTCCGGATAGCTGGCAAAATCGCCATCCAGAATGCCTTTCAGTGTCTTCAGGTAAGTAACCAGCTGCAGATATTCCGCTTCTGCTTTCAGCACAGGGACCGTTTCCGCAATAAAGCGGGTCACGTCTTCGCCCACATCCAGAATGACCAGATTCTTCTCGGCAATGCCGCTCTTCATGGTCGAACCGGTATGGATGCGGTAATCGTACATCGGTTCCGGAAACACTTCCACTTTTGCACAGCGGGCAATGGCCCGATACATCACCGCATAGTCCTCGTACAGGATGCCAACGGGGAACTGCAAATCTCCCCAAACCTCCCGCCGGAAGAAAACGCCGCCTGCTCCATGCCCGATGCCCTGATGCAGCAGCATCCGGCGCATGGTCTCTTCCCGGTTCAGCAGCTCTGGGATCTGGAGCGGATTTTCCGTCCGTCCCTCCGGCTGCTCTGTCGAGAACATCTCCAGCGGGGTCAGGGCTGCATCAGCACCATCTGCCTCACAGCGCTCCACAAATTGGTCAAACGCTGTGGAGCGGATCAGGTCATCGCTGTCCAGCAGGTAAAAATATTTTCCCTGCGTCTGTTGCAACCCAACGTTCCGGGCATCAGACTGCCCCCCATTGGGCTTATGGAACACCCGGATGCGGCCATCCTCCACAGCCAGTTCATCACAAAGTTCCCCGCTGCCATCGGTTGAGCCGTCATCTACCAAAAGCAGCTCCCAATTCTGGTAACTCTGCGCCTGCACGCTCTGCACACAGTCCCGCAGATACGGATAAACATTATAGACCGGCACAATGACCGATACAAGCGGTTTTCTTTCCTCCAACCGGATCCCTCCACCTTACTTTTTTCCACGCCACTGCGTTTTTTCATAGACCCGTCGGGTCATGGCATAGCCGCTGTAGGAAAGCGCCGCCGCCAGCCGGGCCTTTTTGCGGGCCTGCGGGTCCAGCAGAACGTTCCGGCGGTATTTTTTCACTTCCTGCCAGAGGGCCTTCTCTATTTTTTCATGCTGCCTGTCCTGAATCTGGAACAGGATATTGCAGACATTGCTCAGATAGCGGCACTCCGCTGCACGGCTCAGCCGGGGGAAATCACGCTTCACATTTTCCATCAGCGCGTGGCAGTGCCGCACACTATCCAGCTTTCTGGGGTTGAAGGCCATATTTTGGATACTGCTGCCCCGCTGGAAATAGTAGTAATCCCGGTTTGCGATATGTGCCACCTTATGGGCACGCTTTGTCACCTCGTAGGCGACCGGGATATCCTCATAGAGCTTGCCCACCGGGTAGCGCACGCCCTCAAACAGTGCACGCTTATAGAGCTTGGTGGGGGTGGTCACCTCCATGCCCTCCTGATACAGGATGCGGCGCAGGCATTCCTCCCGGCTCAGGATCTCGAATGCTTCCAGACGCTCTGTGGGCACGGACTGCACCGGCTGGCCCTCGAACACCTCTTCAAAACAGCTGGCTGAAAAATCCGCTCCCGCCTGCTCCAGTGCCCGGTACAGGTTCTCGATGTAATAAGGTGACACCCAGTCATCGCCATCCACAAAAGAGAGGTATTCCCCCGCTGCCGCGTCCACACCAGCGTTGCGGGCATCGGACAGACCACCATTTTTCTTGTGGAGCACCCGCACCCGGGCATCCTGTGCAGCATATTCATCACAGAGGACCTCGCTGCCATCGGTGGAGCCGTCGTTCACCAGCAGCAGCTCCATGTTCTGATAGCTCTGCCCCAATAGACTGTCCACACAGCGGTTCAGATATGGCTTTACATTATAAACAGGAACGATGATGCTTACCAAAGGGTCCATCTTATCTCCTCATTTCAGCAGGTCGAAGTAAAACTCTTCCAGCTTCTTCGCCTCGGTGACGATATCAAAGCCGCCTGCCCGCATCTCGACAGAGGTATCCCGCCGCCGGGCATTTTCTGCAGCCCGGATCGCCGCATCCGCCCAGACTGCCGGGCTTTCCTGCAAGCTCAGGTACTGCATCTCGGGCAGGACCTGAGCCTCCTGCGGCACCTCTGTGGAACAGATGACCGGCAATGCCGCCGCTTGTGCTTCGATCAGCACGATCCCAAGCCCCTCATACCGCGAGGGCAGAACAAAGGCATCCATGGCCTGATAAAACTTTGCGGGATCGCTTTGTCGGCCCAGAAAGCGGACATTCTCCTGCAGCCCCAGTGCCTCCGCTTTCCGGCGGGCAGCGGCCTCGTTTTCCCCTTCTCCAATCAGCAGTAAAACGGCATCCGGCCGTTGCTTGCAGACCTCCGCCATTACATCCAGCAAAAATTCGTGATTTTTGGCATAGCAGAACCGTCCGACATGGCCCAGCACCAGTTCATCCCCCAGGCCAAGCTCCTGCCGGACGGCTTTCCGTTTGGCGGCATCATAAGTAAAGCGGTCGAGCTCAATGGCATTGTTGAACACCCGGAAAGGCTTTTCACCATAAAGCCAGCTGCCTGCCGTTCTGGAGCAGGCACAGAGCCGGGTGGGATACACTGCGGCAAAGGGACGGAGCAGGTACTTCATCACATTTTTTGCCCCTTCTCCCCTGCCCACCGTAGAATGGTTATGCGCGATCCGGTTGGGCACCCCTGCACGCTTTGCCCCCCAGAGGGAAAGCACGCTCAGGGTGTTCATGTGGGAGTGAACGATCTGGTATCCGTTCTGACGGAACAGCCGCCCGATCTCCCGTTCATACTGCGGCAGGTGGGTATATTTTGGCACCACATACACCCGGCCGCCCAGCCGTTCGATCTCTTCCCGCTGGGGCAGAGTCGAGCCTTCCAGCGCGAAAAAATCAAACTGAACTCTGGAACGGTCCATGTGGCGGTAGTAGTTCATCACCACCATCTCCACACCGCCGTAGTTCATATCCGTCATCATCTGGGCCACACGGATGGGCTGTGCATTCTGCTCCATGGTCATACCAGCTCCTTGCGGTCACAATCCTCGAACCAGTCCCGGAAGCTCTCCTCCAGCGTATAGTGGAACTTGTAATCAGTGGCGGCCAGCTTCCTGCCGCAGACATTGGTGGATACCATCAGTTTCCGGACACGGGCGGGATGGATGCCCACCTTTTTGCCCCCGATGGGTCCCAGAATGCCCGCCGCAAACAGTAGCAGTCCGGCGGGCACCAACGGCACATGGCGGTGCAGGCCGGTCGCCTTCTGCATTGCATCGCAGATTTCTTCAATGGTATAGGCCGGCTCGTAGGTACAGTTATAGATCTCTGCTCCGGGGAAGGAATGATCCAGCATCCGGTACTTGAAGAAGCGCACCAGTTCCTTGACATAGATGCACGCCTTGATGGTGTCCTTCCGGCCGGCATAAAAAAAGTAGCCCTTCTTCTGCCCCCTGTACAGGCGGGTCATGTTGCCGTGCTCCCCTTTGCCATAAACAATCCCAGGCCGCACGATGGTCAGCTCCCGGGCCGGATCACGGGCCTGCCAGATCTGGTGGATCTTTTCTGCCACCAGCTTGCTGATTCCATACGGCGTGTTGGGAGTTGGCAGAGTTTCCTCCGTCTTAAGGTCCTCAGACGCGCCATAGGGTGCAATGGAGCTGGTGAATAGGATCTTCCGGATGCCGTATTTTTCCGCAAATGCGGTCACATTTTCCGCGCCCCGGATATTTGTTTCAAAATAGGCTTCTTCCGGGTGGCCGGGGGTGCGGTGGACCGCTGCCAGATCAAAAATCACGTCCTCCGGGGTCGGAACAAACTCAAAATCGATGGGCTTGCGCACATCCAGCCGGATATACTGCACCCCATCGTTCTTTTCCACAACGCCCGGCACCACGCCCTCTTCCCCGGGCATCACAAGATCCAGGTCGTAGATCACGTCGCCGGGTCTGACGCACTCCTTCAGCAGCAAATGAATGAGATGGGTTCCGATAAAACCAGATCCACCAAAAAGAATATAATTCATTTTGCCCCTTTCCGGTCAAACACAACACCCACCGTCCTGAACAGCAGGTAGATATCCATCCAGATGGACCAGTTGTCGATGTACTGGACATCCAGCTTGACCACTTCTTCAAAATCATCAATATCGCTGCGGCCGCTTACCTGCCACAGGCCGGTAATCCCCGGCTTCATGGAAAGGCGGCGCTTGTGATGGCTCTCGTACTGCCGATACTCATCCAGCGTGGGCGGGCGGGTACCCACCAGGCTCATGGAGCCCCGCACAACGTCAAAAAACTGCGGCAGCTCATCGATGCTGGTGCGACGGATGAAGCGGCCCACCCGGGTGATCCGGGGGTCATCTTCCATCTTGAACATCAGGCCGTTCATTTCGTTCTGGGCCATCAGTTCCTTTTTGCGTGCTTCCGCATCCACATACATGCTGCGCAGCTTGTGGATGTAGAACACACGTCCATTCCGGCCCACCCGGCGCTGCTTGAAGATCAGCGGGCCGGGGCTTTCCAGCTTGAGCGGGATGGCCACCAACGCAATGATGGGGATGCTGATGATGCACCCCACGATGCCGCCTACGATATCCATGGTCCGTTTCAGCACCTGATCCCGCAGCTTGAGTTCCACCGTGCCCATCGTCACAACATTGCCGCCCGCACAGCGGCTCAGTTCCCGGCTGATACGCACCGCACTGGTCTCATCGCAGCAGGCTTTTTCAATCCGGTCCAGCACCGGCAGGCGGAAATGGACCGTCAGCCCCATGCTCTCCATCTCCTCGAGATAGGGCAGCATGTTCTCCTCACTCTCCTGCGCCACATCCAGATACACTTCATCCAGCGCTGCCTGCCGCAGCCAGTCCATGAAATTATCGAAGTTTGCCTCGATCTTCACCCCATCGATCTCAGTGTGAAGCTGCTCCGGGGCAGCTTCCAGAATGGCAAGACCGGTCACACGCTTGGACCAGTCCTTTTTCAGCTCTTCCAGAACAGGGCTTGCGTTCTCCTGCGTGGTCACCACTCCCACAAGGCTCTGAATCCCCTTGGTATAGCGGGAGCGTACCAGCATCTTTTTGAGGACAGCATGAGCGCCCGTCATCACAAAGACATCGATGACGGGCACAAACACCAGAAAATAGCGGGAGTGCAGCATGGGAGCCTTGGTCAGCGCCAGACAGGCCGCATCAATGAGAGTCAGCAAAAAATTGAACCGCACCGCAATTTCAACTTCACGAATCGGAGTGCGGTTCACGATATTTTCACTCTGATCAAATGTAAAAAAGGTCAGGATATAGGCCAGCAGCAATAAGAAACAGGCTTCTACCAGATCGTCCAGCTGGAAGTCCCCCATTTTGTGCAGAACACCTGCGGTCAGCCCCCACGCCAGCCCAATGCTGAGAACCAGAGAGAGCAGATCAATCAGAAACAGGTATCCATACTGCAGTTTTTCACGTTTCGTAATCATACTGTTTCGTTGTCTCCATTTATTTTTACCATTTTATCATATCGGGAGAAGGGTTGCAATAGATGGAGATCGAATGCGTGCTGCTTTTGTCGGATCACCACAAATGTGTTGTGCCATTTTACAAAAGCGCCTTATCGCGCCCAAAATGGTCAGCAAAAAGCGCCCTTTCTCTCGCATCACACAAGAGAAAGGGCGCAGTCAAGCTTTATTCAGCTCAGGAGAAACTCCAATCAGCAGTTCTCAGCGAAGTACTTAATGGTGCGGACCATCTGAGAAGTGTAGGAGTTCTCGTTGTCGTACCAGGACACGACCCGAACCTGATAGGTGTCATCGTAGCTGCGCTAATTTTTGCGCTTTTCCAAGTAGTTCTTCACAGTTTCGTAACAACAGTTACAGTACCAGAACATACCGTTGTCGTACCAAAACCGGTTTGTTCGTACCAAAATTATATCACGTTTCAGCGTCATTTGCAAGGATTTGATTCGTTTCGCTTCTGACCTGCATTTTTCAGATTTCAGCGTATATTTTTACGACATTCCACGGTTCAAACGCCTTGGGTCTAGGGCTTCCGCCGGGGCAGCAGCTCTCCCAAGCACTCTCCTCAGAAGCTCTATGACAGCTAGATTGCAAACATGTTCCTGCTGATTAACTGAAATTTCTCCGGACGTGATTTTGAGCCATGGTGCGGGAAATATAGTCATTTATGTTCGATATAGAATAATTCTATTCATTCCGAGTCACACCAATTACTATTTATATAAGTATAAGAAAACCGCGTGAACTGCCAGAGCTATAACTCTACGCTCCGACTGATCCACACGGCTCTAAAATATTTATTTCAGCTTTTCGAGAATCTCATCTGCCGTCATACCGGATGCCAGCAGCTTTTTCAGCACAGCTTCGGCTTCGGCTTTCTTTGCGGATTCCGCTGCTTTGGTTTCAGCTTTGACCTTTTTAGCTTCAATTCTGGCGATTTCTTTGTCGATAGTTTTCATCTCGGCTTTCTTGGTTTTCAGGTCTGCTTTCAGAGTGTCAATATTCGCAGCGATCGATGCAATTTCGGCGGCAGCGGCCTCCTTTGCAGACTGCTTTTCAGTGATCTGTGCGGCAAAGTCAACGGTTGCTTTTACGGTCTTGGGCTTGTTCTTGCTACCTTTGGGACGGGGCATAGGGGACACCTCCATTCAGTATTTATAACATAAGTATAGCATTACAAATATTGGATGGCAAGAAATATATATCGGCATAACTTGCGTTAGACGGCGTAACCCTTGCCCTTGATGGCCTCCACGACCTGAGAGACATACTTCTGACAGGTAACATGGTCAGGGGCTTCCACCATCACGCGCACCAGAGGCTCCGTACCAGACTCGCGCACCAGAATACGACCAGTGTTACCAAGTGCTTCAGCACAGCCTTGACTGCTGCCTGCACTGCCTCATCATCCTGTGCGGCTTTCTTATCGGTCACTCGAACATTTTCCAGAACTTGCGGGTAGATCTTCAGCGGGGCGGCCAGCACACTCAGAGGCTTCTTCTTGGCCAGCATGACCTCCATCATCTTCAGGCTGGTCAGGATGCCGTCACCGGTGCTGGCGTACTTAGAGAAGATGATGTGGCCGCTCTGCTCACCGCCAATGCGGCAGCCGTTCTTGGCCATATACTCGTAGACATACTTGTCGCCCACGGCAGTCTTGGCGTAGCCGATGCCCTGCTCGTCAAAGGCCTTGTACAGGCCAAAGCAACTTCGCAGCACATTTCTGTCAAGCCATCTATTAGTTCATCGCTTTTCATCCGTCCCAAGCTCTGATTGGTATTTCTTAGCATCTTTTAAGAAACTTGCCGCAATCATCACGATAACTGCACCAATGGGAAACGCTGCTACGATACTGACCGATTGCAGGTTGTTCATGGAACTTTCGGCAAACAGCAATGCAATGGGCAACAGAATCAGCAGGAAGCACCACATCAACTGGATGCCCTTATTGGGCTGTTCATCATCCTTGAGGGTGTGGTAGCTGTAGCAGGATGCCGTCAGTGCGATAGAGTCGAAGGATGTTGCATAGAAGGCGATCATCGTAATCAGAACAGCCACCATAACGACCGGTGCACCCGGCATAGTTTTGATCATATCCACGATCATGCCGTACATATCGCCGTTTTCCAGATACTTCGCGATAAAATCCGCCTTGTCAGTCATTTGCAGTCCCATGGAGTAGTTACCCAGCACAATGAAGCTGGTCAGTGTAGAGCCCACGCCAAACACATAGCCGCCCAGAATTGTCTGGCGTACCGTTCTGCCACGGGAAATGCTGCCAATAAAGAACGGTGCTGCCACACACCAAACCATCCAGTAGGCCCAGTAATAAATGGTCCAGTTTTGGGGGAAGTTGGAGGTACGCAGCGGGTCGGTAAAGGTGGAAAGGTCGATGAAATTCTGCATCATCCGTCCCAGCGAGGAAAAACCTGTTTCGATAATATACCGGGTCTCGCCGCCAAACAGGAGGACAAAGGCAAGCAACCCAAAGAAAAGATAGATGCAGACATTGGCCAATTTGCTGATACCCTTGAAGCCATGCAGCAAAGAGTAAGTATACACGGTGCAAGTGATCAACAGGATGATAATATTGATGACCGTGCGACTCACAGCAACATGGAATAGCTCTCCGATGATGGTTGCCATCAGCGGTGTTGCTACGCTGAAAGTAGTGGCTGTACCCGCCAGCAAAGCGAACACCGCCAGCAGGTCAATGATGCGACCTGCCCAGCCATCGGTGTGCTTGCCCAGAATCGGGCGGCAGGCTTCCGAGTATTTCTGGCGGGTTCTTTTTCTTACGTGCAGCATAAAGCCGAATGCTACCGCCAGCACCAGATAGAAGCCCCACGGGATAAAGCTCCAATGGAACAAGGGATATACCCCTGCCCAGTCCTGAATGCTGCCCATCTCTGCCAGATGGGGGTCGGTTGCATACAGCACCCATTCCGAAAAAGAGTAAAACAGGATATCCGCAGCAAGACCGCAAGTAAACATCATGGAGCCCCATGCAAAGAAGGAATACTGAGGCTTTTCGTTGGGTTCACCCAGAACAATATCCCCGTACTTCGAACACGCAATGTACAGTGACAGGATGAAAATACCCAGTCCAATCACCAGATAATAGGTACCAAAGGTATCTCCGAAAAAGAACCGGATCTGGCTCAGCACGGCATTGGACTGTTCCGGTGCAAAGAAGAACAGAATACACAGGGCAATGATAATGGTCAGTGGGAGCAGCGTTATCATCCAATCAATTTTCCCACGCTCTCTATTTTTGTTCATTCATGCTTCCCCCTCGTATTTTTTGTAGCTGGAATCCAAGGCAAGCAACTCACTAAAGTTGTCCACCTCGATAATATCGTCCTTATTCATCGGACGAACTCCCAGCCGATATTCTTCCGGATAGCAGAACAGTGCCACATCATCCCAGTAAATCTGACGATTCTGCTTCTGCTCAAACTCAACTTCCAGATGATGCTTTAGTCTTTTTCCATCCTCAGCCGTCCAGCGAGAAATACTATACAACTGCCAGCCACCTTTGCCGCCTGTACGACTGCAGGAGGTGACGATGCCATCTTCTACGGTTTGCAGCCACTCATCCGTTTTCTCATCCGTCCATACGCTGTTATAACCGGAGCGTTCAAACTCCGGAGCCAGAATATCTGGGTTATAGATAATTTGATCTCCGTCCAGAATGATTGCATTCTCGATGTGATCTCTTGCTACATACAGGGATGCGATATTATTGCAGGTATCATAGTAGGGGTTTTCAATCAGTCGAACACCGGGATACTCTGTCACCAGCGGGGCGAACTGTTCTTTCAGGTAGCCCACCACGATGTATATCTCCGAAATGCCGTTGTTGTGCAGCCCCTCAATTACCGTATCGATCATCCGCTTGCCGTTTACTTTGACCAGCGGCTTCGGCGTTGTCAGCGTGACGGGGTGCATCCGGTTTCCCAGCCCTGCCGCCATAATAATGGCTCTTTCTACTTTAGGCATTTTTCTGTGCCCCACTTTCCCCTGATTTCTTCAGTTCATCCTGAACGATTCTGTAGTAGTCTTTTGCGTAGCGATACTGCCGCAGGGAATACTCGCCAAATTCCACGCCCAGATTCCGCTTATACTCACACCAGTTGCTCCACAACAGTCCACAGGCAGCGATGTAGCAGTAAATCTTAATCCGTGTCGCATCATCGCAACCGTCTGTAAAATATGCCGCAATCAAGCGATCCACCTGCCGCTTATTGTAAAGCGAATAAATGCAGAACATTGCTATATCCACATGAGGGTCCTGCATACCTGCATACTCCCAGTCAATCAGACGAATCTCCTCTTTTCCATTTTTCTGGACAAACAGAAAGTTATCCGGTACTGCGTCAATATGCGTCAAAATCTTTTCGCCTGCGTGTGCATCAATATAAGGCTTCAAAGACCAGACATTCGCCTTAGTTTTCTCATAGTCCTTGTAAACAGAAGGAGTGCCATCCCACAGCGTTTCGTAGAACTCCATCTGCCCGAAAATATCAAACTCATGCGCAACTTTCAGCTTCATCGCATGGAAATCACGCAGACGGCTCATGCACTTCTTGACATCTTCATAATCGGTGGGGTCGCATACCCGGGCGCCCTCCAGAAACTCTGTAATCTTATAGCCATTCTCCGGATTAATATAGGCGATATCATCACAGATGTTTTTATCAGCGATGGCATGATACACTGCTGCTTCCTGACGGCGATTGATGAGTTGATCCGTACCCTCTCCCGGAATACGCATAATGTACTTTTTGTCCTTACAGGTAAACAGAAACGAACGGTTGGTCATTCCCTTTTTCAGGACTGTAATATCCGTGACATCCTCCGGTTTTGCGCACAATGCCTTGCAGATTAAACGAATCGCATCCGTTTTCAGTTGGTTGGAATCGCTGTCGATCTCACGAAGCTGCTCATAGGTGTTGATCTCCACAACATCTGCCGAATGCACAACTCGAGCTGTGACGATCATGCGATCCTTCTTATAGAGTGCTTCTTCCCAAAACGAACCATCATACTGCGGCTTCTTGCAAAGTTCCTCTATACGATTGGAAACTGTATCAGCGTCCTCTTTTATAAGGTAGCTGATTCCGACCATCGCATTGCCGCCAGCGTTTTCTGGTACAGTTACCAGTTCCATCTTGCGGTTTACACGAACATTGCTTTCATTCTCCACAAGATCGCTGACCATATACCAAGAGTACAGTTCATGGCGGTGGAACGGATTGCGGTCACACCAGATGTCGCAAGGAACAATGTATGCATTCTCCAAATGCTCTTTTACCAGTTTTAGCGAATGCAGATTATTCTTGGAGGCATAGTCCGGGTTGACCACCAGTTCCACGCCGTATTCATCCATCAGGTATTCATATTTTTCCTTCATGAAACCCACAACAACGTAAATTTCCTGAATTCCCACTTCGTGAAGCTGCTTAATGATTCGTTCAATCAAAGGCTCCCCATTGACTTCCAACAGGCCTTTGGGCATCTCTGTGTTGATGGGGACCATCCGCATACCAAAACCGGCTGCCAGAATAATTGCTCGTTTGGGAGTCTTATTCTTGTACTCCGACACAGCCTTGGCTGTGGGGCTGATTGCTTCGTTCAGATACCCTGCCTTAATAAGCTCCTTGAGGGAACGGTTTACAACCCCTAAGGAATGACCCGAAACCTCTGCTAGAATTCTTTGATTAATAAACGGTTCTAGCAAAAGTGCATTCAAGATATCGCTTTCTTGTTTGTTCATATACACCTCTCCACAGTTTTTGGTGAACAGTATGCCAGCATGAAACCGCAATCCAAGATTGCGTTT
>OLXF01000376.1_pt1 | contig 18500 bp, 15 predicted proteins | sample 1673471 | NCBI WGS metagenome assembly OLXF01 (sample SAMEA103958113, study PRJEB25191) | human gut metagenome
GCGAGCGTGCCGCGTTTCTTATACCCTGCCAAGGGCTACGGGGATTAGATACAATCTTTTTCACTAACTCTCAATTTACTCTGCCAGTTCTTCCCACTGTTCATATAATTTTTCCAATTGTTCCTGGCAGGAAGTCTGCTCTTTGGACAGCTCCTGCAGCTTTGCCACCTGAGTACCGATGGTGGGATCGGACATTTCAGTGTCGATCTCGGAGATGCGAGCTTCCAGTTCGGCAATCTTTTCTTCGCATTTTTTCAGGTCGTTTTCTTTCTTGCGGAGTCTTGCCTGTTCTTCCTTCTGGGCTTTCCAGTCCAATTTGACTTCGGATTCTGCAGCCTTAGCAGCAACAGCACTATCTGCATCCGCATTCTGCGGTGCATTAGCCTCTATGGCAGCCATCACGGTGTCGTGTTTTTCCAGATAGTAGTCATAATTTCCAACGTAACTTACAAATTGTCCCTCTGTCAGATCCAGGATCCTGTGGGCGGTACGGTTGATGAAGTAACGGTCGTGGGAGACATACAATATCGTTCCCTCGTAACCGTTCAGGGCATCCTCCAGAATCTCCTTGGACATGATATCTAAGTGGTTTGTCGGCTCATCCAGGATGAGGAAGTTCGCATTGGAGAGTACCAGCTTGGCGAGAGAGACACGTCCGCGCTCACCGCCGCTCAGATCACTGATGCGCTTGAACACATCCTCCCCGGTGAAGAGGAAAGCCGCCAGTACATTGCGGATCTGGGTATTGTTCAGGTAGGGATAATCGTCCGAGATCTCTTCGAACAATGTCTTCTCGCTGTGGAGCACATGATGCTCCTGATCGTAATAACCAATCTCTACATTGGAACCTAAGCGGAAAGTGCCCTGATCGGCAGGAACGAGACCGTTTAAGATCTTAAGCAAAGTGGTCTTGCCGCTGCCATTATCACCGATGATCGCCACGTGTTCACCGCGCTTGATCTCGAAATTGACATCGGTAAAAAGCTTATGGGAGTCAAAGCTTTTGGACAGATGCTCCACAGTCAGCACGTCATTGCCGCTTAAGATCCGGGGCGTCAGAGTCAGCTTCATATCCGTGCGGACCTCGGAGGGCTTTTCGATGACCTCGATCTTGTCCAGCATTTTCTCCCGGCTTTCCGCCCGTTTGATGGATTTTTCCCGGTTAAAGGATTTTAATTTTTCAATGACTTCTTCCTGATGTTTGATGTCACGCTGCTGGTTCATATAGGCATTCCAGGCAGCGACACGCAGCTGTTCCTTTTTTACGGCATAATCGGAGTAATTGCCCATAAAGGTCGTAGCCTTGGACTGATCGATCTCGATGACTTTCCCGGCGATCCGGTCCAGGAAATACCGGTCGTGGGAGACGATGAGAACGGCTCCTTTGTAATTCAACAGATAAGTCTCTAACCAGGCGATGGAATTCATATCTAAGTGGTTCGTCGGCTCGTCCAAGATAATGAGATCAGGGTTCTGTAACAGAAGCCGTCCTAACGCCACCCGGGTCTTCTGACCGCCGGAGAGTGTGGCAACCGGCTTGGAGAATTCATCTTCGGTAAAACCCAGTCCCTTTAACACACCGACCAGCTCGCTACGGTAGAGATAGCCGCCGCCGGTCTCGAAAGCATGGGTGAGAGAGGTGTACTGCTTCATAAGGTCTTCCAGAGCGTCCCCATCAGCATGCTTCATATTGTTTTCGCATTCTCGGATCTTTTCCTCCAGGCGCAGCAGATCCGCCTTGACGGATAACAGTTCCTCGTAAATGGTGTGAGAGGTGTCTACGGTGCTGTTTTGGGCGAGATACCCAAGTGTCTTGTCCTTTGCCAGAACCACCTGTCCGTCATCGGGAGTCATTTCTCCTACGATGATGCGGAGCAGTGTCGTTTTCCCGGCACCGTTGATGCCCACAATGGCAGCTTTTTCATGATCCTCTATATGAAAAGAGACATTTTTCAATACCTGATTTTCCACAAATGCTTTTGAAATATTCTGACAAGATAATATCATGGTAGTAAGTATCCTTTATTTCCAGCCCACACAGAACGGGCTTTTTAAATTTTATTGTAACGAAAAGAAGAAAACCTGTCAATTCATTGACAAGTTTTTAACATATGGTGTATACTTAAAAAAATCGGAGGTGAAAGTATTGGAAGCAAAAGAAATTTCACAGGCTGTGATCGGCAGACTGCCCAGATACTTTCGATATTTGGGGGAACTTAAGGATGAAGGTGTAGAACGTATCTCTTCGCAGGAGCTTTCCGGACTGATGAAAGTGACCGCATCCCAGATACGTCAGGATTTTAATAATTTCGGTGGTTTCGGTCAGCAGGGCTACGGATATAATGTAGAATATCTGTACCGTGAGATCGGTAAGATATTAGGACTGGATAAGCAGCATAATTTCGTTATTATCGGAGCTGGTAATCTGGGCAGAGCCCTGGGTAATTATTTGAACTTCGAGCGTCGTGGTTTTATTTTCAAGGGAATGTTCGATGCGAACCCGGAGCTTGTGGGGAAGGATGTCCGTGGTGTGAAGGTTATGCCCATGGAGCAGTTGGAATCTTTTATCCGGGAGAATGACATTGATATTGCAGTACTGACGATTCCCAAGACCAGTGCCGTAGAAGTGGCTGACAAGCTGGTGGCGAACGGGATCCGTGCCATTTGGAACTTTGCGCATGTGGATCTGAACGTTCCGGAGGGAATACAAGTAGAGAATGTACATCTGTCAGACAGTTTAATGAAACTTTCGTATAATATTAACCGTTACAGTTCAGATATAAAATAATGAGCCTCAGGGAAAAACAAGCGGCTGCGAAGCGGGATGAAGAGTGCGATAGCACGAATTCGTGAGCTTACGAGAAAGTAAGGCATAAAGGGAGTGATATTATGGGCAACGATAACGCAGGGGAAAATGCGAGGAACCGGCAGGAAGCTTTTAAAAGTGCACTTGCCGGAAAGCGTCTGCCCGTACTCACTTTGGACAATAAATGGTACAAGTTGCTGAATAAGACAGGTTCTGTTCCGTTAAAGGAGACGGAGAATTCCTTGAACCAGTTGTTAAAACGACAGGGAAAGCTGAATACGGAGTCGAAGGAAATCCGTAATCTGAAAAAGAAGCTGATGAAAGAGATTGTTCCCATGGTGAACGAAGCGGATCAGCAGGGTGAGAACAGCAAGCTGAACAAGCAGATCGAAGAACATAAGCGACTGATCGAAGAATGTAATGAGAAGCTGGAAGCTTATGAAGATGAGCTGAAAGACCTCCCCCGGGAGATCGAAAGATTAAATATTCAGCTTATGATGTTTACTATGGAGTGCTGCTATGATATTATGAAGGATAATGACAAACAGATTCATGAGACTGCAGACTGGGTGAGCGCGATACGTATTGAGTTGAAAAAGCGTCTGATCGAGAAACAGCAGAAGGAACAGCAGAATCAGGAGATCTATAACTACATGCATGACATCTTTGGTGCAGAGGTGGTCAATCTGTTTGACATGAAATATAATCCGGAGCAAAAATAGTATGAAATATCTGGTAACTGCACAGGAAATGAAGCAATACGATAAGAATACCATAGAGTACCTCGGCATACCGGGGCCGGTTCTGATGGAGAGAGCGGCTCTGGCAGCGGAGGATTTTATAAAAGAGCGCTTTGATGCCGTGAAAGAACGGACGAAAGTGCTCATTTTTGCTGGTATGGGGAACAATGGCGGCGATGGCCTGGCGTTAGCAAGACTTCTTGCGGCGGACGGATACGCAGTCGCAGTAAAATGCGTGGGAGATATGCAGAGAGCTACGAATCAGTGGAAATCGCAGTGGCAGACTTTGCAACATTTTCCGGTGAAGACAGACAGTAATATTGCGGTGGATGAATATAATGTAATTGTAGACGCCCTCTTCGGCGTGGGATTAAGCCGCCCTGTGGAGGGAAACTATGCGGATGCCGTGAAAGAGATGAACATGGCAGAGGGATTTAAGCTGGCACTGGATGTGCCAAGCGGTATCTGCTCAGATACCGGCAGAGTGCTGGGTTGTGCATTTCTGGCGGATGCCACGGTCACTTTTGGTTTCTGTAAGAGAGGACTGGTACTGTATCCCGGTGCGGAATACGCCGGAGAAGTCCGGACTGCGAATGTGGGGATCGGACAGGAGAGCTTCTTAGGACAGGAACCAGAAATGTACACTTATGAGAAAGGCTCCGTACAGTTACTTAAGAGAAACGCTGCGGGGAACAAAGGAACCTTCGGCAAAGCACTGCTTGTTGCAGGAAGTAACGGCATGGCGGGGGCAGCTATTTTGGCGGCGAAAGCAGCCTATCGTACCGGAGCCGGCATGGTAAAGGTGATTACCGCGGAAGAGAACCGACAGATCATACAGCAGGGGATTCCGGAAGCGTTGTACGGCTCCTGCAGACAGCTGACGGAGAGCTTAGACTGGGCGGATGTCATCGCCATAGGTCCCGGCATCGGCAGAGAAGAACAGGCACTGCAATGTCTGAAGACCGTGGTGGAGAGAAGCAGGAAGCCGCTGGTGCTGGATGCAGATGCCCTAAACCTCCTGGCAGAGGAGAGCGGCAGGATGCTGGCAGAAGAACTGCGCGCCCAGGGTGCGGAAGGCAGAGTGATCCTTCTGACACCTCATGTGGGGGAAATGTCAAGACTGCTAAAACGGACGACCTCAGAGTGCAAGGACGACCTCCCCACATGTGCGAAAATACTGGCAGAACGATTTCATGCCGTAGCAGTTGCCAAGGATGCGAGGACTGTGGTATGTAAGGAACAGGGAGCCTGCTATCTGAATACCACGGGCAACAGCGGAATGGCTACGGCAGGCAGCGGAGATGTGCTGACCGGCGTGATCCTGGGATTGCTGGCGCAGGGAATGGATGCCCCGGAGGCTGCGACCTGTGGCGTATATCTGCACGGCATGGCAGGTGATCTGGCGGCCGGACTTCATACCGAATATGGTGTGATGGCGGGAGATATCGCCGAATGTCTGATGAAAAATCAAAATAAGAAAGCGTGAAAATATGACGAGAGAACTGCAGGAAAAATTAGAGTCCTATCAACGGGTATGGGCGGAAGTGGATCTGGATGCCATCTGGGAAAATATGGTCCATATGAAAGAAAACATTGCGGAGAATACGAAAATACTGGCTGTCATTAAGACGGACGGATATGGTCATGGTGGTGTTCCCATCGCGAAAATGTTAGAGCAGCTGGACTTCATGTTCGGCTATGCGGCAGCCACTTATGAAGAGGCACATGTACTCAGAGAAGCAGGCGTGAAGAAACCGATCCTGATCCTGGGATATACTTTTCCCTATTGCTACGAAGAATTGATCCGGGAGGAGATCCGCCCGGCAGTCTACCGCAGGGATACGGTGGAAGAGCTGGTCGCAGCAGCGGCAAAGGTCGGACAGAAGGCAAAGGTTCATATCAAGGTAGATACCGGCATGGGAAGAATCGGCATTACGCCGGATGAGGAAGGACTGGAGTTCGTCAGATTCCTTATGGGACATCCGGAGCTGGAAGTGGAGGGCATCTTCACCCATTTTGCCAAATCCGATGAAGAAGATAAGACTTCTGCATACCATCAGCTGGAACTTTTTCAGAATTTTATCGACAGAATACAGACAGAGCTGGGGCTTACTATTCCCGTCAAGCACTGCTCCAACAGTGCGGCAATCTTGGAAATGCCCCAGGCGAATATGGATATGGTCCGTGCTGGTATCACTACTTACGGTCTGTATCCTTCCGAAGAAGTGAGCAAGGATATTGTACCCTTACGGGCAGCCATGTCTCTCTACAGTCATATTGTATACTGTAAGACGATTCATGCGGGACAGAGCGTCAGCTACGGCGGGCTGTTTACGGCACAGAAGGATACCAGAGTAGCCACGATCCCCGTAGGTTACGGAGACGGTTATCCCAGAAGTCTGTCCGGAAAAGGCTATGTACTGATCCGGGGGAAGAAGGCACCGATCCTCGGAAGAGTCTGTATGGATCAGTTCATGGTAGATATTTCGGAGATTCCGGGAGTTATGGAGGGCGACAAAGTAACTCTTCTCGGTGTGGACGGTACAGAGCGGATCACCGCGGAAGAATTGGGAGAACTCTCCGGCAGATTTAATTATGAATTTGTCTGTGACCTGGGGAAAAGAATTCCAAGGGTCTACAGGCAGCATGGTGAGATCACAGAAGTAAGAGACTATTTTGAAAATTTCTGATGGATCAAAAGTGCTCGTATAACTCCGTAAGAATCGGCAATACTTATCTTAAATCGCTGATGTAAGGAGTAGAAATGAGAAGAGGAGATGTCTATTACGCGGATCTGCGGCCGGTGATCGGCTCGGAACAGGGCGGTATCAGACCGGTGCTCATCATCCAGAATGATGTGGGCAACAAACACAGTCCTACCGTGATCTGCGCTGCAATCACCTCAAAGATGAATAAGGCGAAGCTGCCTACACACATTGAATTAAATGCCCGTCTCTATGATATGGATAAGGATTCGGTAGTGCTTCTGGAACAACTGCGCACCATTGACAAGAAGAGATTAAAGGATAAAGTATGTCATCTTGACGGTGATATTATGCGGAGAGTGAACCGGGCACTGAAGGTAAGCCTGGAACTGGATACATAGCCTGATACCCTGCGTATCCAGAGGAATATATAAAAGAATTAAAATACGAAAGGATGAAATGAACGATGGATATCAGTGGGCCCGTGGCCATATTACTCTTTTTCCTGCTGTTACTGGTAGATATGTTTTTTTACGGATTTGATGCTGCCATTGACAACCTCAATGAAAAAGAGATCTTACATAAAGCAGAGGAAGAAAAGGATCGCCGGTCGGTGCGGCTTTCTGAGATGGTCAGCCGTCCGGGGATCTATATCAATACGGTACAGTTAGTCATTACGCTGATCAATATTTTAATGGGTGCCTTTTACCTGAATATCTGGCTGCAGGCGATCGACAACGGCCTGCATGTGATCAATGTCGGCGGATTGTCGCTTCAAAATGTTCCCACGGGAGTGATCTCCGGGATTGCAACGGTATTGTCTTTTGTTGCCATGATTTATATTCTGCTGACCTTCGGAGTACTTATCCCGAGAAAAATGGCATCCAGGAAACCGGAAAAGTGGGCATATGCCTGCATTGACCCGATCTTTTGGATTACGAGACTGTTATCTCCCTTGACGGGGCTGGTAAATCTGACTGCAAAGGGAATACTATTCCTATTCGGTGTCCGTAACAATGTGGATGAGAATGATGTGACCGAGGAAGAGATTATTAACATGGTTCAGGAAGGGCATGAACAGGGTGTGATCCAGGCCAGTGAAGCGGAGATGATCTCCAATATTTTTGAATACGGGGACAAGGAAGCCCAGGACATCATGACACACCGCGGAAGTATCGTAGCTATCGACGGCGAGACAAAGTTAAAGGATGCCATTGCATCCATGCTGGGAGGTAAGAACAGCCGCTATCCGGTGTATGAAGAGAATATTGACCATATCATCGGTATCTTACATCTGAAGGATGCCATGAGGTTCCACATCAGCGATGACAAGCTGGATGTGCCCATTGCGAAGCTGGATGGGTTGCTCAGAGAGCCTTATTTTGTGCCTCAGACCAAAAATATTGATGAACTGTTCAAAGAGATGCAGTCCCAGAAACTACAGATGGTCATTGTTGTAGACGAATACGGTCAGACTGACGGACTGATCGCCATGGAGGACATCCTGGAGGAAATCGTCGGTAATATCATGGATGAATATGATGAAGATCAGGAATATATCAAGAACCGCGGTAAGGGCGAATATGTCATGGAAGGTAAGACTCCGCTTAAGGAAGTGGAAGAGCTGTTAGACATTACCTTTGACGAGGAGGAATTCGAGACGTTAAACGGCTTCCTGATCTCGAGGCTGGACAGGATCCCGGAGCCGGATGAACAGTTTGATGTGGACTATAAGGGATATAATTTCAAGATCCTTTCCGTGGTCAAAAAAATGATCGGAAGTGTCCTCGTCAAAAAGCTTCCGGAGGAAAAAACACTGGAGAATGCAGAAGACGGACAATCAGTGCTTGAAGAAAAACAAAAATAATGCTATGATAAAAAAAGCGTTATTGCGCAGGCGTTGCGCATACAAAGAGAAAGAAACTTTAAGTTCAAAGGAGTAACAAAGATGTCAGGACATTCAAAATTTGCTAATATTAAGCATAAAAAAGAGAAAAACGATGCAGCAAAGGGTAAGATTTTCACTATTATCGGACGTGAAATTGCAGTCGCTGTAAAAGAGGGCGGTCCCGATCCTGCTAACAACTTTAAACTGGCTACCGTTATCGCTAAAGCTAAGGCTAACAACATGCCAAATGATACTATCGATCGCGGTATTAAGAAGGCAGCCGGCGATGTAGGCAATGTGAACTACAAGTACGTGACTTACGAAGGTTACGGTCCCAACGGTATCGCCATCATCGTAGATGCACTTACCGACAATACCAACCGTACCGCTGCAAATGTCAGAAGCGCATTCACCAAGGGACAGGGTAACGTAGGTACTCCCGGATGCGTATCCTTTATGTTCGATAAAAAGGGGCAGATCATCGTGGACAAGGAAGAGTGTGATATGGAAGCGGATGATCTGATGATGACAGCACTGGATGCCGGTGCAGAAGACTTCTCCGAAGAGGAGGACAGCTTCGAAATCCTGACCGATCCCGATAATTTCGAAGAGGTACGTAAAGCACTGGAGGATGCCGGAATTCCCATGATCAGTGCGGAAGTCACAATGATTCCTCAGAATTATGTAACTCTGACCGATGAGACTGCAGTGAAGAATTTACAGAGAACACTGGATCTGTTAGAAGACGATGATGACGTTCAGGCAGTTTATCACAACTGGGACGAATAATTCGAAAGGGTAGGGGTAGCAGCATGGAGAAACTTGCTATTGTAGTTCCTTGTTATAACGAAGAAGAGGTGCTGAAGATTGCTTCCGAAGCACTGAGGGGGGTACTGGATGATCTGATCCGCAAAGGGAAGATTGCGGAAGACAGTTTTATTCTGTTTGTTAATGATGGAAGTAAGGATCGTACATGGGAGCTGATCGAAGAAGAACATCAGACGCATCCGGTACAGGTATGCGGCGTGAAGCTGGCAGGCAATGTGGGACATCAGTTCGCACTGACCGCCGGACTGATCACGGCGATGGATCTGTCCGATGTGACGGTTTCCATCGATGCGGATCTGCAGGATGATGTGGCTGTGATCGAAGAGATGATCGATAAGTTCCATAACGGCTGTGACATCGTATACGGTGTCCGTAAGGAACGTAAGACCGATACTTTCTTCAAACGTACCACTGCGCAGGGGTTCTATAAGGTTATGGAGATGATGGGCGTCAAGACGGTTTACAATCATGCGGATTTCCGACTGATGTCCAAGCGTGCGGTAGAACAGTTCTCCAAATATCAGGAAACGAACCTGTTCTTAAGAGGTATGATGCCTCTGATCGGTTACCAGACCGACTGTGTATATTATGATCGTAAGGAAAGAGTGGCCGGGGAATCCAAGTATCCGTTAAAGAAAATGCTGGCATTGGCATTTAACGGGATTTCTTCTTTCAGTGTGAAGCCGATCAGCATGATCCTGGGAGCCGGTGTGATCATTGTAATATTAAGCATTCTTGCAGCAATCTATGCACTGATCTCTTATTGCACCGGACATGTGGTACCGGGATGGACTTCTTTGATTCTGTCCATCTGGTTCTTGGGCGGTATTCAGCTGATGGCCGTCGGACTGGTAGGTCAGTATATCGGCAAAATCTACATTGAAGTAAAACATCGTCCCAGATATAACATCGAAAAGGTACTGAAATAATGAATTATAAAAAAAGCATTTTAAGTGTTGTATTGTGGTTCATTTATGCAATAATAGTGGGCACCGGAATGGTAGGCACGGCTATGGCCGTGACCCTGCCTGCGTACGGTGCCCTTATTATCACAGGGGTTTGGCTTGCGGTGACAGGACTGGCTGTGTTTCTGCTACATAGATTTTTGGAGAAAACAAAGCACCCATTTTCGGAAGACAGACAACAGATAAAACTGATCGCGGAAAGCCTGTTGGTGGTTGCGCTGATCGCAGCCGGCATTGTACTTCGTACCGGAGAAATCATGCGGTATGATCTGTCCGCAGGGGGCGGAAATATCTGGTTTGATACCGTCATGGTTACTGAGAAGACACAAATTCCGCAGGTGGTGCATGGAGCGGTATATTTTTATCTGCAGGTATTACATGGTCTGCTGGTTTTTTTTGGCAATAAAATGACAGCGGCTCTGATCCTTCAGGTGATATTGCAGATCCTGTCCGGAATTTTTCTCTATTTTGCATTAAGAAAAATGTCGGGTGCGGTAACAGCAGTGGTGACATTCGCATATTGGATGCTGTGCCCGGTGATCTCAGAGGTGGTTATTCTGGGACCTGAAACGCTGTACATACTTCTGTGGATGATTGGGTTGTGCATAACAGCAGAGTCCCTGGATCATTTTGTACAGTCGGGAGATGAACCGGGGATCCGCTCCGTAATCGGTTTCTTTTTTGCCGGGGTAGCTACGGGCGTTCTGGGATATCTGGATGTTATGGGTTTTTTATTATTGCTACCGATATTTTCTGTGATTTTTTTGGTAACACAGGAGAAGATTCGACTGGCTCGTAAAATCGGTGCGGCTATCCTTGGAATTGTGGGAAGCCTGGCGGGCTTTTTGCTTTCCATAGCTTTAGATGCCGTAGGCAGCGGTAAAATGATGGAAAATGTACTGGCAGCATGGGGAAAGGTCTATCTTCCGGAAAATTTTGTATTACCGGTAACCATTGAAAACGATAATGCGATAACCATTGCAGTAGTTGCGATTCTCGGAATCGGAGTTTTTGGATTTTGGTGCCGGAAGAGCCTGGAAAGACAATCCGTGTGGCTGGTAATTGCCCTTTCCCTGGGTGGGATGATCTGTTATGGAATGACGAGTGCGGAAATGCAGGGATTTACTTTGCTGTATCTGATCATAGCTGTGGTGGCCGGTGCAGGAGTACAGGCAGTCCTGCCGTATGAGCTTACACAACAGAATGCATTGCAGCAAGTCCGGGGAGCAGTCGAAGAACCTACGGCGGAAACCAAGCCGAAGAAACGACAGCTTAAGATACAGGATCTGGAGGAAGAAGGGCTTCCTGCAGAAACAGACAATAAAGTGCAATTGATCGAGAATCCGCTTCCGGTTCCGAAAAAACATGTTCCCAAAGTGTTGGATTATAAATTGAATGATGATGTCTCCGATTTTGATTATCCTGTAGCGGATGATGATGATTTTGACCATTAAAATTGTGTGATGAAAAGCTGAAAAACGGACACACTAAAGGCGATACTTTAAAAAAGGTATCGTCTTTTTTATTTTTAAGAAAGGCCGGTAAAAGTATGAGTGATATGAAAAGTGAAAAAGAAAAAGCGGAAGCGGAAGAACACAGAGATGAACGGATCGAAAAAACCGGACAGATCACCCTGCAGGATCATGCGGGGGAACAGAAGATACATTTGCTTACGATCATCGGAGAAGTGGAAGGGCATGAGAATCTTGCAGGGAATTCCAAGACGACGAAATATGAACACATTCTTCCTCAGCTTGCGGCAATCGAAGACAGTGAAGAAATCGGCGGTGTGCTGGTGCTGTTAAATACTATGGGTGGAGATGTGGAAGCGGGACTTGCCATTGCTGAAATGCTGGCGTCGTTGAGTAAACCTACGGTATCTCTGGTCCTGGGAGGCAGCCATTCCATAGGCGTTCCCATAGCAGTCAGCTGTAAATATTCTTTTATTGTCCCAACGGGAACTATGGTGATACATCCGGTACGGACGAACGGTATGGTGATCGGTGTTCCACAGACTTTTGAATATTTTAAGCTGATCCAGGACAGAATTACGGGATTTGTGTGTCAACATTGCAGGATCAGCCGGCAGAAGCTGGAAGATCTTATGATGGAGACCGGATTCCTGACGAAAGATGTTGGCAGTATCCTGGTAGGAGAAGATGCTGTGAAACACGGTATCCTTGATGAAGTGGGCGGGATTGACCGCGCAATCCGAAAGCTTCGGGAGATGATGGACAGCAATATAAAAAAGGATGACAAGGCAGTGGAAAAATGATATACTTCTAATTATGACTATTAGGCTAACGTAAAAGAAAAGCATCGTAGATGCGATTTTACTAATGCGGTTCTGAATAGTTATATTCGTATTAACATTAAAGTTAGGGGTATGATGACATGGCATCTTCATCAGGCAAAAGAACATCATCTTCCGGCAGGACAAGAAAAAGTACGACGAGCAGCCGCAACAGGCAGGCGCAGAGATCTGCACAGGACAGTGAACTTTTTCACGAGATTGGTCTGATCGTCCTGTTTGTTGCGATGTTGATATTATTTTGTTGCAATTTTGGTATTATCGGTCCGGTTGGCAATGCAATCAGTGGGGTCTTATTTGGCATTTTCGGATTCACTGCGTATATTGCGCCTGTTGTAATATTTCTGGCGGTGGCTTTTTGGTTCGCCAATGAGGGGAACCCAACTGCTGTGCGGAAAATGATCGCCGGTGTCGTATTGTTTTTAATGATCGGTGTAGTATGCGATCTGATCACGAAGACTGCCGGTTCCATGGAACAGTACGATATCAAGCTGTTATATACGAACTGCAGCACCGGCAAAAAAGGCGGCGGTATTTTCGCAGGCAGTATCTGTTATCTGTTGTTACATTATCTGGAGACTGTAGGAACAGTGCTGGTAGTGCTTTTGTGTTCAGTGATCAGCCTGATCCTGGTAACGGAGCGATCCTTCTTAAACAGTATGCGTAACGGTGGCGACAGGATCCGAGAACTGTCCAGAGAGGACGCAGTGCGTAGACGGGAGAATGCCGAAATCCGCAGACAGGAGCAGGAAGAGCGTACTTCTCAGAGAGAGGAAGCCCGTCGCATCCGTGAAGAGGAACGCCGGATCCGTGAGGAAGAGAGACGACTCCGCGCTGAGGAGAAAGAGAACGAACAGATCCTGAATGCTGTTCCCCGCAGAGAGAAAAAGGTGACAGGAGTCATGATGGATACCTCCTTAAAAAAGCAGGATACACAGCCTGCCGGCAGACGGGATGATATCCATGAGATCGTATACGAAGAGGATGCACAGGAAGCTCCTGAAGTGGAAGAGACCCGGGTGACTTCCAGTGATTTTGATAAAATCAATGTGACGGATATGCATCAGGTGACGATGCAGGAAGCAGTGGGGGAGGCTTCTTATGAAGATATACCGGTGGAGGAAGTAAGCAGCGCAGCTACGTTTAAAAAGCCTTTTGAACGCAGAGAGTCCTGGCAGGAGGAAGCGGCGCTTCTGACGCCCCAGGCGGAAGCTATCCGGATCCATAAGGAAGACATTCCGGAGCATGAGGAGACACCTGCAGAACCGGCTGAGAACCCTGTACGCCCGAAGATCACGGCACCGGAGCCTCCTAAGGGGAATTCCCTGGTGGAAGACCAGATACATAAGGATATTGCAAAGGCAGCCAAACAGCCCACGGCAGAATACCGGATCCCTCCTTTGAGTCTGTTACAGAAGGGAAAGGCGTCTACGGGAGATTCTTCCAGAGAATTAAAAGAGACTGCCATGCGCTTGCAGCAGACACTGAATACTTTCGGTGTGAAGGTAACGATCACCGATATCAGTCAGGGCCCTAGTGTTACCCGGTATGAATTACAACCGGAGCAGGGGGTAAAGGTATCTAAGATCGTAGGTCTGGCAGACGATATCAAATTGAATCTGGCAGCCACGGATATACGTATCGAGGCACCAATCCCAGGCAAGGCTGCCATCGGTATCGAAGTCCCGAACAAAGAAAATATGACTGTGGCACTCCGTGATCTTTTAGAAAGTAACGAATTCCGGGAATTTAATTCCAACATAGCTTTTGCCGTAGGTAAGGATATTGCTGGCAAGACGGTAGTAGCGGATATTGCCAAGATGCCCCATATGCTGATCGCCGGAGCTACCGGTTCCGGTAAATCCGTATGTATTAATACCCTGATCATGAGTATTTTGTACAAGGCACATCCGGATGATGTAAAACTGATCATGGTAGACCCTAAGGTCGTAGAACTGAGTGTGTATAACGGCATTCCTCATCTGCTGATCCCGGTAGTGACAGACCCCAAGAAAGCATCTGCTGCATTGCATTGGGGTGTCAGTGAGATGGAAGACCGTTACCGGAAGTTCGCGGATTATAATGTCCGTGATCTGAAGGGCTATAATAAAAAGATAGAGACCATGCCTGTTTGCGAGGGAGAGGAACGGCCTAAGAAGATGCCGCAGATTGTTATTATCGTAGACGAACTTGCGGATCTGATGATGGTATGTCCCGGCGAGGTAGAAGAATCCATCTGTCGTCTGGCACAGCTTGCCAGAGCGGCAGGGATCCATCTGATCATTGCTACCCAGCGACCCAGCGTGGATGTCATCACCGGTCTGATCAAGGCGAACATGCCCAGCCGTGTGGCATTCTCCGTGTCCAGTGGCGTGGATTCCCGTACAATCCTGGATATGAACGGAGCCGAAAAACTTTTGGGAAAAGGAGATATGCTGTTCTACCCTCAGGGCTATTCGAAGCCGGCCCGTGTACAGGGAGCTTTCGTATCGGATAAGGAAGTATCCGATGTGGTGGATTATCTGAAAAATCAGACCCTTGGCAATGTCTATAACAGCTATGCCGAGGATATAGAAGAAAAGATTAAAAATATCGGCTCATCGGGAGGCTCTTCCGGAAGCGGATCCGGCGGTGGCAACGACAGAGACGAATATTTTGAGGAAGCCGCGCGTTTTATTATAGACAAGGATAAGGCATCCATCGGAATGCTGCAGCGTGTGCTTAAGATCGGCTTTAACCGTGCCGCCAGGATCATGGATCAATTGTGTGAGTACGGCGTGGTCGGCGAAGAAGAAGGCACAAAGCCCAGAAAGGTACTTATGAGTATGGAACAGTTTGAACAGTTGTTAGAGGAAATCTGACATGGAGAACTGTCTGAATAAACGGAGGGAAAATATGAAAACAGATATTGAAATCGCACAGGAAGCGGTCATGGAACCGATCACGAACGTTGCGGCAGGTATTGGCATCGATGCAGATGACCTGGAGCTTTACGGCAAGTACAAAGCAAAACTTTCTGAGGAATTTCTGGAAAAAATACAAGCTCGTCCCAACGGAAAATTGATTCTGGTAACAGCAATCAACCCGACTCCCGCCGGAGAGGGCAAGACGACCACCACGGTAGGATTGGGAGAAGCTTTCGGACGAATGGGGAAAAAAGCAGTGATCGCTCTCAGAGAGCCATCTCTTGGTCCCTGTTTCGGTATCAAAGGCGGTGCAGCCGGCGGTGGATATGCCCAGGTAGTACCTATGGAGGAACTGAATCTTCATTTTACCGGAGATTTTCATGCAATTACTTCTGCAAACAATCTGCTGGCAGCACTTTTGGACAACCATATCCAGCAGGGCAATGAACTTGGCATTGATACCAGACAGATTGTCTGGAAGCGCTGTGAAGACATGAATGATCGTGTCCTGCGCAATATCGTAGTGGGGCTGGGCAATAAGACAGACGGCTATGTCAGAGAGGATCATTTTGTCATCACTGTGGCCAGTGAAATTATGGCAATTCTGTGCCTGGCTGACGATATGAAGGATCTGAAGGATCGTCTGTCCCGTATCGTGGTGGCCTATAACTATCAGGGAGAACCGGTAACGGCAGGTCAGCTGAAGGCAGTAGGCGCTATGGCAGCTTTGTTAAAGGATGCTATAAAACCGAATCTGATCCAGACACTGGAGCATACCCCTGCGCTGGTACACGGCGGACCGTTTGCCAATATTGCACATGGATGTAATTCTGTCAGAGCGACCAAAGCTGCCATGAAGATGGCGGATTATTGTATTACGGAAGCCGGTTTCGGCGCCGATCTGGGTGCGGAGAAGTTCTTTGATATCAAGTGCCGTAAAGCCGGACTTACCCCTGATGCGGTTGTACTGGTAGCAACGATCCGCGCATTGAAATACAATGGCGGTGTAGCAAAAGCGGATCTGGGTGCAGAGAATCTGGATGCCCTGAAAAAGGGTATTGTCAACCTGGAGAAACATATTGAGAATCTGCAGAAATATGGTGTACCCGTAGTTGTGACCCTGAATTCCTTCATCACGGACAGTGCGGCAGAGACTGCTTATGTCAGAGATTTCTGTGAAGCAAGAGGTTGTGAGTTTGCACTCTCGGAAGTATGGGAGAAGGGTGGCGAAGGCGGAATCGCTCTGGCTGAAAAAGTATTAAAGGCAATGGAAGAGAAAGAGAATGATTTCCATGTCCTCTATGAGGATGAAATGCCTCTTGCGGATAAGATCACAAAAATTGCGAAGGAAATCTACGGTGCATCCGGCGTAAACTTTGCACCTGCTGCTGTAAAGCAGTTAAAACGACTGACGGAGCTGGGCTTCGGTAATCTGCCGGTATGTATGGCGAAGAATCAATATTCCCTGTCGGATGATCCCACACTGTTAGGAAGACCATCCGGATTTGAATTAAACGTAAGAGAGGCTTATGTATCTGCCGGCGCCGGTTTTGTCGTAGTACTCACCGGTGCGGTCATGACCATGCCGGGACTGCCCAAGGCACCTGCTGCCTACAATATTGATGTGGATAACAATGGGAAGATCACAGGATTATTCTAGTAAGGAGGACTGGTGTCCCATGGCACAGTTGATAGATGGAAAAGCTATTTCCGCACAGATCAAAGAGGAAGTAAAAGAAAAAGTTGCAGCTTTAAAAGAGCAGGGGCGTGAAGTGACTCTGGCTGTGATTCAGGTAGGAGCCGATCCGGCTTCTTCCGTATATGTTCGAAATAAGAAAAAAGCATGTGAATACGTGGGTGTTCGTTCTCTGGCGTATGAACTTCCGGAGGAGACCACAGAAGAAAAGCTTCTGGAGCTGATCCGAGAAATGAATGACAGAACGGATGTGAACGGCATTCTGGTGCAACTGCCGTTACCCAAACACATTGATGAGGAAAAGGTATTGGATGCCATTTCTCCTTTAAAGGATGTGGACGGATTCCATCCGCAGAATGTCGGTGCGCTCTGTATCGGCAAACCGGGATTTGTATCCTGTACACCTGCCGGTGTGATCCAGCTCCTTAAGAGATCCGGCATTGAGATTGCCGGTAAGGAATGTGTTGTTGTTGGCAGAAGCAACATTGTAGGCAAACCGATGGCACTTTTATTGTTACGGGAGAACGGTACGGTTACCGTGGCTCACAGTCGCACAAAGGATCTGAAGGAAGTGACAAAGCGGGCGGATATTCTGGTAGTTGCTGTAGGCAGACCGAAAATGATCACCGCTGATTATGTCAAAGAGGGTGCCGTTGTGATCGATGTCGGCATTCACCGGAACGAACAGAATAAATTATGTGGCGATGTGGATTTCGACAGTGTGGAGCCTGTATGCGGAGCGATCACCCCGGTTCCCGGTGGCGTAGGCCCCATGACCATAGCCATGTTGATGAATAATTGTCTGGAATCCGTTTCTTTGCAGGCAATAAGAGGATAATCGTATGAAGTGTCCGAATTGTGGGGCAGAGATGGAGGAAGGAAAGCTTTACTGTGAGCATTGCGGTGAAGATATTCATATTGTCCCTGATTTTGAACCGGAAGTAGAATACAATATGGAACAGACGCTGAGTGACATTGCGAAGGAAATGGAGCCGAAACCTGCGGAGGAGGAAGAACCTGTTCATTCCGAATCACAGGATTGGGATGAACTCCCGGAAAGCCATGTTTCACAGCACCCATTTCGATGGAAATTTATAGTCCTTGTGCTGGTTCTGCTGGTGGTTGCTGTGGTATGTACCGGTTTTGGGATTTCTTATTCCCATTATCATTCCGCAGACTATCAGGCAAAATGCGCCAAAGATTATGTTTCATTAGAGGAATATGATCAGGCGGTCGCCTGTTATGAAAGAGCACTGGAACTGGAACCCGAAAACATTACTTTTAAATTTGAACTGGCAGATATTTACTTCCGGAAAAACAATAAGATAGAGTACGAATATTTACTCAGGGAAATCGTGGCAGATCCCGAGGCTAATTCCGAACAGCTGGAGACTGCTTACGGAAAACTGATTGCCATATATGCGGCCAGAGAAGATTATAAAACCATAAATGATCTTCTGCAAAGCTGCGGTAATGTAAACGTTATGAGTAAGTACCAGAGTTATATGGCAACAAGAAGATCATTGGCGCGTCCATGAAGGGAAACGTCACAGCCGTAAAGAAAGACACGGTAAAAGTTGTGCTGATGGAGGATAAAACAGGAGGATGGGCAGGACAGAAATGGTTTGCTTATTCTACAATTTATTCTTCACCGG
>OLXF01000414.1_pt1 | contig 17799 bp, 14 predicted proteins | sample 1673471 | NCBI WGS metagenome assembly OLXF01 (sample SAMEA103958113, study PRJEB25191) | human gut metagenome
TCACGGCCTTCACCGCCGCGGTGCGCTCGGCGCAGATCGTGTCGCCGTAGGCGGCGTTCTCCACGTTGCAGCCGGTGAAGATCGTGCCGTCGCTGCACTCGAGCGCCGCGCCCACGGGGAATTTCGAGTACGGCACATACGCATATTCGGCGGCCTTCTTCGCCATGTCCATCAGTTCCTGATCGGTCATATCCGTTTGCTCCTTTTTCCGCCGGCGGTCAGCCGATATTGACTGTCCAGGCGGTAATATTATTGAATACGTCGTACTGGTTGGGCGACATGCCGGAGATCACGCCGAGATGGGAGATAACCTCGCGCGTCTCAAAGCACACCGGCAGGATCACCGTGGTCGTCGTGAGGAGCTGCAGCCAGTCGTTTACGGCCTGCGCGCGGTCGTCGTCCTTTGCGCCGAGATAGGCCTCGGTGAGCTCCTCCAGCTCGCTGTTGTCCCAGCCGCCGTAGTTGAGGGTGTTGTCATCCTCCCAGTCGCCGGAGATCAGCGTGAGGATGTTCCAGTCGCCGGTCAGCGCGACCTCGGCGAGATACATATCCATAACGATCTCGGGCTCCTCCTGATCGAAGTCGATGTATCCGGAGCGAAGCGCGGCGAGATAGTCCTTCCATGTAAGCTCGCGCAGGTTGACGCCGATGCCGATGGCTTCCAGATCCTCGGCGATCCGGCGCGCCTCCTGCACCTTGGCGGCGTTGTCGGCGCAGACGGCGAAGTTGAGCTCAATGTCCACCTTCATGCCGGAGAGCGCAAATTCAAGCATGCCGTCCGCGTCCAGATCGCGGCAGCCGCCGCGCTCAAGCTCGGTAAGGCAGCGCGAGGGATCGTAGGAAAACTGCGAGGCGATCGAGGTATCGTACAGCGCGCTGTTCGGGTGGACGGGGAGCACCGTCGCCACGGCGTTGCCGTCGAGCGTGTCCGATACGATCTTGTCGCGGTTCACGATCCAGTTCATCGCGTAGCGGTAGGCGTCATACTGGAAGAAGCGGCTCTGGCTGTTGAAGCCGATGAAGTGGAGATTCGTGGTGGTGATGGTGCGCTTTTCGTTTTTGCCGCCGTAGCCCATGTTGTAAATGCCGGTCGGGTCGTTCACGACGAGATCGACGAGACCGCTTTCAAACTCGGTGATGAGCTCCTCCATGCCGCGGTAGGCGCGCAACTGCACCTCGTCGAGCGGGAGACTCTCGCTGTTTTCATACCCGTCAAACTTCACGAGTGCCGTGCGGTCTTCATTATACATATACGGGCCCGATCCGACGGGGATCTCGTCGCCGACGGAGCCGGACTTGATGACCGGGATGCTCATGCGCTGCGGGAGCTGCGCGTTGTCCGCGCCTTCCACGGCGAGATACACCTCGCCGTTGTACGCGCTCGAATAGACGCGCCCGACCTGCTGCTGCAGATGCTTGTGTCTCTCGCTCGTGAAGATGCAGGACACGGAATACGCCACGTCCTGCGCGGTGAGCGTGGAGCCGTCGTGCATCTGGATGCCCTCCCTCACCTTGAGCACCCACACGCCCGCACTGTCTTCGTTCTTGGAGTAATACCAGTCCGAAAGGATGCGCGACGTCACGTTGAAGTTTTCATCGACCTCGAAAAGCCGGTCGTACACGAGGCAGTCCACGAGCTGATTGAGCGTGCTCTGCGTCTTGATGGGGTTGAGGCTCTCCTCGTAGTCGAGCGAGAGCGAGAACACGTCGTCCGCGGCGCCGGCGAAGGTGAGCGTCTGGCCGGAGACGGTCGCGGCGCTCTCGTCCAGCGCGGGATCGGGCGTTGCCTCCGGCCCGGCAGCGGTCTCGCCGCACGCGGCAAGCGAGAAGAGCGTCGCCGCGGCGAGCAGCAGAGCAAAGATCTTTCTGTATTTCATAATGCGATACCTCAAAGCATGATAACCGACGCCATCGTGCCGCGGCGGCCCTTCGTGGCGCGGTGCGACCAGTACACGTCCTGCATGCACATCGTGCAGTCCGGCGACACATCGATGTGCTCCGGCGCAAGGCCGAGCTGCAGAAGTCTCCGGCGGTTCGTTTCCTTGAGATCGACGAGGAATTTTCCCTCGACGCCCTCTTCCGGCGGGCAGAGCCCCTCGGCATCGCTCCCGAGCAGGGCGCGCACCGCCTCCGGCACTTCCGGACCGGTCTCAAAGCAACAGCGCGATATGGCCGGGCCGATCGCGGCGCGGATGTTCTCCGCTCTCGCGCCCATGTCCTCCATGCGGCGGACAACCGAGCCCATCATATCGGCGACCGTCCCCTTCCAGCCGCTGTGCGCGGCGGCAACGATGCCCGCCTTCGGGTCGCGGAACAGCACCGGCACGCAGTCCGCGGTCCACACGCAGAGCGGCACGTCCTTCCGGTCGGTGATGAGCCCGTCGCAGTCCTCGGGCGGGTGCGGCAGCGGCGGCATGGCGCGCTCGGCTTCCGTCACATAGCGCAGCACGGTGCCGTGCACCTGCCGCGTGAAGCAAAAGCCCTCGGCGGGAAACTCCGCCGCCGTCCGGAAGCGCTGCCAGAGCGCGCGCACGCGCTCCTGCCGGCTCTCGCTCTCCCACTCGGGATCGGGCTTTGAGCTGAACGGGAAATCCCCGACGTCTCCGAGCCGCCGCGAGAAGAGGTGCTTCGTGCCGAGCACGTCCGACGTGACCCACTGGATATTGTCTTTTTCGCAGAGTGTAAATGCCATAGCTGATTCCTTTACGGGGGATGCTGAGCAGCTTACCCCACCCCCATATTTTTAAATAGTATCCTTACTGATTCTTGCCGCAGCAGTCCTTGTACTTCATCGGCAGACCGTTCGGGCGGAGCTTGCCGCACGGGCAGGGGTCGTTCCGGCCGGGCTTTTTGACCTTTTTGACCGGCTGCTTGCGCACGGAGGCGTCGCCCCCGGCGTTCGCCACGGCGTTTTTCGTCACGCTCTTGCGCTCAACGCGCTCTTCCTTGCGGACGCGGACGGTATAGATACGGCGCACGACCTCGGAGCGGATGCCGGAGATCATCGCCTCGAACATATCGAAGCCTTCCTTTTTATAAGCATCGATGGGCTTGATGTTGCCGTAGCCGCGCAGACCGATGCCGCGGCGGAGGTTGTCCATCGCGTCGATATGGTCCATCCAGTACTCGTCTACGACGCGCAGCATGACGACGCGCTCCAGCTCGCGCATGAGCGGCGTGCCGTCCGGCATGGGGCCGAAGGCCTCCTCGCGCCTGGCGTATACGTCCGCGGCGATGGCCGCGAGCGTTTCGTTGAGCTCTTCCACCGTCATGCCGTCGTGGTAAACGATCTCGCCCGGCCGTACAAACAGACGGGTGAGCGGCGCGACGCGTTCGACCAGATCGTCCGCGTTCTCCGGCGGGATGTTGCCGACCGTCTCGGCGATCGTGTCGCGCACCATGCCCTGGATATTCTCTCGGATATCCTCGCCGTCGAGCACCTTGCGGCGCTGCTCATAAATAAGGTTGCGCTGCACGTTCATCACGTCGTCAAACTCGAGCGTGCTCTTTCGCGCCTGGAAGTTGCGGCTCTCGACGGTCTTCTGCGCCTGCTCGAGCGCGCCGGTGAGCATTTTGTGCTCGATGGGCGTGTCCTCATCGACGCCGAGGCTCTCAAACACGCTGATGAGCCGCTCGGAGCCGTAAAGACGCATGACGTCGTCCGTCAGCGCCAGGAAAAACCGGCTCTCGCCGGGATCGCCCTGACGGCCGCTTCGGCCGCGCAGCTGGTTATCGATACGGCGCGACTCGTGCCGCTCAGTGCCGAGGATGTACAATCCGCCCGCGGCGCGCACCTTTTCGGCCTCCGCGCCCGTCACGGCCTTGTGCTCGGCCATCTTTTCGCGGAAGAGAGCGCGCGCTTCGAGGATCGTTTCGTCCTCGGTCTCGGCGTAGCCGGTCGCCTCGCTGATCGTGTCCTCGTCGTATCCGGCGCGGCGGAGATCGGACTTGGCCAGATACTCCGGGTTGCCGCCGAGCATGATGTCCGTGCCGCGACCGGCCATGTTCGTGGCGATCGTCACGGCGCCGAGCTTGCCCGCCTGCGCGACGATCTCCGCTTCCTTCTCGTGGTGCTTGGCGTTGAGCACGCTGTGCGGTACGCCCTGTTTGCGGAGCAGGGACGAGATGTATTCGCTCTTCTCAATGGAGATCGTGCCGACGAGCACGGGCTGGCCCTTGGCATAGCACGCCTTGATCTGCTCGATGATGGCGCGGTCCTTGCCTGCCTGATTCTTGTATACAACGTCGTTCCGGTCGATGCGGATAACGGGCTTGTTCGTCGGGATCTCAACGATGTCGAGCGCGTAGATCGACTGGAACTCCTCCTGCTCGGTGAGCGCGGTGCCGGTCATGCCGGAGAGCTTTCCGTACAGGCGGAAATAGTTCTGGAACGTGATCGTGGCAAGGGTCTTGTTCTCCTTCTGCACGTCCACGTGCTCCTTGGCCTCAATGGCCTGATGCAGACCCTCGGAGTACCGGCGGCCGAGCATGAGACGGCCGGTGAACTCATCGACGATGATGATCTCGCCGTCCTTGACGACGTAGTCGATGTCGCGCCGCATGACGCCGTGCGCCTTGAGCGCCTGGTTGATGTGGTGCGAGAGCGTGGAGTTTTCCATGTCGGCGAGATTTTCGAGATTGAACGCCGCCTCCGCCTTGGCAATGCCGCGGGCGGTGAGCGTGGCGGTGCGCGCCTTTTCATCAACGATGTAGTCGGCGTCGATATCGTCAGACTCCTCTTCCTTCTCGTCCACGGACGCGACGACGAGCTTCTTCAGGCGCGAGACGAAATCGTCCGCGCGGCGGTAGAGGTCGGTGGACTCGTCGCCCTGACCGGAGATGATGAGCGGGGTGCGCGCCTCGTCGATGAGGATGGAGTCCACCTCGTCCACGATGGCGAAGTGGTGGCCGCGCTGCACCATGTTCTTCTGGTAGATCACCATGTTGTCGCGCAGGTAATCAAAGCCCATCTCGTTGTTCGTGCCGTAGGTCACGTCGCAGGCATACGCCGCCTTGCGCTCCTCCTGCGTCAGATCGTGCACGATCACGCCCACGGTCATGCCGAGGAAGCGGAAGATGCGGCCGACGTCCTCGCCCTGGAACTTGGCCAGATAGTCGTTGACGGTCACGACGTGCACGCCCTCGCCCGAAAGCGCGTTGAGGTACGCCGGCATGGTCGCCGTCAGGGTCTTGCCCTCGCCGGTCTTCATCTCGGCGATGCGCCCCTGATGGAGCACGATGCCGCCGATGAGCTGCACGCGGTAGGGATAAAGCCCGAGCACGCGGCCTGCGGCCTCGCGCACGGCGGCGAAGGCTTCGGGCAGAATGTCGTCGAGCGTTTCGCCGTTGGCGAGCCGCGCCTTGAATTCCGGCGTCTTGGCGCGCAGCTCCTCGTCCGTCAGAGCGCGGTACTCGTCCGCCATCGCCTCGATCTTATCGACGATCGGATAAATGCTCTTGAGCTCCCGCTCGGAGTAGGTGCCGAAGAGCTTGGTGATCAGTCCCATATCAAAAACTTCCTTTCACGGAAAATCGAAATACTTTTGCAAAAAAGCATAAAAATACTTCTATAGTATAGCACGCCCTGTCCGGATATGCAAAGGAAAAATGCGCGGGAATGTGAACGGACGGTAAATTTCCGCACAATATGACGCCTGTGCGCCTTGCAAGCGGGGGCGGCGTGTGTTAAGATAGAAATATCATGAAGCAAAAGAACCACAGCGAAGGACATCGGAGGATTTTACGATGAAACTGCATTTTTACGGCGCGGACCGCTGCGTGACCGGCTCGTGCCACTGTCTGGAGATCAACGGCAAGCGCATCCTGGTGGACTGCGGCTTACAGCAGGGGCGCGACGAGCTGGACAACGCCATGTTCGCCTTCAACCCCGGCGACATCGACATCCTGCTCGTCACCCACGCGCACATCGACCACACGGGCCGCATCCCGCTGCTGGTCAAGCGCGGCTTTACCGGACGCATCCTGACCACCCGTGTGACCGCCGACCTCATGCGCATCATGCTGCTCGACTCCGCTCATATTCAAGAGAGCGACGCCGAGTACCGCAACCGCAAGGGTCAGCGCGCGGGGCGCGAGCCGGTCGAGCCGCTCTATACCACCGAGGACGCGATGAATGTCTTTAAGTTCCTCACCGTCTGCGAATACGGCCAGAGCGTCGAGCTGTGCGAGGGCGTGACGGCGGTGTTCACCGACGCGGGCCACCTGCTCGGCAGCGCGAGCATCACGCTCGAGCTTGACGAGGGCGGCGTGCACAAGACGCTCGTTTTCTCCGGCGATATCGGCAACGTCGACCAGCCCATCATCCGCGACCCGCAGCTTTTGAAGAAGGCGGACTATGTGGTGATGGAGTCCACCTACGGCGACCGCAACCACACCGAGGTGTGGAGCTACACCGACGAGCTGGCGGAGATCATCGACGAAACGCTCGGCAAGGGCGGCAATGTTGTCATCCCGTCGTTCGCCGTGGGCCGCACGCAGGAGCTTTTGTACTTCATCCGTGAGATCAAGGATCAGGGGCTCGTGAAGTCCGTGCCCGATTTCCCGGTCTATATCGACTCGCCGCTCGCCAAGGCGGCGACCACGGTGTTCTGCGGCGACCTGCACGGCTATCTGGACGAGGACGCGCTCGAGCTGGTAAAGGACGGCACACACATGTTCTCCTTCCCGAACCTGCACTTGGTCGAGACGACCGAGGAATCCAGAATGCTCAACCTCGACAAAACACCCAAGATCATCATTTCTGCCTCCGGTATGTGCGACGCGGGGCGCATCCGCCACCATCTCAAGCACAACCTCTGGCGCGCGAACAGCGCGGTGGTGTTCGTCGGCTTCCAGTCGCCCGGCACGCTGGGCCGCAAGCTGCTCGACGGCGCGGAGAGCGTGAAGCTATTCGGTGAGGAAATCGCCGTCAAGGCGAAGGTCGTGAATTTCCAGGGCCTTTCCTCCCACGCCGACCACGACCATCTGATCGAGTGGATCAAGGCGTTCGATCCCAAGCCTGCGCACGTTTTTGTCGTCCACGGCGACGCGGACGTGGTGCCCGTGTTCGCGGACGAGCTGTGCTCCCTTGGCTTCTCCGCTCACGCGGCGAAGTTCACCGAGAGCTACGACCTCGCTGCCGGCGTGATGCTCAGCGAGGGCTACATCTCCGAGCGCAAGCGCACGGTGCAGGCCAGCCGCGCGGACAACCTCTACGGCAAGCTCCTTGCCGCGGGCGAGTCTCTGCTTGAGCTGATCCGTAAGAGCAAGGGGATGCCGAATAAGGATGTCATCTCCTTCACCGGCCAGATCCTCTCGCTCATCAACAAATACAAATAAGGGAAAGGGCGCGGGGCTCCGCGCCCTTTTTCGGGGAAAACACTATGGCTGTCACGAAAAATCAGGAATACACCGTTACCATCGAGGGCTATTCGGGCGAGGGCGCGGGCGTCGCGCGCATCGACGGCTTTGTCGTCTTTGTGTCCGGCGCGCTGCGCGGCGAGGTGTGCCGCGTTCTTATTTTAAAGGTGTTGAAGTCCGCGGCCTTTGCCAAGGTGCTCGAGGTGCTTGAGCCGTCGCCGCACCGCATCGCGCCGGACTGCCCGTACTTTCCGCGCTGCGGCGGCTGTACCTACCGCCACATGGACTATGCCGAGGAGCTTGCCCTCAAGCGCCGGCGCGTGCAGGATAATCTTGCGCGCATCGGTGGGAGCGAGGTCGAGGTGGAGGAGATCCTCGGCGCGGCGGAGACGCGGCGCTACCGCAACAAGGCGCAGTATCCCGTCTCGCCGGACGGGAGGATCGGCTTCTACCGCGCCCGCACGCACGAGGTCATCGACACGCGGGAATGTCTGCTGGTGAAGCCGGAGGCCGACGCCGCGGCGGAGGCCGTGCGGCAGTATATGCGCGATTTCCGCGCGGCGGGCTACGACGAGCGGACGAGGCGCGGCCTTCTGCGCCATGTCTATGTCCGCTCGAACACAAGGGGCGAGTGTCTGATCTGCCTGCTGGTGAACGGCAAGCGACTGCCGCATGAGGCGGAGCTGGTCGAGCGGCTGCGCCGCGCCTGCCCGAAGGCGGTGGGCATCGTGCTCGGCGAGAACACGCGGCGGGACAATGTGATCCTCGGCGAGCGTTACCGCACGCTTTGGGGGGCCGACCGGCTGGAGGATGTGCTCTGTGGGAGAGTGTTCCGCCTGAGCGTGCCGTCGTTCTATCAGGTCAACCGCGAACAGGCCGAGCGGCTCTACGCCAAGGCCATCGAGTATGCGCAGCTCACGGGGGAGGAGACGGTGCTCGACCTCTACTGCGGCGCGGGGACCATCACGCTTGCGCTCGCGCCCCACGCGAAGCGCGTCCTCGGCGCGGAGATCGTGCCGGAGGCCATCGACGACGCGCGGGAGAACGCCGCGCGCAGCGGTGTGGAAAACGCCGAATTCTTCTGCGGTGACGCCTCCGACGTGGCAAAAAAACTCGCGCAGGAGAATCTGCGGCCCGACGTCATCACGGTCGATCCGCCGCGCAAGGGGCTGGCGGAGGACGTGGTGGAAAGCATCGCGCGGATGCAGCCGGAGCGCGTGGTGTATGTCTCCTGCGACAGCGCGACGATGGCGCGCGATGTGAAGCGCTTCGCCGCCCTCGGCTACCGCGCCGTGCGCGCCTGCGCGGTCGACCTCTTCCCCCGCGCCGACCATGTCGAGGCGGTTGTCCTCTTGTCGCGGGAAACAGATCCACGGACGGTCGAGGTCGGAATGGAAGCGGAGACCGGCGAGGGCAAGCGCGTCAATTACACCGGAAAAGCATAAGAGAACAAAAGAAAAACCGCCGTCGGACTCACATGGGGTCCGGCAGCGGTTTTCTATTCGCTTTGTGTGATGTCATGCACCCATTTGCCGCCGTGGATGCGCCAGAGGGCGACTGGGGTCTTTGCCAGGTGCTCGATGGCGATGCACAGGCAGAACACCTCGTTCGGCACCTTAAGGACAAGACCGAGCAGGCACATCAGCGGCAGCTCCATGCACCAGAGGGGAAAGTTGTCGATGAGCAGCGAGGCGCGTACGTCGCCGCCGCCGCGCAGCACACCCACGACCATCGTGGACGAAAAGCCGTGGAGGGGCATCACACCCGCGTAGCAGTACACCATGACCGCGCACATCGCCGCCGCGCCCGCCGAGAGGGAGAAAAGCGGCAGCACATACGGCCGGAGCAGCGTGAGAAAGGCCAGAAGCTCCACGCCGCCGAGGGCGAGCGCGAAGAGAAATGCCGTGAGGCACACGGCCTTGCCGATGCGCACGACGCTCTCGTGGCTGCTGCCGATGCCGATCTCCTTGCCGACGATGACGGCGGCTGCGTTGGCGATGCCGTAGATGCCGGCGGTGGAGAGCTTGTCAATGCTGCCCGCCACGGTGTAGGCGGCGATGAGGTCGCCGCTCGCGGCCATGTGGCCCATGATGACGGTGATGAGCGAGTAGCCCACGCCCCAGAGCGTTTCGTTCGCCAGCACCGGCGCACTGTAATGCACGAAGCGGCGCAGCATCTCGCGGCCCGGGCGGAGAAGGGCGCTCCATTGGAGCGGCACGGTGCGGCAGCGCAGGGCGTAGCCGAAGGCGAGCGCAAATTCCACCACGCGCGAGAGCAGCGTGGCGGCCGCCGCGCCTGTGACGCCGAGCGCGGGGAAGCCGAGCTTGCCGAAGATGAGCACATAATTGCCCACGGTATTGCAGAGCATGGACGCGCCGAATACCAGCATACCGAAGCGCGGATTTTCGATGCTGCGCTGCATCCCGATGTAGATGGACGAGAGGGAATTGAGGATATACGAGAAGCCGACGATGCGGATATACGGCGTGCCGATCGCGACGAGACGGAGATTGTCCGTCACCAGCAGCAGAACATCCGCCGGGAAGAACGCCATGATGAGCGCGAAGAGCGTCGAGACGCTGCCGGCAATGCACAAGCCAATGCCGATGACGCGGTTGATGCTCTCGCGGTCGCCGCGGCCCCAGTATTGGCTGATGAGCACGCTCGACCCGCTCTGCAGTCCGAAGACGATGAGCTGGATGATGAAGATGGGCACATTCGCTACCGTGACGGCGGACATCTGCTCGCTGCCGAGCAGACCGACCATGAAGGTATCGAGGAAGCCGAGCGAGGTGGTGATGAGATTCTGCACGATGATGGGCAGGGCGAGCAGAAAAAGCCGTCGGTAAAAGCCCCTGGGCTGACGAAGATAGGAGAACATGAGCGACCTCGAATGGAAGAATTACAGCATGGGAAAGCGTGTTTCCTTATGCTTGCGGAGCGCGGATACAAACGCGTCGATCTCCTCGCGCGTCGTCTCGGGCGCGAAGCTCACGCGCAGAACGCCCGCGGCCGTCTTTTTGTCGAGCTTCATCGCGGCGTAGACGTGGCTGAGCTTGCCGCGGTGGCAGGCCGAGCCGGCGGAGATGCAGATGCCCTGCGCGCCGAGCTCGGTGACAACGTTCGCGCTCGGATAGCCGACGAGCGAGACGGAGAGGATATGCGGGGCGTCGCCGTTCCCGATGCGCACCACGCCATCGATGGTGAGTAGCTGCTCGAGCGCGTACTGCTTGAGCTGCGCCATGTGGGCGAGCTTTTCCTCATAGCCCGCCAGCCGCAGCTCCACCGCCTTGGCGAAGCCCGCGACCTGCGCCGTGGCCTCGGTGCCCGAGCGCAGGCCGCGCTCCTGTCCGCCGCCCGCGAGCAGCGGACGCACCGCGCGGCAGCGCGGGCCGATGTAAAGCGCGCCGACGCCCTTGGGGGCGTTGAGCTTGTGTCCGCTGACGGAAATGAGGTCCGCGCCCAGCGTATCCGCGCGGAACGGGAGCTTCAAAAACGCCTGCACCGCGTCGGTGTGCAGCAGCGCCCTGGAGCCGCGCTCGCGCAGGAGCCGCGCGATCTCCACGACGGGAAAGACGCAGCCGGTCTCGTTGTTCACGAGCATCACGGAGACGAGCGCCGTATCCTCGCGCAGCGCGTCCGCGACCTGCTGCGCGGTGATATTCCCCTGACGGTCGGGCGCGAGATAGGTGACGGCATAGCCCTCCTGCTCCAGCTGACGGCAAGGCTCGAGCACGGCGCTGTGCTCCACGGCGGTGGTGATGATGTGCTTTCCGACGCGGCGGTTCTGGTGGGCGGCAAGGCGGATGGCCCAGTTGTCGCTCTCCGTGCCGCAGGAGGTGAAGTACAGCTCGTCCGGCTTGCAGCCGAGCGCGGCGGCGATGACCGCACGGTCCGTCTCCAAACGCTTTTTCGCGGCGGCGCCGTAAGGGTACTGCGAGCTGGGGTTGCCGCTGCCGTTTAGTAAAACATCGTACATCGTATCCGCCACCTCGCGCGCGACGGGCGTGGTGGCGGCATGGTCGAGATAGATCATAGCAAAGCATTCCTTTCTTTGCACTTGCAATCAAGCGAAAACATGGTATGATTATATGCGGAAAATCCACGAAAAGCAAGGAGAAAGCATGAAGATCGGTATTTACACCCTGGGCTGCAAGGTGAATCAATACGAGACGCAGGCGATGGAGCAGGAGCTGACCGCCCGCGGGCACGAGCTGGTGGATTTTGAGTCTCCCGCCGATGCCTACATCATCAACACCTGCTCGGTCACGGCGGTGAGCGACAAGAAGTCGCGCCAGATGATCCGCCGCGCGAAGAAGAACAGTCCCGACGCGGTGGTCGCCGCCTGCGGCTGCTACGTCCAGACGCACGAGAAGGAGGCGAAGAGCCTCGGCATCGACCTTTTGATGGGCACGAACGACCGCGCGCGATTCCTTGACCGGCTGGAGGAGGCCGTGAAAACGCGCGAGACGGTCGCGGACATCGACGACGCGCTGCGCCGCCGCACGTTCGAGGTGCTGCCGGCGGGCGGCATGGCGAACCGCACCCGCGCGATGCTCAAGGTCGAGGACGGCTGCGTGAACTTCTGCACCTACTGCATCATTCCCTACGCGCGCGGCCCCGTGCGCTCGCTGCCGATGGACAAGGCGGCGGAGCAGGTGCGCGCCCTGCGCGCGCAGGGCTACCGTGAGATCGTGGTCACCGGCATTGAAATTTCCTCCTACGGCCATGACCTCAAGGACGGCACGACGCTCATCGATCTTCTGGAGCTTATCGCCCGCGAGGGCGGGGAGATGCGCATCCGGCTCGGCTCGCTCGAGCCGCGCACGGTGACGCGGGAATTTTGCGAGCGGGCGATAAAGCTCCCGACCCTCTGCCCGCACTTCCATCTCTCGATGCAGTCCGGCTGCGATGCGACGCTCAGGCGCATGAACCGCCGGTACGACACCGCGCGGTATTATGAGTCCGTGGAGCTGCTGCGCGAATATTTCGACGACCCCGCCGTCACCACCGACCTCATCACCGGCTTTCCGGAGGAGACGGAGGAGGAGTTCGGTGAGACGCTCGCCTTCATTGAAAAGTGCGGCTTCGCCGCCATGCACATCTTCCCCTATTCCATCCGCCCCGGCACGAAGGCCGCGGCGATGGCGCAGGTGGACATGAGCGTGCGCGAGGAGCGCGCGGCGCGCGCCGCCGCCGTCGCGGAGCGGATGCACCAAGGCTATCTCGCCCGCTGCGTGGGAAAGACCTTCCCCGTGCTCTTTGAGCAGGACAGAGGAGAGGGCAGCGTCGGCCACGCGCCGAACTATATGCCCGTCACGGTGGGGATGAAAGGGTTACATAACACTGTGCAAAACGTGCGCATCACCGCCGTCGACGGCGACGGCCTGCGCGGGGAACCGGAGGAGACATGAAAAGCCACTTTTTTGCCTACATCGCGCGGATGCGCTACATCACGCGCTGGGCGCTCATGCGCAACACCTTTTCCGAAAACGTGCAGGAGCACAGCCACATGGTCGCGGTGCTCGCGCACGCGCTCGCGGTGATCCGAAACCGCGTGTACGGCGGGCAGATCGACGCGGGACAGGTCGCCGCGGTCGCGCTCTACCATGACGCGAGCGAGATCATCACCGGCGATATGCCCACGCCTATCAAGTATTACGCGCCCGAGATCCGCGATGCCTACAAGAAGGTCGAGGCGGTCGCCTGCGGACGGCTCCTTGCCATGCTGCCCGACGAGCTCAGACCCGACTACGACGATGTGCTCGACTGCGCGGACGGCGAGGTGCTCGAACTGGTCAAGGCGGCGGACAAGCTATCCGCCTACATCAAGTGCGTCGAGGAGCTCAAGGCGGGCAACGCGGAGTTCCGCCGCGCCGCCGAGCAGACCCGCGCCGCGCTCGACGCGATGCATCTGCCCGAGCTGGATTACTTTATGGAGCACTGCGCGGAGAGCTTTTCCATGACGCTCGACGAGCTGGAATAACAGGGAGGAAGAAACTATGATTAAAATTCGGACGCTGTATATCGTTCTGCCGCTTACGATCCTGATGGCGGTGGGCTGCTACCTCAAGGGCTGGACGGCGGGCATCGCCCTGTGGGCGTTCCTTGCGCTCGTGTGCGTGGGGCGCATTCTGCGCGAGCGGAAGGAGAAGAACGGCGCGGAGGACGCGCAGAAAAAGGAATAACGCACCGTGTGCGAAAAAAGCGGGGGAGCATCCATCGGGAAGCTCCCCCGCTCTGCTGCCGTTTCCTCTGTCTCAATGCCGTGCGGGGCCCACCGTGTCAACGTATTCCAGCGCGGCGGGCCTGCCGTCCTCGTCAGAGATGAGCCGCCAGACCGTGTGCGCGCTGCTCCACGGCGCGCAGGCGTAGAGATAGACCCCGTCGGTCGTGTAGTCGTAGAGCTCCCGCGTGAGGTCCGTGCGGTCGACGGTGAGGAGCCATTCCTCGCCGGTCGCGATGTCATGACATCCGACGCCGACGTATCGCTGTTCGGCAAGCTGCCATTCGTACTGGTCGTAGAAAACGAACCCGTCTGCCGCGGCGACGTAGCTGCGTGTGTTCGGGCAGCGCAGCGTTGTGACCGAGCCGTCCGCACCGAGGCAGAGCATATTGTGTGTCAGCTTCCCGCCTCTCACACACTCGACCAGAGCGTATTGGCCGCCGCGGAGCACGAAGAAGCCCTGATCGAACAGCGTCCCCTCGGGTGTCACGTCCTCGCCGTCGCGGAGAAGCCGGTAGAGGGCGACCCCGTCCGCCCGCTGACCGCTCGGCACGAGGGTAAATTCGTACCCGCCGAACGTGAGGTGCGTGTTTTCATAGAACTGCTCGAAGCCCGCACCGGAGGATGCGTACTCCTGCCGGACCTCCAGCAGCTCGCCGGTCCTGCCGTCGAGCAGGTATTCGCTCCAGACGATGGTGTCATTATAGCTCCAGGACGGTACATTGGGCTCTGTGTCGGTTGGGACTTTGTCCTGATGAATGGTATAGCTGTTGAAGCGGAGCCGGACGTCGATGCGCCCGTCGCCGAGCAGCGAGAAGAAAAGCCGCGTGCAGTCCTGCGGTGCGGTGTAGAGCTTTATCCGCTCGCCCGTCTCGTGTACCTGCACATAGAGCGTTTCGCCCCGAAGGTAGTAAATGCCGTAGCCGTTCACTGCGTAGCCATCGTACCAGAAGGTGCTGAGCACCCGCTCGCTCGTGCCCATGGCGGGATCGTAGCACCAGACGCCGCTGTGGCGGACGTGGTAATAATAGCGGCCGTCCGCGATCGTGCCGGGGCTGGAGGCGCAGCCCGCGCCGAGCGAGTAGTCGAAGCGTCCGGCGACGTAGATGCCGCTGAAAAGCACCAGTGCGATGCACGCGGCCTTGATCAGCGCCGTCCGCCATGAGCGCTTCGGCCTCTGCCGCCGCGCGCCGCACTCCGCCAGCAGCTCGTCACCAAGATAGCTGAGGGAAGCGCTGAGCTGTTCGTTTGTCATACCGTAAAGCCCTCCTGTTCCAGATGTGCGCGCAGACCATGCCGTGTGCGGTAGAGGAGGCTTTTGACCGCGCCGATGCTTGTGCCGTACTGCCGCGCGACGTCGGCAAGCGGATCGACGTAGAAATAGCGGGCGAGGAAGACGCCGCGCTCGCGCGGCGAGAGCGTGCGCAGGTAGCGCTCGATGCTCTCGGCGAGCAGCCTCGCGTCCAGCGCTTCGTCCGCCTCGCCGCCGACCGCGTCGCCCAGCTCTTCAAGGGAGAGAAGATATTCCCGCGCGCCGCGCTTCTGCGCGCCGTCGCGGCGATAGCGGTCGATGGCGCCCTGCCGCGTCAAACGGCTGAGAAAAGCCGGAAACACCGGCGGGCGCTGCGGAGGAATGGCGTTCCACGTTTTCAGATAGGTGTCCGAGCGCACCTCCTCGCAGGCAAACTGGTCGAGGAGAATGCGCTGCGCGAGCTGCAGGAGCCGCGCTCCGTATTTTTTGTCGGTCTCGCCGATGGCATCCTCATTGCGCGCAAAATACAGCGCGATGATCTGCTCGTCCTTCATTTGGCCCCGCCTCCTTTCACTCTATTTACCGCAAACGCGGCGCGAAGGTCGCGCGGAACACGCAAAAAATTTTTTCTTCCTCTATTTTATCCGATGGCGGTGTGAAAGTAAATGCCGCGATTTGTGCGTTCCGCAGCTTGCATTTTGCGGCGAAGCCCTTATAATGATGACATTCTTTTGCGCAGGGAGGAAGGACTCATGGAACAGCGGAGGGCGCGCGGGATGCTTGCAGCGGCGGCCGTTATCTTCGGTACGCTTGCGCCGTTCGTGCGCGGCATTTCCGTTTCCTCGGGCGAGCTGGCGCTTTACCGCGCGGTGATGGCGGCGCTGCTCGTCGGCGGCTATCTGCTCGTGAGCGGGCAGAAGCTTGCGCTGCGCGCGAATCGGCGCGAGGCTGCGCTGCTGCTCCTCTCCGGCATGGCGATGGGCGTGAACTGGATCTTGCTTTTCGAGGCCTACCGCTACACCACCGTGTCCGTCGCGACGCTGAGCTACTATTTTGCGCCCGTGCTCGTCACCGCCGCCTGCCCTCTGCTCTTTCATGAAAGGCTGACGGGAAAGCAGATCGTCTGCTTCGTGATGTCCACGCTGGGACTGGTGCTGGTCATCGGCGTCGGGGGGCTCCGCGGCGTCGCGGATGTGCGGGGCGTGCTCTTCGGCCTCGGCGCGGCGGCGTTCTACGCCGCGGTCATTCTGCTCAATAAGTTCATCCGAAGCGTCGCGGGCATCCAGCGGACCTTTTTGCAGTTTTTAGCCGCCATCGTCATTCTCATTCCCTACGTCGCCGCGACCGGCGGCGTATCGCTGGGGACGCTCGACGCGCGCGGCTGGGTCTGCCTGCTCATCGTGGGCTTCTTCCACACGGGCGTGACCTACTGCCTGTATTTTTCCGCCCTGCGCGAGCTGCCGGGGCAGGAGGTCGCTCTGCTGAGCTACATGGACCCGCTCGTGGCGGTCATCGTCTCGGTGACGGTGCTCGGCGAGCCGGTCACGGCGCCGCAGCTCGCCGGCGGTGCGCTGATCCTCGGCTTCACACTCTGGAACGAGCTGTCGGAGAAAAAATAAAAAAGGGAGACGGTTTGCAAAACCGTTTCCCTTTTTTCATTCAGCGAAGCGGATGGTGATGGGGCAGATCTCGGCCCTGGTCGCCACGCGCATATTCGGCCCGAAGAGACCGACGCCCGAGGTCACGATGCTGTGCATCGACCCCACGCGGAGACAGCCGCAGGCATTCTCCCAAAATAGCCGGACGGTGAGGTTGCCGGGGAACATCTGCCCGTCGTGCGTGTGCCCACAGAGATCGACATCCACGCCCGCCGCGGCCAGCTCCTCCAGCTCGCGCGGCTGGTGGTCGAGGACCAGAATGGGCTTGTCCGTATCCAGCCCCTCGACGAGCTCCGCGGGCGTTTTGCGCACCTCGACGCCGCGCCCCGGGCGCTGCGCGTCGGGGCGGCCGTAAAGATAAACCTCGCCGCCGAGCAGCACGGCCTCGTCGCGCAGGAGACGGATGTTCGCGGACGCGAGAAAGGCGTCCATCTCGGGGCTGCTCTGCTTTTTCCCGTCGCTTCGGAAGGTGAAGCCCGCTAAGATAGGCTCCTCGATGTCGTGGTTGCCGTAGACGGCGTAGACGCCGTACCTCGACCGGATGCCGCGCAGCACCGCGGCGATCTGCTCCGGCTCCTCCACGGCCTCCCAGGCGTTATCAAAAATGTCGCCCGCAATGACGACCGCATCGGCATCCTGCTCGTTTACGCGCGCGACCATGCGTTCCATCTGCGCAAGGCCCACGTTGTAGCCGAGGTGGAGATCGGCGAGCAGCACGACCTTCATGCTCTCCATGCTGCCGGCGGACTTGTTTACGGTGACCTCGTAGGGCGTGACGCGCACGATGCGGGCGTTGATCACGCCGCCGACGGAGGTCACAAGAATGGCCGCCGCGCACAGACAGCCCGCGATGCGGTGCATCCGCGCCGAGCGCAGAGAACGGAGCTTCAGACCGTGGACGAGCAGCAGCCGCAGTCCGTCCGCGAGCAGGACTGCCAGCAGCAGATAGAGCAGCACGCCGAGCCAATAATTCCCGATGAGCATGAGCGCGCGCTTCAGCCGTCCGGCAGGCAGCGGAAAGGCCAGAACAAAGGAGAGCGCAAAGAAGGCGTACAGCGCGGCGGACACGCCCGCCGGGCCGGAACCGATGATGACAATGCGGTGGCGGGACATAAGACTCTCCTTCAATTAAGCAAGGCTAATCTTACATAAATATGGTGCACATGTATTGTGAAGTTAGGCGCACCTAAGACGCGCGTTGTTACGCGTTCAAAAGACGTGCCGCCGCGACCGGATCCGGCTTGCCCGTCGTCGTCGTTGGCAGCGTGTCGACGATGAGCACGCGACGGACCTTCTCCCAGGGG
>OLXF01000425.1_pt1 | contig 17601 bp, 12 predicted proteins | sample 1673471 | NCBI WGS metagenome assembly OLXF01 (sample SAMEA103958113, study PRJEB25191) | human gut metagenome
TCGGCGTCGTGGGGGAAAATCTGGGGCAGACCATGGGCAACGTGATTTCAAAATCCTATGATCTGCTGGCCGAGGTCAGGCCTGACGCGGTCATCGTGCTGGGGGATACCAATTCCTGCCTCTCGGTGCTGTCGGCCAAACGGCTTAAAATTCCGATTTTTCATATGGAGGCCGGCAACCGCTGCAAGGATGAAAACCTGCCGGAGGAGGTTATCCGCCGCATTGTGGATGTAACCAGCGATGTCAACCTCTGCTACTCCGAGCATGCGCGGCGGTACATCCTCGATTCCGGCGTGCGGCCGGAGTACACCTACGTCGTCGGATCCCCGATGGCCGAGGTGCTGCAGGAAAACCTCTCCCGGATTGAGGACAGCCGCGTACTGGAGGAGCTGAAGCTCGAAAAAGGGCGCTATATTCTCCTTTCGGCACACCGGGAGGAGAATATCGACATCGAGCAAAATTTCCTCTCCCTGATGAGCGCCGTCAACGCCATGGCGGAGCGGTATGATCTGCCGATTCTGTACTCCTGCCATCCGCGGGCGGAGAAATATATAAAACAGCGCGGCTTCGTCTTTGACCGGCGGGTGATCCGGCATGAGCCGCTCGGATTCCATGACTATAACAAATTGCAGCAGAACGCCTTCTGCGTCGTGTCGGACAGCGGCACTCTGCCGGAGGAGGCGGCCTTTTTCCATTTTCCTGCCGTGTCGGTGCGCACTTCTACCGAGCGGCCGGAGGCGATGGACAAGGGCGTGTTTGTGATCGGCAGCATTACGGCCGACCGGGTGCTGCAGGGGGTAGAGCTGGCCGTCTCCATGCACGCGAACGGGGGAGAGGCTGCGGCCGTCCCGGCCTATACAGATACCAACGTGTCGGATAAGGTCGTGCGGCTGGTTCAGTCATACACCGGGATTGTAAACAAAATGATCTGGAGAAAGCCGGAATAAAAACGCCTTTTTCCTGCTTTTTAAGTCATGGCCATCCCTAAGAGGGGTGGCCATGCTTCTCTTCACTTCTCTCAAAACCCTGTCAAAAATCCCGGCGGGGAAAAGCGTGAAATCTGCCGTGGAGGAAAAATGCCGTGTTTATGAAAAAGGATGCGTCGCGATATAGGCTCGGATGTGTTCATCCGGAAGAATTGCCGGGTGTTAGGAAAAAATCATTTATTCTTCCCTTTGCGGGCGGAGAAATATGGTTTGAGCATCTGGATGGAATATATCAGTATACCGAGCTTGTCATCGAAAAGCTGCGCACGGATGCTGCGATATTCCGCCGCCCATCCTCTCCGGGATATATCGCATTTGTCCTCGACGAAACGGTGATTACGGACGAATTGATCAGCGAAGTAGAAGACACTCTTATAAAGCCCGGCAAACGGTTTGTGCGTGCGGCCTTTGTAGGGGCGGATGGACCCTCCTGCAAAAAGCTGAAAAAGCTGTTGTACGGACGCGGCTTCGCAATCCGATTTTTCGATGGCATTGAACCGGCAAAAGAGTGGATACTGGACGAGCGGGATGTTTAATTGATGGGAGTTGGACTGTGCTGCCCGCCGGCTTAAAAAAAGACGCGTTCGGTCGTAAAGGGCAGAGCGTGTATTTTTTTGCATTTCCGGCCTTTTTCATGCACCCGATGACCTGAAGTCATTCAAAATTCAACCCCTAAAAACATGCGGGACGCCGCCGGGGAGCGCTCCGAAAAAAAGGCGGCAGCCCCTCTCTGCCATAATCGCGCAGAGTCGAGGCCGTGACGCTCGGCGGCTTTGCGGTTTTCCGGTCTGTAAAGGGCATGGCTGAATCCTTTAAAAAATTTTTTCCACCCCTTGACTTAAAGCGCACTTCAAGTTGTAGAATATACATGAAAATCAAAAACGCCATACCGTCAAACGGCCGGTCTGTCAATAGTGCAGGGCAGCTCTGCGGCGAAGGCCGCTTCGCCTTTGGGCTGACGGCATGACCGATCAATCATCATCTGCAGGAGGTTTTTATCATGAAATACGAAAACAGGGAAGCATTTGAAAAAGCAACATGTTCGGCACCGGAGAGGACAACACGGCCTTTGCAAAGTATTTTATCGGAAACTCCTTTCTGAATCCGCTGACCGACCCGAAGGGAGATCTCTTTGCCGCCAACGTCACTTTTGAGCCGGGCTGTCGCAACAACTGGCATATCCACCACGCCGTAAAGGGCGGCGGGCAGCTCCTGATCTGCACCGCCGGCGAGGGCTGGTATCAGGAGGAGGGCAGGGAGGCCGTCAGCCTGCAGGAGGGCAGCGTTATCATGATTCCCGCAAATGTCAAGCACTGGCACGGTGCGAAAAAGGACAGCTGGTTCAGCCATATCGCGATAGAGGTTCCCGGTGAGGATTGCAGGAACGAGTGGTGCGAGCCGGTCTTGGACGAGGAATATGCAAAGCTGTAAAGGAGAAATTGCCATGATTTTGAAGGAAACCTACACGCTGGAAAACGGCGTCCAGATTCCCAAATTGGGACTCGGCACATGGTTTATTGCGGAGGATGCGGCGGCGCAGGCGGTGCGCGCGGCCGTAAAGCTGGGCTATCGCCTGATTGACACGGCGCAGGCTTACGGAAACGAGCGCGGCGTCGGCGAGGGCGTGCGCACCTGCGGCCTCCCGCAGGAGGCGCTGTTTGTCGCCAGCAAGGTTGCGGCAGAGCTGAAAACCTATGACGCGGCGGCAAGATCCATTGACGAAACGCTGGAGAAAATGGGGCTTGACTATCTCGATCAGATGATTATCCACTCGCCTCAGCCGTGGAACGAGTTCCGTGTGGAAAAGCGCTATTTTAAGGAAAACAAAGAGGTCTGGCGCGCGCTGGAGGACGCACAGGCGGCCGGCAAGGTCAAGGTGATCGGGGTCTCTAACTTTTTGAAGGATGATCTGGAAAACCTGCTCGGTTCCTGCCGCGTAAGGCCGATGGTCAACCAGATTCTGCTGCATATCGGCAACACCGACCTCGAGCTGGTGGAGTTCTGCAAAGCCGAGGGCATTCAGGTGGAGGCCTATTCTCCCATCGCGCACGGGGAGGCGCTGAAAAATCCGGCGATTGCAAAAATGGCGGAGAAGTACGGCGTTTCTGCCGCGCAGCTCTGCATCCGATATGCGATTCAGCTGGACACTGTCGCGCTGCCGAAAACCGCCAATCCCGCGCATATGGCAAGTAATGCCAACCTTGATTTTGCCATCTCCGACGCGGATATGGAGGCACTGCGGCAGGCGGAGCATATCCGGGATTATGGCGAGTTCAATATTTTCCCCGTGTTCAGCGGTAAACCGCTGACGTAACAAAAAACGGCGCCGAACCAAGACTGGGCCGCCGATATTCTCCACCACCTTGCGGCCGGAGGCTTTTGCCTCGTCAGGCTGCCTGTCTGCCTCCGAGAGGTCGGCGTTAAAAGCCAAACACAGCACCGCCTTGCTGGGCAGTTTGCCCCGCGGCGCGGTGCTTTTTTGTCCTCTTCAAGAAAAGGAACACGCGGTGCTGTGCGGCCTACGCTTCTCCTTGCATTTCATAAATCCGCGCGGCGGAAGGGAGGCTTTTAACACAGGGGGCGCCGCACACTCATATTATACACGAGAGGAAAAGAGACGGTTGATTTTTCGGCCGATCTGTGTTATGCTTTATTTGAATAAACGATCGTTTATTTTTGGAAAGGTAGAAAAGCCGATGATGACAAAACGCAGCACCTTGAAGAGGCTTGCCGCTGCACCGGAAAGCTGCGATTTTCAGGGGATTCAAGCTGTTTTCGGTTTTTGCGCCGATGATCTGAAGGAGGTACAGAAAATGAAAAAAATAAGCATGGGATTCATCTGCATGCTTTTGACATTTTGCATCCTGTTTTCCGCCGGGTGCCGCAGTGAGGAGGTGACTACCGCCTCTGCCGAGCTTCTGGACGTGCGGAACAACGGCACGGCAATTCAGTGGAAATACGGTCAGGATGATACCTGGCACGACCTTGTGAAAATAGAGGAGCTGAGAGCCGCGTTGGCCGAAACCGGTGAAAACGGCGCCGACGGCAAGAACGGTACGGACGGTGAGAATGGAGATAACGGCCTCAATGGCGCAAATGGTACTGATGGTAAAGATGGTCTCAACGGTAAAGACGGCCTCGATGGAAAGAACGGCACAAATGGTAAAGATGGCCTGGATGGAAAGAATGGCGTCGACGGCAAGGACGGCCTTGATGGTAAGACGGTAGAGATCAGAAAAACCGATACCTTTGTGCAGTGGCGCTACGCGGATGAGGAGTGGAAAGACCTTGTCTCTCTGGCGGCGCTTTCGGGCGTAAATGGCACTGATGGCACGGACGGCCTCGATGGCAAGGATGGCACGGACGGTAAAGATGGCGCCGATGGCAAGGATGGCACGGACGGCCGTTCTGTCGAGATTCGGATTTCGGATGCATATATTCAGTGGCGGCAGGAGGACGGTGCGTGGCAGAATCTGATTGCGCTTTCGGATATTACCGGGCCGGGCGGAAAAGACGGTGCAAACGGCACAGATGGAAAAACGCCGAAATTCAGGGTAGAGGAAAATACGCTGCAGTGGCAATATGCCGGGGATGAAATCTGGCTGAATCTCTATGACCTGTCTCTGCTCGAAGGCACTGACGGCAAGGATGGTGTCGACGGCAAGGATGGTGTCGACGGCAAGGATGGTGTCGACGGCAAGGATGGTGTAGATGGTAAGGATGGTGTCGACGGCACTGACGGCAAGGATGGCGTAGACGGAAAGACGATCGAGGTAAGAAAAGATACAGAGTATATTCAGTGGCGCTATTCGGATGAGGCGTGGCAGAATCTGATTGCAATCTCCGACATCCGGGGGCCTGCCGGTGTAAACGGAACCGACGGTACCGATGGAGCCGACGGCAAAACGCCGGAGTTTCGGGTAGATGAAAACACACTCCAGTGGCGGTATGTCGACGGCACGGTGTGGTTCAACCTCTATGACCTCTCCCTCCTAAAAGGTGAGAAAGGCGATCCGGGTGAAAAGGGCGACCCGGGCGAAAAGGGCGATCCGGGCGAGAAAGGCGATCCGGGTGAAAAGGGCGATCCGGGTGAAAAGGGCGATCCGGGTGAAAAGGGTGCTCAGGGCGAAAAAGGCGACCCGGGCGAAAAAGGTGCCCAGGGCGAGAAGGGCGCTCAGGGCGAAAAAGGTGCCCAGGGCGAGAAAGGCGCCCCGGGCAGCGACGGTAAGAATGGCGTATGCGCCGGATATTTCATGGCCAGCGGAGATTCTTACAGTATTGCATGGGACGCGCCGCTTACCTTCGATGTGAAAACAAGCAAAGGCAATTGCATTACTTATAACGCTTCCGATAAAACGATCACATTGCAAAAGGGGCATTCCTACAGCCTGGTGTTCAGCGGAACGGCCTCTGTCGCGGCGAAAAAGGCAAATTGCACTTACGGGGTATCTCTCATAGATGGGTACGACTCTTCCAGCTGCATGTTTGCGACGCAAACTTATGTGAATTCGTCGGCCGAGGGAATGACGAGCAGGCTGACCGTAGCCTATAACACGATATACACGGCGGCGACGGAGGACATCACCCTGCAGTTCGCATACAACAGGCTGCTGATTCAGGACACGGATTTGAAAGCCAGCAATTATCGTGTTACCATCCTCGCGCTGGATTAGGTAAAAATGGCAGCGGGGGAAACCGGACGGGAGGAGTCGGAGTGACCTCCCGGGCGGCCCCGGCCTGCCTTGAACAGCAACTGTCCAATACTTCACAACGGTTATGGCGGGAATGAAATGAAAAAGCGGATTTTAAGCATTTTCCTTGCCCTGTGTATGGTGCTGTGCCTGATGCCTATGGCGTCTTTCGCTGAGAATGGGGTGATAAAGGACGTCGGATCGGGTGCTGGAGGGTGTTTTGGACCCGGCGAGAGCAGGGTGGAAATTCCTGGGCTGGATGTGCGGCGACACTAACGTGACCGGCGAGACAACCTACGCCGACCTTGCGAAGGACGACGCTGTGGCGCGTATCACGCTTACGGCGCAGTGGGCGGACATCGAAAAGCCGAGCGGAAAAATCACCGTTGACAAAAGCGAATGGCGCGAGTTTCTAAATAACATCACCTTCGGCCTCTTTTTCAAAGAGACCCAGAAGGTGACCATAACTGCCGAGGATAACAGCGGCGAAACGGTCAAGATCGAATATCTGCTCTCCGAAAAGGCGCTTGCCGAAGCGGAGCTTGCGGGTCAAAGCTTTACGGAATACACGAAGGCCTTCCACATCAGTCCCGATCAGGAGTGTATCATCTGCGGCCGGCTGACGGATGCTGCGCAGAATATCCGTTACATCTGTTCGCAGGGGATTGTCCTGGACAAAACCGCTCCCGTAATTTCGGGAGTAGAGGCCGACGGCATCTATTGCGAGGCGCAGACCGTGACGATTCGGGAAAAATATTTGGGTACGGTTACGGTGAACGGGGTGCAGATTGACCTCGATAAAAACGGTCAGTTTGTCCTTTCTCCGGATAAAAAGGCGCAGGAGATTGTTGTGACCGACGAGGCAGGCAACGAGACCAAATTGACCGTGACGATTCACGACGGCCATACTGCGGCGCAGGATGATGGAGACTGCACAACGCCGGTCCGCTGCATTTATCACAGCGAGGTCGTGATGATTCCGGCAAAGGCGCACGATTTTACGGGCGCCTGGCAGGAGGATGAGACTGGCCACTGGCACATCTGCCAGAACAGCGGCTGTACCGTCACCGATACCAAAACCGCCCACAGCGGTCAGGATGACGGAGACTGCACCACGCCGGTAAACTGTGACGCCTGCGGACGCGAGATCACAGCGGCAAGCCTTACGCACACGTGGGGTGCGTGGACGGCCGACGGTGAGGGAACGCATACGCGCCGCTGCAAGGCGGAGGGCTGCACGGCGGGGGCTGAAACAGAAAATTGCCACGGCGGCAAGGCCTCCTGCACAGAGAGGGCAGTCTGCGCGGTCTGCGGCGAAAAATACGGGGATATTGCCCCGGATAATCATACCGACCTCGCGCACACGCCCGCAGCCGCCGCAACGAAAGAGGCTGACGGCAATTCCGAATATTGGCGCTGCGCAGGTTGCGGCAGGTACTATGCCGACGCGGCGGCAACGATGGAGATCACCGAGGCGGACACCGTGATAAAGCGGCTTCCTGCCGACGAGCCGAGCTTCCCGAAAACCGGGGATGCAGGCAATCTCCTGCCGGTGGCTGCGCTTCTGCTCCTCAGCGGCGGCGCCATCGCAGTGACGGCCGCGAAAAAGAAGCGCTCGGTAAAATAAACAGTCCCAGCAGCAAGTAAAAGACGGCAGACTCCGGCAAGAAGCTTTTGGAGTCTGCCGCTGTTTTTTTAAAATAGTGAGCCTGCCGCCATTTTTTTGGAAAAACGAAAAAAAGGGGGGGAGTTCCGGCAAAGCCCTCCACAAGCCTTAACCTCGTCAATGCCCTGGACAAAAGGTGGCGGAACGATCGCTTTTTATTGCCCTTTTGGCCGGAGCGAAAGGGCAGAGGGAGAGGGCGGCGGCGCTCTTTTTCACGCTGCCGTTTTTTAAGGCTGCGCTCCGCTTTCCGCCGAACGGCGGGGGAGGGCAGAGGGAAAGGCGGCTGCCTATCTTCCAAAAGATAGGCAAAACAAAAAAAGCGAGGAACCGTTTGCCGGCTCCTCGCTTTTTAAAGGGTTTCGGTTATTTTGCAGAGTGCGTTTTCTTCTTTTGCACAACGGTTATGCCGGCCAGGACGCCGCCGCTGACAAACAACAGCGCAATCCACAGTGCGGGGTTGCTGCTGTCGCCGGTTTTCGGGAAGGCTTCGGGCTCGGTCTTTCCTCCGGACGAGCCGCTCACTGCGGAGGCGCCAGCACTCTTATCGTCAGAGGTGGTGCTGCCGTTCGCGCCTGTCCCAGAACTCTCCGACGCTGTGCCGGAGCTTGTTCCGGAACTCGTCTCCGATTCACTTGCGGCCGCAGCTGCGGTAAAGGTTGTCTGTGCCGTTCCGTCCGCCGTCTGAATCGCGATCGTGTGGCTGCCCACCGCAAGGGTGTTCAGGTAATCGCCAAGCAGCGTGAGCGCGTTCTCCCCCTCCAAACGGTAGGAGGCGGTGGTCAGCGCCTTTCCATCGACCGTAATGACCGCGTTTTTGTCAAGCGGCATGTTGCAGCTGAAGCGGAGCGCGGTATCCTCCATCTGCTTGAAGTCGCCCTCCGTTTCCTTGACAACGGCCGGGACAAGCTGCGGCAGCACCCGGGTCTCCTGCTCCTGGCAGCGGGTGCAGCTGCGCGCCTCCTCGCCCGCGCCGGTAAAGGTGGCGGGAGTGGTGACGCTCCATGCGGTCCAGTCGTGCCCGGGCGCCGGCTTCTCAAAGGACTGCTTGTCGGCATAGGTCTTATCCGGATTCAGCGTGCCGTTCTCGTCGGCAAAATAGCTGCCGCATGCCTCGCAGTACCAATAGGCCAGGTTGCCGCCGTTCAGGCAGTCTCCCGCTTTGGCGGCGGTCAGTAGCGCGCCCTCATGCCGGAGCGCGGGCAGCACCGTCTCCGCCAGAGAGGTGATCTGCGTGCAGTCGGCGTCCAGGAAAAGCCCCTCGCAGCCGGTGCAGGTATAATATTCTCTGTTTCCGTCCGCTGTGCAGGTTGCCGCTTTCGCCTCGTGCTTTACGGCGTTGTGGCGATGGGTCGAGTCGGTAATGGCGATCGTGGCAGAGGCAGTGGCTGCCGCCTCTCCCTCCTCGCCGAGCGGATTGAATACAAAGGTGAGGGTTTGGATTGTGCCGGTGGCAAAGCGGGCGAAGTATGCCTTTGAAACCGTGACGGTGTTGCCCGATACGGTGTAGTCGGCGCCGCTTACCAGGGGTGTGTCGCCGTTTTTGACCTCACGGAAGGTGTTGCCGTTCAAATTCAGCGTAAAGGAAATGTCCGCGCTGTTTTCGGCTTTCAGATCAAATTTTGCTTCTGCGGGCGTCACGGCACTGTCGCTGTAGACGATAATCCCCTGATCCAGCGCGATGACGCTGTTTCCGGCCTTGTCCGTCACTTTTACATAAATCAGCTTTTTGCTGCCCGGTGCAACGCTGAGGCTCTTCTGCCAGTCGGAGATGCTTTCAGGCTCCGCCACCTCGCTGTCGGCGGCATAGTAGAGGATCTCATCCACGCCGCTGAGCGCATCCGTAGCCTTCGCCTCGACCTTTACGGTATCTTTGAAGAACAGGCCGAAGGTCAGCTTGTTGAGGAGGCTCTTGAAGCCGTTCTCGTTATACTGCACGGCCAGGTCGGTCGGCACTGTGGTGTCGATTTTGTATTGCAGAACCCCGCAGTAGACCTTGCCGTCCGCAGCCTTCAGGAAAACCTGCTTGCCGCCTCTTGCCGTTTCGCCCGAGAGGGTCAGCGTGTCAGAGAAGCTTTGCGGCGTCTCTCCGATTGTGAAGCCGTTCTTCGCGGTGATTGTCACGTCGCCGCGGTACCAGCCGTTTTGATTTGCCTCGGGCATGCTGTACATGAGCTCGGAGGCGTGACCGTAGGATATTCTGAACTCTACATTGCAGCTGCCGCTGTAATTGTCCTTCAGCGTTATGGTCACCGTGGCGCGTCCGATCGCCGTGTTGTTTTCGTAGATTACGTCATAATCCTCGCCCCGATTAAGCGTGCGGTTGTCAACCGTGACGTTGGGAGTGGGCTCCAGCGCTGTGCCGTCGTAGATGTAATCTCCCGAAATGCCGGTAACCGTAATCTGGGAGGCGTCAACCTCCTTTTGCGCAATGGTAAAGGTCCAGCCGTCGCTACCGGCATCCTCCAGCGCGGCATAGGTGTCGTTCTCCGCCACGTCGATCAGGACGGTATAGGTCCCGGCATTGATCGGCGTGCTTACCTGCACACCGTTTTTATCATAATATTTTACGGTGATTTCGCCGCAGGCGATTCCGGATTTTGCCCTGACGGCCGCCGTCTTCGGAGTGCCGTCGTATACAAGATTTCCTTGCGGCGGTGTGAACTCAAAATCGCTTGCAGAAAGGGATTTGAGCGACGTGCGAAGCACGAGCGAGTTGCTCGCACGGTCGAGTACGGGCGTATACTTTGGATCGTCACAGTGAATGCTGCCCAGTATAAGCTCATTCAACCACAGGGTATCGGTCAAAAAGGGGCAGGAGATTGCAACCTTCGTACCCTCTCCCGTGAAGTTCAGAGAAACGTTGCCGCCCTTGAAGGTGTTGTATATGCACAGATACTGTCCGGCGGCGAAGGAGGCGTTGTCCTTCTTTTTATCGCCATCGAGGCCGGAGGTGTTGTTCAGCACCGTGGCGCTGCACTTCGGGATGCCGTACGGATCGTCGATATAATTCTCATAGCCGCGCAGCGCAACACAATATGTGGCGTAAATGCCGCCGCCTTTTTCTGTGGCGGTGTTTTCAGAGATGTTGACGCCCATGAGCCTCACAAAGTCATATTTGCTGTCCGCTTGGCTTCCCTTGGCCGTGTAGAGACCGCCGCCGAGCTTTGCGCTGTTGCCGGTAATATTACCGCCGTTGAGGTTCATGTCGCCCTCGCAGTAAATGCCGCCGCCGTTTTCTGTGGCTATATTATTTGTAATGCTGCCGCCGTTTAGAGTGACACCGGCCCTTGTCCCGCAGTAAATGCCGGCGCCGTTTTCCGCGGTGTTTCCGGTAATGTTACCGCCGTACATGATCAATTTGGTCATATAACGGCTGTCATCTCCCGTATTGATGCCGCTGCCCGTCTTTCCTTTGACGTGGGTGATTTTCCCCTGTTTGTCCGGCTCGGAGCAGTCGGACAGGGTGAGCGTCTGCGTGAGGGCGATGACGTCAAAATCTCCGGCCGCGGTGATGCTGTGCCCATTGAGGCAGAGATTCATCTCACGATTCATCTCCCAGGTCTCATCCAAAACGACGTCGGTCGTCAGATAATAGTTGGTAAAGCTGTGTGGCAGGGAGGTCGGGTCGCTCCACGGCTGATAGGTATCCGCCCTGTAGCTCGAGCAGGTGCCGCTCTTTTCATGATTGGCGGTCGCGCCGCAGCGGCAGTGAATATGCTCGGTCGTATAGTAAAGATAGCTGTCGAACTTGGCCGGGTCATAGGCGGCTCTGTCAGATTTATCCGAAGCGCTGCCCGCCCAAAGCTTAAAGCCCTCGGCTGTTGTCGGGGGATAGAGCGTGTCGGTCGCCTTCGTACCGGCCGAGATTTCAACAGAACCGCCGCCGAAATAGACGTTGGCCGGATACTCCCAGACGTTTTTTTCATCGTTGTGCTTGGCCGCACCGCGGATTCCGTAAGAAATGCCGTTTCCGCTCGAGCTGGATGAAACGGTCAAAGAACCGCCGTTTACGGTAACACTGGCGGCCGAAATGCCTGTCGCGCCGTAATCATACATTCCTCCGGAGCTGGAGGTGTCTATACTGACCGTGCCGTTTTGAAGCGTAAAGTCCGATGAAGCGCCGATTCCCTCCGTACCGAAATCCTCAGTGCTCGAGCTGGTAATATCCATCCTGCTCTTCGGCGAAAGGTCAACGACAAGGGAGTGCGCTTCGAACGCCTTTCTGGTTTCGGTTACATCCATTTTAAGATTTCCGTCACCATGCAGATAAATGTCGCAGGTGCCCAGCCGCAGGCCGTAATTGGGAGCGGTTACGGTATTGTTTCCGGAAAGCTCCAGATCCAGCTTACATTTGTTGCTCGACCGTAATTGGATGCTGCTTTCTATAATATAAGAACCGTTATAGTTGTTCAGCTTTATAGCATACTCCGCGGTCGAGAGGTTCGACTGAATCGCCCAGGTCCAGCCGCTTTCCGGCAGCGACTCGACATTGGTCGCGGTCACCGTGTCGTCCGTGCCGTAAGCCCAGAAATCGTTGCTGGTGTTTTCAACATTGATTTTGTTTTGGCCGACGCGGAATTCCGTAATCACCGTAAGCTTTGCGTTGTCGGCAAAGGCGGTTATGGGCACGATGCTCAGGATCAGCACCGCGCACAGAACGCTTGCCGTCAGCTGACGGCTTCTGCCGGAGAGGCATTTGAGGCTTCTCCCCAGCCACTGGAACAGCAAAAAGAAGGGGAGCAGTGCGAGAATCGCTATGTATTCCGCCCTCTCTTTACCGTGTACGTCTTTCAGTTTATGCATGGTTATCGCTCCTTTTCATTCCACTCTGCTTGAGAGCTATTTTATCATGATATTGTAGTTGGGAGCTGTTTCTTGCGCGAAATGTTGTTTTTAGGGAGTGAACTGTGGTGCGGGGCAATTGCAAACCTTCGAAGAATATGGTAGAATCTCCATCAGAGGAGACAGACGCTCCCTCTCACAAATAGGGGAGGGGCGGCGCTGTACGATTTTTGTGCAGGAAGGGAGATGGAGAACCGCCTTATGTTGCGTATAGCTGTATGTGATGACAGCCCGCAGTTTTTGCAAACGGCTGCGGAGTTGATAAACACCTGGTCCGGGGAGCGAAACATCCCGATCGAGCTGCATACCTTCGGCGACGGCGACGAATTGCTGGAGGCCAATGCAGCCGCGCGGTTTGACATCGCGTTTCTGGACATTCTCATGCCGCTTCTGAACGGGATGGACACCGCCCGCGAGCTGCGGCAGAAGGATTCGATTATCCGGATTATTTTCCTGACCGCCTCACCGGAATTTGCGCTGGACTCTTACGAGGTCAAGGCGCAGGGCTATCTTCTGAAGCCGGTGCGGTATGAGAAAATCCGGGCGGCTCTGGACGACTGTGCCGAATTTCTGGTCAAAGAGCCGGAGAATATGATTCTGAAAACCTCCTTCGGCTATCAGAAGCTGTACTTTCACAACATCGAATATGTTGAGGCGCAGAATAAAAAGGTAATTTTTTATTTGAGCGACGGGACTTCGGTCGAGGCGGCCGAGCCGCTTTACCGTTTTGAAAGCAGGCTGATGGTTGAAAACGGCTTTTTCAAATGCCATCGCAGCTATCTGGTGTATATGCACAACGTAGATCATTTCAACAATACCCAGATTATTACAAAATCTGGCCGCAGCGTACCGATCGCCCGAGGCTTTGCAAAGCCGTTTAAAGAGGCGTACTTTGCCGTGATGTTCGGAGAACAGGGGGACGCATATGCTTCTGAACGTGCTTAGCCTCCTGCACAACGCCACTACGCTGCTGTTTGGCGTTTATATCTCGGCCGCATTTCTGGGCGTGCGTATGAATCGCAAAAATATTCTTACGCTGCTTGCCTTCTCGCTTGCGGTGGGCGGAGTGTATATTGGCGCCTACCTTTTGCTTGGCACCTCCGGAACAGAGCAGATTTACCCCCTGATTATCCACCTGCCGCTTGCGGTCTTTCTGGTGCTGCGGTTTAAATACAGGCCGATCCTCGCGGCGCTCGCGGTTCTGACGACCTATCTTTGCTGTCAGATCAGCAATTGGGCGGGACTGGCGGCTTTAAGCCTCACCGGGCAGGAGTGGGTATACTACAGCGTTCGGATTGCGGTGACGGTCGCGGTTTTTGTGCTGTTGATCCTCTACGTTTCGGATGCGACGGCGACGCTGCTGCAAAAGTCTACAAAAACGCTGACGGTTCTGGGGCTGATCCCTTTTTTCTATTACATCTTCGACTATGCAACCGGCGTGTACACCTCGCTTTTATACTCGGGGCTGGCGGTAGTGGTAGAGTTTTTGGGCTTCATGCTCTGCATTTTTTATCTGCTGTTCATCTTTTTGTATTTCAAGCAGTATGAGGAGAAGCTGGAGGCGGAGCAGAAAAGCCAGCTGATGGAATTAAAGCGCCGGCAATATGAAAAAGAGCTGACGGCGATCCGCCGCACAGAGCGGGAGATTGCCATTCTGCGGCACGACATGCGGCATTTTCTTTTGAATCTTTCGGCGTACATCCAAAACGGCGAGTCGGACAAGGCGGAGGCATACATCGAATCTCTGGTTACCGCGGCGGATCAGACCGCCACCCGGAAATACTGCAAAAACGAGATTGTAAACATCATCCTCTCTTCACATGAGGAGAAGATGGCGCAGGAAAAAATTCAGTTCAGTTATGTGATCGAGCTTCCGGACACGCTTCCGTTTTCGGACGTCGATATTACCGCAATTTTGTCGAACGCGATGGAAAACGCCATAAACGCAGTGGCCGGCCTGCCGGAGGAGGAGCGCCTTATCAAGCTGGATCTTCGGATGAACGGCGGCAAGCTTCTGCTTTCTCTGAAAAACCGGTTCGCAGAGCAGCCGGTGCTGGTGGACGGCGTCCCGAAGGCCGGGGAGCCGGGGCATGGCTTTGGCACGCAAAGCATCCATTATATGGCCGAAAAGCTGAATGGAAATTGTCAGTTTTTGATCAAAAAAAACTGGTTTGTTTTGCAGGTGATCTTGTAAACAAAAGTGGAAAAGCAAATCGCCTTTTGACCGGAGGCAGAGCATTGCCTGCGGCTTCGGCCTTTGGACGGCGGTGCGTCTCGGTTTTGCGCGCTAAAAGCAGATCGGCCGGTTTTGCGGCCGGTGATTCGGGCATGAAAAACACCTCCCGCCTGTAGGGGAAGCTGCAGGCGGGAGGTGTTTTTCATTATTCTTTTTGCGGGATACCATCGCTGTCAGGCGTGCTTGCCCTTGTTAACCGATGGCAGGCTTCGATGGAACCAAAGCCTTTTTATGTGCGGTTTGAAGCGATAGGGTTAAGAGGCCGCAATCAGATCCTTCATATTATACAGCCCCGGCGCTTTGCCGTGCATAAAGACGGCGGCCGATACAGCCCCGACGGCAAAGACCTCCTTCGAGCGGGCGGAGTGGGAGAGGGTGATAATCTCATCCCGGCCGGCGAAGATCACCTGATGTTCACCGACGATGGTGCCTCCGCGGATGGCGTGCATGCCAATCTCCTTCTTCTCGCGCTTTTTGCGGCGGTCGTGCCGGTCATAGACCAGCGAGCAGGGAGAGTCCAGCGCCTCATTTATACCGTCGGCCAGCATGACGGCCGTTCCGCTCGGAGCGTCGATTTTCTGATTGTGGTGGGCTTCGACAATCTCAATATCAAAGCTGTCCCCAAGGATGGAGGCCGCTCTTTTCGACAATTCCACCAGCAGGTTAATTCCAAGCGACATGTTGAAGGAAAAGAAAACAGGAATGCTCGCCGAGGCGGCCTTGATCTGTGCGATCTGCGCGTCGGTGTACCCGGTGGTCGCAAGTACCGCCGGCACCCGGTTTTTCAGTGCAAAGTCGAGGATGCCCTCCAACGCCGAGGGGTGGGAAAAATCAATGATGGCGTCGACCGGCTCGGTTACCTCGGCCGGGGTATGCCAGGTCGGGAAATCCGCCTCTTTGTCCGAAACATCCACGCCGGCGGCGATCACCACATCCTCCCGCCGGGAGACGACGTCGGCAATCACGCGGCCCATTTTGCCAAAGCAGCCGCACAGTAAAATTTTTGTCATCCTTTTCATCGTCCTTTTCGTTTTTGTGCAGGTGGTCGCCGCACACTGCATAAGAGAATTCCGCGTTTTCTAAAGCGGTTGCCCGGGTCAGATCAGGCCAAGCTCTGCCATACGCATCTTCAGGATGCCGCGCGCCGAATCGCTCATCGGTGCGAGGGGGAGGCGGCACTCGCCGAAGCCCTTACCCATGAGGTTGAGCGCCGTCTTGACCGGGATGGGGTTGACGTCGCAGAAGAGCGCCTGAATCAGGTAAATCAGGCGGATCTGCAGCTCGCTCGACCCGGCGACATCGCCGTCAAAGAAGCGCTGGCAGATGTCGTGCGTCTCCCGCGGCATGATGTTGGAGAGAACCGAGATCACGCCCGAGCCGCCCATGGCGAGGATCGGGGTAATCTGGTCGTCGTTTCCGGAGTAGACGGCGAGGTTGTCGCCGCAGAGATTTCTTGTAGCGGCAAGGGCTGCGATGTCCCCGTTCGCCTCCTTCGTGGCGACGATGTTCGGGTGCTTGCACAGCTCGGCATAGGTGGCTGGCTGAATGTTGCAGCCGGTGCGCGAAGGCACATTGTAGAGGATAATCGGGGTGTGCACCCGATCGGCAACATAGTGGTAGTGGGCAATCAGCCCGGCCTGCGACGTCTTGTTATAATACGGGGTAACCATCAGCAGTCCGTCGACGCCGAGCGCCTCCGCGTCGTTGGAAAGCTGTACAGCATAACGGGTATCGTTGCTGCCGGTGCCCGCAATGACCGGCACACGGCCGGCAACTCTCTTGACGCAGGTTTCGATCGTGCGGAGGTGCTCCTCATGATCCATGGTGGCTGCCTCGCCTGTCGTGCCGCAGACAATGATGGCGTCGGTGCCGTTTTCAATCTGATAATCAATAAAGCTTTCAAAAAGCGGATAGTTGATCGAGCCGTCCTCGTGCATCGGGGTGGCGATGGCTACGCCGGCGCCTCTGAATATTTCTCTCTTCATAAAGCTACTGTTTCATCCTTTCATAAAAGGGGGAAGGCGGTATCCTTCCGGTTGTTCAGTCCATGTACCCTTCCGCACAGAGCAGCTCGGCCAGCAGTACTGCGCCGCCGGCGGCTCCGCGAAGCGTGTTGTGGGAGAGGCAGACAAACTTATAATCGTACTGGGTATCCTCGCGCAGGCGGCCGATCGATATGGCCATACCGCCCTCCAGATCGCGCTGGAGCTTGGTCTGCGGGAGGTTATCCTCCTCAAAATAATGCAGGAACTGCTTCGGCGCGCTGGGGAGGGAAAGCTCCTGCGCCCGGCCGGAGAAGTTCTTCCAGGTATCCAAAATCTCCTCCTTCGAGGGCTTTTGCTCAAAGCTGGCAAAGACCGCCGCCATGTGGCCGTCCGAAACCGGCACCCGCAGGCACTGTGCCGTAAAGGCCGGTGCATCGGCGTTTACAATCCGGTCGCCCTCGACATGCCCCCAGATTTTGAGCGGCTCAAGCTCGGATTTCTCCTCCTCGCCGCCGATGTAGGGGATTACGTTGTCCAGAATATCGGGGAAGGTCTCAAAGGTTTTGCCGGCGCCTGAAATGGCCTGATAGGTGCAGACCAGCGCCTTCTTCACGCCAAAACGGTTGAGCGGGAAGAGGGCGGGGACATAGGACTGCAGCGAGCAGTTCGACTTGACAGCGACAAAGCCGCGCTTTGTGCCCAGGCGTTTTCGCTGCGCCTCAATTACCCGGATGTGGTCGGCGTTCAGCTCGGGGATGACCATCGGGACGTCAGGGGTGTGCCGGTGGGCGCTGTTGTTGGAGATTACCGGGCACTCCAGCTTGGCGTAAGCATCCTCAAGCGCTTTGATTTCGTCTTTTTTCATATTGACCGCGCAGAAGACAAAGTCGACCATCGACGCGATCTTCTCCGCGTCCGCCTCCGCATCCATGACAACGAGATTGCCCTCGGATTCCGGAATGTCCTCCTGCATGAACCACTTGCCCGCGACCGCGTCCTTGTAGGCCTTGCCTGCGCTGTGCGCGCTTGCCGCGAGAACGACTGGCTCGAACCACGGATGCTTCGCCGTCAGCAGGACGAATCGCTGACCGACCATGCCCGTTGCGCCAACAATGCCTACACGATACTTCTCCATTGGCTGTATCCTCCATCCATGTGTTTCTGCTGATTTTTTTGCGGTATCCTGTCCCTTCGG
>OLXF01000427.1_pt1 | contig 17562 bp, 14 predicted proteins | sample 1673471 | NCBI WGS metagenome assembly OLXF01 (sample SAMEA103958113, study PRJEB25191) | human gut metagenome
GGGTATGAACACCATCGACCTCGCGGCCTGCAGCCCCATCAGCAAGCTGCTGATGAGCGTGCTGCAGTTCATCGGTGCGGCCCCCGGTTCGACGGGCGGCGGCGTCAAGGTGACGACCTTCGCAGTGCTCATCCTGACCATCCGCAGCGTGGCACAGGGCCGCGACGACTGCGTCATCGGCGGCCACCACATCGAGTCCAAGACGGTCTACCGCGCTCTGACCATCATCGTCATCGGCGCGGTGGCGGCGTTCGGCTCTGCCGTCGTGGTGTACTACAACACCGCAGAGACGGTGTCAGTCATCGACTGCATCTTCGAGTCCTGCTCGGCGTTCGGCACGGTGGGCCTGTCGGTGGGTGTCACTGGGCAGCTGAACACCGGCGCAAAGCTGCTGTATATGGCCTGTATGTTCATGGGCCGCGTCGGCCCGGTGTCGCTGGCGATCAGCCTGACGGCAAAGCCCGACGACAACAAGCGCAAAGTCCTCCCGGTGGGTCACATCAACGTAGGTTAAACAAAAAGCGGGCGCTCTACCTGTCCGGAGAGACAGAGGAGCGCCCGCTTTCACTCATTATAAATTGTCCAGTTCCGTCTGGAGCTTTGCAAGAGAGTCCCGAATCGGCAGATGCTGGGGACAGACGGCCTCACACTTGCCGCAGCGGACGCAGTGAATGGCCTTTTCGGCATCCGGGAAGCGGGCTGTCCACTGCTGGCGGATGGCGTCCTTATTGCCGAACATCCCGAGCTTGTTCCAGATGCTGAAATTGTCCGGAATGTCCACGCCCATGGGGCAGGGCATACAGTAGCGGCAGCCGGTGCAATACAGCTCGCTGAACTTTTGAAGCTGTTCGAGTGCCGTGCCGAGCTGCTCCCACTCGCTCTTGTTGAGGAGGGCGTCGTCGTCCGCGATTTTCACGTTCTGATCGACCATATCCAGATTCTGCATGCCCGAAAGGGCGCAGCTGATCCCCGGATTTCCGAGGACGAAGCGGAAGGCCAGCTCATAGGTGGCGATCGACGGCTTTCCGGTCAGCCGGGCATAGAGGTCGGTCGGCGCCGCCAGACGGCCGCCGCCAACCGGTCCCATCGCCACGACGCCCATTCCGAGCGAGGCGGCGTAAGCGATCATCTCCTCATTGGCGCGGTCGAGGATGTTGTACTGCACCAGCATGGTCTCCATCGGGACGCCCCGCGCACGAGAGGCGTCGATAATCTCCCGAATATACTTGGGGTCGTCGTGGAAGGAGAAGGAAATATGCCGGATCAGCCCCTCCTCTTTGGCGCGGGCAGCCTCCTCCAGCAGGCCGAGGCCGAGGATTTTCTCATCAAAACATTTTTTATTGATGCCCCAGAAGTGGTAGTAGTCGATGTAATCGGTATCCATGCGCCGGAGGCTCCGCTCCAGCCAGCGGCGGTAATCGGCCGTCTCCTTCACCTCATCCCCGACCGGGATTTTGGTCGATAGCATGACCTTTTCCCGCCGGTCGTGGAAGGCGCGGCCGACCGTGATCTCACTGTTGGAGTTGCAGTAAAAGGGGGCAGTGTCGAAATAATTGACCCCCTGCTCCATCGCGCGATACAGCATCGGGATGGCCTTCTCCTCATCAATATGCCATTTGCCGTCCTTTTCATACTCCGGCAGGCGCATGCATCCAAAGCCCAGGGCGGAAATTTTCGTCCCGTCCGCACCAAAATTTCTGTACTTCAGTCCGGCTTCCTCCTTTATTTTATGGGTTGTTATGCTCATTATATCGGCAAGCGGTCAAAAGTACAATCGGTTTTTCAAAATTTTTTCTTTATAAGGCACGGGGGCGGCGCTTGCGGCAGAGGCGGTTTTGCGGTATACTGATGGGGAGTAAAGCGGCCGCAAGCCGCTTTGGACAATCGTTCTTTCATTTTAAAACAGGAGGGGTCAGTCATGTGGAAGGCCAGACTTTGCCTTGGGACGGACGCAGATTTCGGCATTCCGATCGAGGAACAGATCCGCCTCTTTCGGCAGGTTGGCTTTGACGGATTTTTCACCGAGTGGAGCGAGGCGGCCGACATCTCCGGCTGGAGGCGGCTGGCCGACAGCCTGCATATTACATATCAGTCGGTGCACGCGCCGTTCGGCCGCGCGGACGCCCTCTGGCAGGAGGGGACGGCAGCCGAATGTGCGGTAGAGGAGCTGCTTGCCTGCCTCAAGGACTGCGTAAAAAATGAAATTCCGATTATGGTCATGCACGCCTTTATCGGGTTCGGGCAGCACACGCCGACCGCGGCAGGCATTGAAAATTTCAAAAAAATTGCGGATGCGGCCGACCGTCTCGGGGTGAAAATCGCGCTGGAAAACACCGAGGGGGAGGAATATCTCGCCGCTTTGATGGAGGCGTTCCGGGGGTATGAGCAGGTCGGGTTTTGCTGGGACAGCGGCCACGAAATGTGCTATAACCACGCGCAGGATCTGCTGGCCGCGTACGGCGACCGGCTGCTTTGCACCCATCTGAACGACAACCTCGGCATCCGGGATTTTTCGGGAGAGATCACCTGGCGGGACGATCTGCATCTGCTGCCGTTTGACGGCATCGCCGACTGGGCAGAGATTGCACGGCGCCTCCACCGCTGCGGCTACTCGGGTGATCTGACCCTTGAACTGATCAAGACCAGCAAGCCCGGACGGCACGAAAACGACGCCTACGCCGCCATGTCAATGGAAGAATATGTAACCGAAGCCTATAAACGCGGCTGCCGGATTGCGGCGCTGAAGCTGCGGGAGGACAAAGCGGCCGGCGTGTAGAGGCCTCCTTTCTCCAAAGAAAATGCCTTTATGGGAAAAATTACAAATTTCTATTTATTTTTCGGCGGTCAGGCAATATAATAAAAGCGTATCGTCAAAACGCAAAAATCGGGCGGACATTTTTATCCTCTCCGACGATCGGCGGCATACCCTGCAGACCCGGGCGCTTTGGCCTCCGGTTTTTGGGAATGCTTTTTTCGGCCGGGCGCGGCAAAGGACGGACGGCTCCCAACGGGAAAGAAAGGATGGATCTTGTATTATGAAGCAGAAGACGAAAACCGATCTTCTGATCGAGCAGGCACATAAAATTCACATGATCGGCATCGGCGGCTCGGGCATGTGCCCGCTGGCCGAGATTTTGCACAGCAAGGGGTATGAAATCACCGGGTCGGACAACAACGAAAGCGACCCGCTGAAGCGTATCCGCGCGCTCGGCATCCCTGTCACCATGGGGCACAAGGCCGAAAGCGTCGAGGGCGCCGATCTGATCGTCTACTCGGCGGCCATACACGACGACAACCCCGAGCTGGTCGCCGCAAAGGCGCTCGGCATCCCGGCGATCGAGCGCTCCTTCCTGCTTGGCGCGGTGACCCGGCAGTACGATGATGTAATCGGCGTCTGCGGCACCCATGGCAAGACGACCACCACCTCCATGATTACCCAGATCCTTGTGATGGCGGACTATGACCCCTCCGCCGTGATCGGGGGACGGCTGCCGCTGACCGGCTCCAACGGGCTGGCCGGAAAATCCTCCTACATGGTGTGCGAGGCCTGCGAGTATGTCGACACATTCTTAAAGCTCTCGCCCGATATTGCCGTACTGCTCAACATCGACAACGACCATCTGGAATATTTCAAAACGATGGAGAATCTCGCCCGCTCCTTTGGAAAATTCTGCGACATGGCGAAAAAGCAGGTCATCGTCAACGGCGACGACCCCCGTGCCATGTCGGCGACGGCCGGCGCGGCCGACCGGCGGATCACCTTCGGGCTGGAGGAGGGCAATCGCTACTTCGCCAAAAACATCACGCCCGGCCCGATCGGGATGGAGTTTGACGCGTTTGAGGACGGCCGGCTGCTCATGCATGTCTCTTTGCAGATTCCGGGGCGGCACAACGTCTATAACGCGCTGGCCGCCATCGCGGCGGTGCGTTACCTCGGCGTCGGGACGGACGAGATCGGGACGGCGCTGGCCGCCTTTCATGGAGCGGGCCGCCGGTTCGAGCTGCTGGGAGAGTTTGGCGGCATTCTGCTGGCCGACGACTACGCCCACCACCCGACCGAGATTAAGGCAACCCTTTCGGCCGCGCAGAACATGGGGCGCTCCGGCCGGATCATCGGTATTTTTCAGCCCTTTACCTTCTCCCGCACGGCCATGCTGAAGGACGCGTTTATTGAGGCGCTCTCCCTCGCCGACAAGGTTTTGCTGACCCCCATCATGGGCTCGAGAGAGCAGAACACCTACGGCATCCGGTCGGAGGATCTGGCGGCGGGCCTCTCCGATGCGGTGGTGCTGGAGACCTTTGACCAGGTGGCCGAGTGGATCGCGCGGGAGGCGCGGCCGGGCGACCTCGTGATCACGATGGGCGGCGGCGATATTTATAAGGCGGCCTATAAAATCCGGGAACTGCTTTCTGCAAGAGACAGGTGAAAACCGCCGAAAAAGTTTGACACGGCAAGGGATTTATTATATACTGACTGTGCGAGAAACACGGATTTTTGGCAGATTTTTTCAAAGTTTTACGAGAGGCTGTCCTGCCCGGGTTCATTTTACCCGGCCGCGCCGATTTTTTCGGCATCGCTAAGGCGCCGGAGCAATCTGTCCGCTTTGCGGACGCGAGGTTACGATAATGAATTCTGCTTTTTTATCGATCCTGCACGGCTTTTGCCGCGGTCTTGCGGCCATAGGCCCTTCGACCGGGGATACCGGCTATCTGATGGCGGCGCTGCTTTTTGTAGCCGCGGCCGCCTCTCTGCTGCTGCTCCGCGGCCGGCGCTAAAAGAATGACGCCCATGCGGGAGCCGCTTTGTTTTTTTGCAGCGCAGAAGGGAGGGCTCCCCTCCCCCCTGTTTTGCCTTTTTTAAAAATTTTTTTGAAACCAGGTGAGCGATAATCATGTCCTATTTATTTGAAACGCATTACCACACGCCGGTCACCAGCCACTGCGCCTCCACCCCGGCCGGTGAGGCAATTCCGAAGTACATCGAAAACGGCTACGCCGGCGTCTTTGTGACTGATCACTATTACCGCGAGTGGTTCTATGAGGACGCGGTCAAGGACCTTACATGGGAACAGAAAATCGACAAATGGCTGCAGGGCTATGCGTCGGTGGTAAAAGCGGCCGAAGGGACAAGCTTTCAGGTCATTCTCGGAATGGAGCTGCGGTTTACCGACAATCTGAACGACCATCTGGTATACGGGATCGACCGGGATCTCCTCGTCCGGTATCCGGAGCTTTACAACCTGACCCCGGCCGAGTTCCGGAAGTTTGCGGATGAGCACGGCCTCTTTTTCGCGCAGGCCCACCCCTTCCGCGTGATGTGTTCTCCCCGCGACCCCAAGGATCTGCACGGGGTGGAGGTTTTCAACGGCAACGCCCGGCACAACAGCCACAACGACACGGCAGAGGCCTTCGCGGCGGAACACCATCTGGTGCGCCTGTCCGGCTCTGATTTTCACGAGTGGGATGATCTGTGCCTCGGCGGCATTTATCTTGAAAAAATACCGCAAAGCTCGGCCGAGCTGGCGCAGATGCTCCTCGGCGGAGAAGTCTCCGGATTAAAAATACCCGGAAAAGAAAAGGAGTAAACTCTTATGCAGCCGATACTTTATCTGGTCGTTCCGTGTTATAATGAAGAAGAGGTCCTGCCGGAGACGGTGCATCGCCTGACCGACAAGCTGGACAGCATGACGCAGGGCGGTATCATCTCCGGCGACAGCCGCATGATCTTTGTCGACGACGGCAGCAAGGACAAAACCTGGCAGCTGATTGAGGCCTTTCACAAAGAGAATCCGTATGTCTGCGGGCTGAAGCTCTCCCGCAACCGGGGACATCAGAACGCGCTGCTGGCCGGCCTGATGCACGCGAAGGAGCCGGCCGACTGCGTGATCTCCCTCGACGCGGATCTGCAGGACGACGTGGACGCCATCGACCGTTTTGTCGAGAAATATACCGAAGGCTGCGACGTCGTCTACGGCGTGCGGAACAAGCGGGAAACCGACACGTTTTTCAAACGCACAACGGCCAGAGGTTTTTACACCTTCATGAAAAAAATGGGGGTAGACGTGGTGTACGACCACGCCGACTACCGACTGATGAGCCGCCGGGCGCTGGAGGCGCTGGCCGAGTATAAGGAGGTTAATCTTTTCCTTCGCGGGCTGGTGCCGCTCATCGGATTTAAAAGCGACTATGTCTATTACGACCGGGCGGAGCGTTTTGCCGGAGAGTCGAAATATCCTCTTAAAAAAATGCTGCATTTTGCGATTGACGGCATTACCTCTTTCAGCGTAAAGCCGCTCACCATTATCTCCAACCTTGGAATCTGCATCTCGGTGCTCAGCGTGATCGGCCTTTTGTACGCGCTGATCTCCTACTTCACGCACCACGCGGTAGCCGGCTGGACGGCCATCGTCTGTTCGATCTGGCTGCTTGGCGGAATACAGCTGCTCTGCATCGGCGTGTTGGGAGAATATATCGGCAAAATATACGCCGAGGTCAAGGGTCGCCCGCGTTTTATCATTGATCAGTTTTTGAAAAAATAGTCCTTCTGCGGCACCGCGCCCATCTCCCCCACACGGGCGGTGCATAGGTGGAGGATACCCCCCCAACTTAAACAGCAAAAGCCCTCTGCTGCGGTTTTGTGTTCCCGCAGCAGAGGGCTTTTTTCTGTTTTTGGTTTTTCACAACACCTCCGTCAAGCGGAGGTGTTATACCGGTCGAAAATCAGAAAAGATAGCTGCCCGCCTCGACCGCATACTCCTTGCCGTCGATCCGGATCAGGGTCGGAGAGGGGGTGGTAATCTCGTACCGCCAACCGCCCTCAAAGGCGTACCAGCGCGAGCTGACCAGGCCGTGCCGCGTCTCAATTGAGGCGGCAAGCCAGCCGAGGCGGCCGTCGGGATGCGGTTCAATCACGATGCGCTCAAAGCCGGGCGCCTCCTCCACCGTCCGGATTCCGGCCGCTACGCCGTACACCCAGTCAGCCACCGCGCCGTAGGCATAGTGGTTATAGGAATTCATGCCGGGATCCCAGATGCTTCCATCCTCTTTAATTCCGTCCCAGTGCTCCCAAATCGTTGTAGCGCCCTGCTTGACCGAGAAGAGCCAGGAAGGGTATTTCTCCTGCAAAAGGAGGGTATAGGCAAGGTCGGTGTACCCGTTCTGCGACAGGGCGTGGAGCAGATAGGGCGTTCCGACAAACCCGGTGTTCAGGCAGTTGCCGTTCTCCTCCACCAGACGGGCGAGAGAGGCCGCCGTCGCCGCCTTATCGGCCGCAATGCCGAAATAGAGAGCGAGCGCATGCTCGGTCTGGGTCGAAAGGGTGGGGAACCGCTCCTGAATCTTCGCAACAATTTTGGGGTAAAGCGCCTCATACGCACTGACGTCCTTGCCCAGCACGCGGCCGGCCCGGATCAGGATATCGACCGCGTTGGCATAGTAAACCGATGCGATGAAATCCTTGTTCGAGGCGCTGTCCACCGTCTCCCGCCCGAGGTCGAGGGCGCACCAGTCGCCGAAATGCCAGCAGCCGGACCAGAGGAACTCCTCCTTGCTCTGGGACTCGATATACCGAACCCAGCCCTGCATACTCTCATACTGGCGGGCCAGAACCTCCCGGTCGCCATAGGTCAGGTAAACCTGCCACGGGCAGATGATGCCGGCGTCGCCCCACGCGGAGGAGCAGGCCTGATCCTCCAGAATATACGGAATCACATGCGGAATTCCGCCATTCTCCCACTGATCGGCGCGTATGTCTCCGAACCATTTTTTGAAGAATTTTTCGGTATCGAAGTTATAGGTCGCCGTGCGGCAAAAAACCTGCGCGTCTCCCGTCCAGCCCAGCCGCTCGTCCCGCTGGGGGCAGTCGGTCGGTATGTCGAGAAAATTGCCCCGCTGTCCCCAGATGACGTTGTGGAAAAGCTGATTGAGCAGCGGGTTGGAGGATTCAAGGTATCCGGTGCGCTTCATATCCGAATGGACGGCAATCGCCTCAAAATCGTTCAGGTCGACCTCGCCCGGGAACTCGTCGATGCGGATGCACCGGAAGCCGTAGAAGGTGTGGGTCGGCTTGTAGTACTGCTCCCCATCGCGGCAGACATATTCAAGGGTCGCCTTGGCGCTCCGGTAATTCTGGGTATAGACGTTGCCCTCCTGATCGAGGATTTCAAAATGGGTAAATTTGACCCGATCGCCCGCCTTGCCCTTCACGCGGAAGGAGACATAGCCGGTCATCTCCTGCCCAAAGTCGATCACCCGCTCCCCCTTTGGGGTTACAAAATAAGCGGTCGGGCGGACATGCACCTGCTCGGAAACGATCTCCCCCTCCTGCTCAATGAGGTTATCCTTCGGGAAGTCGAGAGTGCACACCGGGCCCTCCGGTTCATTTGTTTTGGTCGCGTCATACAGCTCGCCGTCGTAAATCTCGCAAAAGCGCAGGGGGCTCTGCTTTACCGTCCAGCTGTCGTCGGTGGAGAGGGTTTCCTTCCGGCCGTCGGCGTAGACAATCTCCAGCAGAACGATCAGGGACATCTCCCCCGGCAGATATTTGCAGTCCGACCAGGCCATGCGGCTGAGATACCAGCCCTTGGCCACCGTAACCTCCAGCAGATTGTCCGCGCTGAGCAGCGCGGTGACGTCGTACTGCTGCACCTGGTGCCGCTTTTTGTAAGAAGTCCAACCGGGCGCCAGGACAAAATTCCCGACCCTTTCTCCGTTCATCTGCGCCACATAAACGCCGACCGATGTAACGGTCAACGTGGCGGAGGCAACCTCTCCGGAGCAATTGAAACGTTTTAAAAATGTGGGAGAAACCGCCCCAAAATCCTCAGAGGGGGCGATCCAATTGGCATTTTCCAGCATAAAAGTTCCCCTTTCGCTTTGATTTGGTCAACATGATCGGCAAAGGCGTCAAGCGAGGTGATACGCTCCTCCCCTTCTGCCGGGAAAATGGCCGCAGAATGCGTGCGCCTCCCTGGCAGAAGGGATACCGCCGAAGCCCTACAATCGCACTATATCAAAACGTTTTAAATCTGTCAATGGGCAAATGAATTTTTATACCGAAAACAAAGCGGCAGCCCTCCGCACTTCCAAAGCCGAAAACCGACCGGCCGCAGCCTTTGCGAGAGCCGGCAGGGGATTGCCTGCACTTTGGCCGCGGGAACCCTCTTACGACTCCCGCGGTGGCGGAACCGCCTTATTTTTCATCGGCCGAAAAAGATAGCAGAACTCCCTCGACTCGGCCAGGGAGACAAAATCGTCCCCCGCGATGACAATGTGATCCACCAGCGCGACATTGATCGTGCCGAGCAGATCGCGAATCTTTTCGGTCGCGATGATGTCCTGACGAGACGGAATCGCCAGGCCGCCGGGATGGTTGTGGCAGATGACAACCGACGGTGCGTTGGTTCGCATAACAATCTCCAGAATCGAGCGGTAGCGGATACCGGCCGAGCTGATGTCTCCCTTCCCGATAATATCGAAGGAGATAATGTGGCAGAGGCTGTCCAGCGCCAGAACCGACACAACCTCCTCCGTAAAGCCGGCGTAGCACTGGGTCAAATATCCGCCCACCCGGGAGGGGGTATCCAGCGGCTCGTCCTTGATGTCTATATTCTTATGATAATACCGAAACAGCGGCGTAATCAGCTTAATCAGCGTTGCAACATTCTCTCCCACGCCGTCGACCTTCAAAAGCTCCTCATACGGTGCGTCGAGCACCCGGTTGAAAGAACCGAACCGGTCGATCAGCCTATGTGCCAGCTCGTTGGTGTCCTTTTGCGGAACACCGAAAAACAGCAGCAGCTCCAGCACATTATGCGGCTCAAAATCCTCCAGCCCGTTTTGCAGAAACCGGTTTTTCAAGCGTTTTCGATGATCCTTATGCAGCAGTCCGTCCATGATTTCCCTCCATCGGCAGGGGTAAAGCTATCAGCACCCGGCTCGCTCTGCGCCGGGTGCCGTGTTTTCTCCATATCCTGTTTTAAAAAGATTTTGCAAAACATTATTTTTATTATATCCTACTTTTTCTGTTTTGAAAAGTTCCTTTTTGTAAAATCCGGTGGTATAATGAAGACAAAATGTGGGCTGCACAGGAGCGCACAGCGAAAATTATAAAATTACGCCTTTTTTCTCCTCAAGACGATAAAATCAAAAATTGCAGGTGCTGATTGTATGAAAAGCTTTACCATCTCCCCCGCCGACGCCGGCGTCCGGCTGGACAAATTTGTCGCACGTGTTGCGCCGACTCTGCCCAAATCCCTGCTGTACAAATCCATCCGGCAGAAGAAGATCAAGCGCAACCGCAAGCGGGTGGAGGGCTCTGACCGCCTGTGCGAAGGGGATGTGCTCGACCTCTATCTGTCCGATGAATTTTTTGCACCGGCGGCGCCGCGGTACGACTTTCTTTCGGCGGGGCGGCTGACCGGCGTTGTGTATGAGGATGAGAACATCCTCCTGGTCGATAAAAAGCAGGGGCTGATTGTGCATCCCGATCAAAATGAGTACCGCGACACCCTGATCGGCCGGATTCAGAAATATCTGTATGAAAAGGGAGAGTACGACCCCTCGGCCGAGGACGCTTTCTGCCCGGCGCTGGCCAACCGGATCGACCGCAACACCGGCGGCATCGTCCTGGCGGCCAAAAACTCGGCGGCGCTGCGCCTGCTCTGCGACAAGATCAAGCAGCGGGAGATTGACAAATACTACCTCGCCGTAGTGCACGGCCGCCCGCGGGAGGCTTCCGGGCTTCTGGAAGGGTATCTTGAAAAAAACGAGGAAAAGAACCAGGTCTTTGTCGTGAAATCGGGGACAAAGGGCGCCAAGCTGGCCCGCACACGCTACCGCGTGCTGAAGAGCCGGGGCGGCCTCTCACTGATTGAGATTGAGCTGCTGACCGGCCGCACCCATCAGATTCGGGCGCAGATGGCGTCGATCGGCTGTCCGCTGCTGGGCGACGGCAAGTATGGCAAAAACGCCGAGGACAAGCGGCTCGGCTTCAAGCATCAGGCGCTGTACGCCTATCGTTTGCGGTTCCACTTCACGACCGAGGGAGGCGTGCTCGACTATCTCGACGGCAGAAGCTTTACGGTGCCGCAGGTCTGGTTTGCGGAGGAGCTGTTCGGCTACCGGGTCTCTGCAAAAGCGGAGGAGGCGCAGCCCTCTTCCCCAAAAGAAGCGTAAAAACAGCGGCTCGGACGGTGGATGCGCCACCTGTCCGAGCCGTGTGGTTTTTTGAGGATATTTTACCGGGCGGCCGTTCGTCCGGTCATGCGGCCGTCCGATCGTGCGATCGTGCGATCGTGCGATCGTGCGATCATGTGGTTACCCGGGTCGCCTGCCTTTCGACCGATCGACCGATCATCCGATTGGCCGCTCGTCCGCGTCCGCTCTATTTCACCGCAATGCGCATGCGATAGCAAAACGCGATCGGAAACTCGGCCGCAGGGTCAGGGAAAATCTCCGCTATCGCAGAGCGGAAAGCGGCAATCTCGGCCTCAAGCTTTTCGGGGTGCAGCTTTTGCAGGGTATGCAGACTGCCCTGGCTGAAAAGCAGGTCCATCAGCCGCTCGGCCGTGCAGCGCTCCGGGTTGGAGAAAAGCAGCTCGCGGCAGTAGCGGAAATAGCCGCTCGACCGGATGTTGGCGAGGTGCTGCTCCTTCTCATACCGCACGAAGGTGTCCTGCACGTCGGGCAGCGCCTTTTCCAGTGCCCTTACCTTTTCGTACAGCGTCATGTAGGCCTGCTCGGCCTCCCACCTTGTGACCGGCGGCCAGTCGCAGTCAACCGTCGCAAAGACACCGCCCGGCTTCAGGATGCGATTCACCTCCCGCAGGGTGGAGACCGGCTCCATCCAATGGAAGGACTGGGAGCAGAAGACCGCGTCGCAGCAGACGTCGGGAAGCCCGGTATCGCTGCCAAACCCCTGCTGAAAGCGGCGGTCGGCGGTCTCCCTCTCCTTGGCGAGGCGGAGCATGTCCTCGCTCGGCTCAATCCCGATGGCGAGGCGGCAGTTTCCCTGCCAGATCAGGGTGGAAAGCCCCGTGCCGCAGCCGAGGTCGACGACCGTATCCGGCCGACGCCCCAGGTAGGCGGTTATCCGCTCGACCGGGTAGTACGGCATGGCCGGCCGCGCCCGGTCATAGGTATCCGCAAAGCCGGTAAAGCGGTCGGCATTCTTCTTTTGGGCAGGACTCTGCATAAAACATCTCCTTAAAAATGACAGCAATACCGCCGGAGGGCGGAGAAAACCTCCCCCGCCTCCAGCGGTTTTTAACAAGTAAGCGGCCGCGTTATTTGACCGGCTGCTTCATATGATCAATCGAAAGGCTGACGCTGTGCCGAATCGGCTTCCACTCCACCTTTTTAAAGAGGGCGACGATGGAAATGGGTATGTAGGTCAGCATAAACAGCGGAAAGGTGAAAAAGGAAAAAATCTTTCGCGGGATGGAGGCGTGAATCTGCCGCCACTCGGTTATGCCGGTGACAAGCCCGATCAGGAAGAGCATGAGATAGCTGTTGCGCAGCGTCTCCAGAACCGAGAGGAGGATCACCAGCACATTTCCGTGCAGCAGCAGCGTCGGTATCAGCGCCGCCGCGTTGATCAAAAAGCTGACAATGGTCAGCACAGCTGCCGGCATGATGGTCATGCACATGTCGGCACAGGCGAACCTTCCCCCGAAAATCCCGCGCAGCAGGCGGCCTCCATACTGCCGAAAGACCTGATAATACCCTCTCGCCCAGCGCAGGCGCTGCGTCCAGCTTTGCGAAAAGGTCTCCGGCTGTTCGTCGTACAGGATCGCGTTGTGGCAGTAGCCGATCCGCTCTCCGTTCAGGATGCTTTCCACCGTGAACTGAATATCCTCGGTCAGGAGGAAATACTTCCAGCCGTTGGTGCGGTTGATAATATCACGGTGAATCAAAAAGCCGGTGCCCGACACGGCACAGCTTGTCCCGAGCAGCATCCGCGCGTTGTTGAGGTGCCTCGCCTCTCGCAAAAACCAGAGGGCGTAGCCGGAGGAAATCCAGTTGGCGCCGTAGTTTTTGGAGTTGCGGTAGCTGGTGATCACGCGAAAACCGGCCGAGAAGGTTTTGTTCATCTCGCTGATATAATTCTCATCCAGGAGGTTGTCGGCGTCGAAAATGAAATAGCCGTCAAAATAAGCTCGGCCGTACTGCTCCATCACCTGATCGAACAGGAACTCGAGGGCATAGCCCTTGCCCACCCGCGTTTTGTTCTGCCGCACAAAGACCGTGGCGCCGGCCTCCTTCGCGACGGCGGCCGTCCGGTCGGTGCAGTTGTCCGCCACCACAAAGACCGAAACCAGCTCGGCCGGATATTTCTGTCGCCGGATGCTTTCGATCAGCTTGCCGATCACTGCCTCCTCATTCCGGGCAGAGATCATAACCGCATACCGGTGGGGCACGACCCGCGCCGGGCGGCAGGATGCCTTCTTCACCGTACCCACCAGCAGATAGAAAAACTGATACGCATAGCAGAGCACAAAGACCGTCGAAATGATAAAATTGGCCGTAAGCAGATAATTCACTGCCAATCCCCCTCTCCAGATTCGGGTGTTTTCATACCTTTATTATCTCAATCGCCGATTTAAGAAACAAGGGAGGAAACCTTAAGGTTCATTTAACTTTTTGCAGCGCGACGGCAGCCCTCTTTATGAAAAAAAGGGGGCCGTTTTCGAATTTTTGCGATATTGCGGGGGAAAAGTACCGCCGGCCGCGCCGGTCAGTCCGCGCCGCCCTTGGATTTTTGAATATGATAGGAAATGCGGAGCATCGCCTTCTCGGGCAGGAGGCGGCAGCCGAACCGCGCCAGCTTCATCAGAATGCCGGGTTGGATAATCAGCTTGCCGCGCAGCACGCCCTCTACCGCGCAGCGAGCGACATACTCGCTTGACTGACCGCGCAGGGCGAACCGCACTCCGGCGACCCGGTTGAACTCGGTATTCACCGGGCCGGGGCAGAGCAGGCTGACCCGCACCCGGCTTTTTTGACGGCGGAGCTCTTCGTAAATCGCCTCGGTCAGCCGGACGACATAGTTTTTCGAAGCATAGTAGCCCGACAGCATCGGCCCGGCCATGAACCCGGCCGAGGACGCAACATTCAGAATACGGCCGCTGTCCCGCTTTAAAAAATCACACAAAAACAACTTGGTCAGCATATGCACCGCCGTAATGTTGGTCGAGATCAGGTCGAGATCCCGCTCCAGCCCGGTCTGATCGAACCGGCCGAAATTGCCGAACCCGGCATTGTTGATCAGGAGGTCAATCCCCTCCCCCGCCGTTTCACGGTAGAGGCGCAGGCATTCCTCCGGCTTTGCGAGGTCGGCCGAAATCACCCGGACATGCACGCCGGACAGCTCGGCCGCCAGCGCCTCCAACCGGTCGAGGCGGCGGGCGGTCAGGATCAGATCCCACCCCTTTTCGGCCAGAATACGCGCCATATCCCGGCCGAGGCCGGAGCTGGCGCCGGTAATCAGAGCTTTCATATTCTCATCCCTTTCACACCTTAAATTCCGCACAGTATCCACTTACTTTAAAGTATAGCCTTTACATAGGATATGTCAAGTGCCTGCCGCCCTTTGACCCGGGGAAAATTGACAGCCGCCAAAAACGGCGGTATAATGAAAAATATCAAAAGGGGCGCTGACCTGTCGAATCCTTCCCGCCGTTTCGGCAGGATGTTTTTTTGAAAAAGGCAGCTTGCAAACAGCGCCGAAAAAGCTGCCGTCCGGCCGCCATTTCAGGGCGGCTTGCCACTTTATTTTATGAAACGGGGCCAAAATCATGCAAAACCGCCATACACTTCTTCTCGGGCTGAACCGCCTGGTTATTTTTCGCCGCCTGCTGGAGGACGAGCCAATCCGCGCGCTTTGCCGCCTGCTGAAAGCCGATCCGGCCGACGAGCTGGAGGCTACCTCCGCCTACTGCGCTTTTGCGGCGGCGCTGTTTGCCGAGGATACCGATTTTGGCCGGTACCTCCTCTCCTTTTTGGTGGAGGATGAGAATCTTTATGTCCGCAGCGTCCTCTCCGGGCGGGAGGCGCCGGCGCTGGCAGAGGCATGCGGCCGCGAGCTGTCTTTTTTGAAAACGCTGGCCGCCTTTGACGGGGCGGAGTACCGCGCCGCGCTTCCCGATGGGGCGGCTTTGCCGGTGTGGGAAAAATCCGCGCCGGATTTTACCGCCTCTTACGCCGAGCGGATCCGTCAAATCCCCACAAAGGGCTTTGGAATTTTTGCAAAATACGCGGTCTTTACGCTGGGAGAGGATGGCGCTCTGCTGCCGGTGCGGCACCCCGATCCCATCCGGCTGGAGGATCTCTACGCCTATGAGGCCGAGCGGGGCAAGGTCATCGCCAACACCGAAGCCCTGCTGAACGGGGAAAACGCCGGCAACGTCCTGCTGTACGGCGACGCCGGCACCGGAAAATCCAGCACGGTCAAGGCAATCGTCAACCGGTATAGCGACCGGGGACTTCGTCTGATCGAAATCGGGAAAAAGCAGATTTACCGTCTGCCCGAGCTGATGGACACGCTTGCCGCAAACCCGCTGAAATTCATCTTGTTCATCGACGACCTCTGCTTTGAATCCGACGACCGGGAGTTTTCGGCCTTCAAGGCCATTCTGGAAGGGGGCGTCAACACCAGAGGCAAAAATGTCGTCATCTATGCCACCAGCAACCACCGGCATCTGGTCAAGGAGCGGGCGCGCGACCGGATGGCGGAGGAGATCAACCTCGGCGACACCCTGCAGGAGCTGTCCAGCCTCTCGGCGCGGTTTGGGCTGACTGTGACCTTCGAGCGCCCGAACAAGGCCCGGTATGGAGAGATTGTCTCCCACCTTGCCGCCGAGTACGCGCTCGATCTCCCGGCGGAGGCGCTCCTCCCCAAGGCAGAGGCGTTCGCCATGCGAGCCGGCGGCCGAAACGCCCGAGTCGCCAAACAGTTTGTAGAACTGATGAAGGCCGGAATCCTCTCCTGAAAAGCGCGGGAAAGGCCGGAAGCCTCCCTCTCTTTACAACGCCGCCCTCCCCGCCCGAGCAAGGGCAGTCGTCCTTTGCCGCAGCACAAAAAGCAAAGCGGTAGGACGGTTTTGTGTAAAACGCCTATAACATTTTTTTTGCAAATATGTTATAATGTGCAAGTAGTAAAAATTCTATCCGGTAGAAATTCTCGCCAGAAAAACGGCGGATCGCCAACGGTTTGGCGACGTGAAATTCTACTGCACAGCTATAGAAAGCGGGTCTTTTAGAAATGTTTCAGGTAAACGACACCATCCTGTATGGTGCGCACGGCGTTTGTAAAATCACGGATGAGGTTGTGAAAATGATTGGGAACGATCCGGTGGAGTATTTTGTTCTCTCCCCCGTACACAACGAAAGCTCGACCATCTATGTTCCGAAAAACAACCAAACCCTTCTTTCCAGGATGTACCCTTTGCTTTCCAAGGCGGAGATTCACCAGATTCTGTCCGCTGTTTCGGCAGACAAAACCTCCTGGAACGACGCCGCCTGCGGGCAGGAGGAGTATCGTGCGCTGCTCTCCTCCGGCGATAGGGAGGCTCTGCTTTGTGGCATCAAGCGCATTTCGGAGCACCGGAACGAACTGCAAAGCCGGGGGAAAAAGCTGCACATCGCCGACGAACGCTTTTTGAAAGAGGCGATGAAGATCATCCATGATGAATTTGCCTTTTGCCTCGGTATCGCACCAAGTGAGGTTTCGGCCTTCATCCGGCAGGAGCTGGAGCGCCTCGCCTGATCCTGCGGATTCCGGCCGGGCGGTCTTTGCAACCTTTTTGGAAATTTCGGTTTTACCCTTTCCGGTCAGCAGCCCCCTACAATACCGCCCGGCGCGGGAGATATAAGGGGTTTTTCGAAGGCGCAAAGGCGGCGCAAAAAACAAAGGCAATTTTTTTAAAGAAAGCAACAGGAAAAGCCCACCTGACCCAAAATCAGGTGGGCTTTATTTGACGCCAATCTCTATCCGGCGCACAAACCGCCGGAAAAAAGGTCATCACGAAAGCTTTAAGTGAACTTTGGACTCTCCTCCTAACTCTTTCGCGCTGCCATCGCCGATGTACATACAGATGTAATGCGGTAATGACATTTTCGGCAAAATATCAATCGAAGAATTATTGTAAAAATTTATTTTTTAAAAACCAGCGCTTGCAACCATTTATGGTTATCGGAGCGGCCGGAGGATCCCCCCAATCCGCATCCGGACAGATATCAGTACATGGGTTTCATTCCTTATACCATCAAGATTTGAATATCTTCGCATTCACCCGCCGATTCACGTCGGCACGGCATCTCTTTACACAGTAAGTCGGAACCTGCCTTTCATGCCTTTACTCCATCAATCACTGGCACGGTTTTTACTTCACCGGACTCAGTCCTTTACATGATCGTTTTTAATTCCTCGGGTCGCTCTCGCGTTCCCGAAAAAACAGCTTAGTACATTGGACCCACCCTTTCGGCTTATTCTTTCGGCCGAACCAGACGGCCGAAACAGGAAATACACGTAAGCTTTGTTTTTTTACTTACCAATGGAATCAG
>OLXF01000433.1_pt1 | contig 17399 bp, 16 predicted proteins | sample 1673471 | NCBI WGS metagenome assembly OLXF01 (sample SAMEA103958113, study PRJEB25191) | human gut metagenome
GCGGCTCGGCGTGGAGCGCTCGCGCCGCGCGGTCGAGAGCGCCGATCTGGTGATCGTGGTAGCGGACGGCAGCCATACGCCGCTCACTGTGGAGCCAGACATTCTCGCGCTTGCCGCCCAAGCGCCGCATTGGATTCTGGCCATCAGCAAGGACGATCGAAACCCCGCCGTAAAGACCGCCGTTTGGAGACTGCCGGACGGCGCGCCTGTGCCGGAGCATCTGGTCTCCTTTAATTCCGTAATGCCCGGCGGGCTGGATGCGTTGATCGACACGATCAGAGACTGCTTTCCTGCCGGCGTTCCCGCGGGCGGCACGCTGCTCACCAACGCACGGCAGGCCGAGGCCGTCGACCGCGCCCTGAACGCGGTCCGTGCGGCGCACGAGGCGCTCACCGCCGGGCTGACGCCCGACGTGGTGCTCACCGAGGCCGAGGGTGCTCTCGACGCGCTCGGCGAGCTGACCGGCCGCACGGCGCGCGAGGACATGGTGACGCGCATTTTTGAACGCTTCTGCGTCGGAAAGTAAACGGAAAGCATTGTTTACAGAAAATGATTGATATTATCTTAACGTTCTGCTACAATACTGCCATTCTAAGGAAGAATCGACTCTATTCCCCAAAAGGGGCCGTTTGTCTGCGGCCCGGAAAGGAACGCCATGCGTGACTATATTATCATGACCGACAGCTGCTGCGACCTGAATCAGCAGGAGGTCGACGAGCTCGGGCTTACCGTTCTGCCGCTTTCCTTTACGATTGACGGCAAAACCTATCTCAACACGCCCGACCATGCCGAGATGTCCCCCGAGGAATTTTTCGCAAAGATCGCTGCGGGCGAGAACAGCACTACCGCCGCCGCCAATGTCGGTCAGTTCGACGAGGCGATGCGCAGGGCGCTCGACGCGGGCAAGGATATCCTGTGCATCTGCTTCTCCGGCGCACTGTCCACCACCTACCAGTCCGCCCGCATCGCGGCGGAGGACCTGAAAAGCGAGTACCCCGACGCGAAGATCCTCGTCATCGACTCCCTCTCCGCCTCGCGCGGACAGGGGATGCTGCTCTACCGCACGGTACAGGAGCGCCGGAGGAGCAGCCCCGACATCGAGACGCTGGCGGCATATGTGAGGAGCATCCTCCAGACCCAATGCCACTGGTTCATCGTGGACGATCTCAACCACCTCAAGCGCGGCGGCCGCGTGAGCGCCACGGCGGCCTTCGTCGGCACGATGCTGGGCATCAAGCCCGTCATGCACACCGACAGCGAGGGCAGGCTCATTCCCATGAGCAAGGCGCGCGGCACGAAGGCTGCGCTCAAGGCGCTGGTCGACAAGGTGGAGGAGCTGGGCGTCGAGCCGGACAAGAACCAGCCCTTGTTCATCTGCCACGCCAACTGCCCCGACTCCGTGGCATACGTCAAGGAGCTGCTGGAGGAGCGCTTCGGCGTGACGGACGTCCGCGCAGACTTCATCGGCCCCGTGATCGGCGCGCACACCGGCTGCGGCACGCTGGGGCTGTTCTTCGTGGGGACGCAGCGATGAAGTGGCTGGAGCTGCATATCGACACCGCCCGCGCCGGTCTGGAGCCGGTCAGCGAGCTGCTGCGCGAGCAGGGCGTCGAGGGCCTTGTCATCGACGACGAGGCGGACTTCAAGGATTTTCTCGAAAACAACCACCAGTATTGGGACTATGTGGACGATGAGCTGCTGGCGGAGAAGCACGGCAAATGCCGCGTGACCTTCTACCTCGAAGAAAGCGAGAGCGGTTTTTCCACGCTGGCGCAGGTGCGCATCGCGCTCTCGGCGCTCAAGAAGCAGCATCCCGAATACGCGCCGCTGCTCCTCACGATGGAAAACGTGGAGGACGCCGACTGGGAGAACAACTGGAAGCAGTTCTATAAGCCCATGGAGATCGGCGAGCGCCTGCTGGTCATTCCCGAGTGGGAGCAGGCGAAGCCGACGGAGCGCGTGAAGCTCATCCTGAATCCCGGGCTGACCTTCGGCACGGGCAGCCACGCGACCACACGCCTGTGCCTTCAGGCGCTCGAAAAGCACATCCGCGGCGGCGAAAAGGTGCTCGACCTCGGCTGCGGCAGCGGCATCCTCTCCATCGCGGCGCTGCTGCTGGGCGCGCGGGACGCCTTCGCCTGCGACATCGACGACAAGTGCGTGGGCGTCGCCTACGAGAATGCCGCGCTCAACGGCATCGGACGGGAGCACTACACCGTCCGCGCGGGCGATGTGCTCAGCGACAAAAGGCTCGCGCGCGAGTTCGGCGGAGACTATGATATCGTCGTGGCGAACATCGTGGCGGACGTCATCATCGCGCTCGCGCCGCAGGTGCGGCCGCTGCTGAAAAAGGGCGGGCTGTTCCTCTGCTCGGGCATCATCGACGACCGCGCGGTCGAGGTCGCGGACGCGCTGCGTCTTGCGGGCTGGGCGATCATGGAGGCCCGCGAGAGCGAGGGCTGGTTCTCATATTTGTGCAAATAACAGCATAGCAAAAGGGGAGCGTTCTCTGCCATAGAGAACGCTCCCCGTGTTTGGTGCCGTATCGCGTGCAATTTATTTCCTGATTTTTTGCAGCATCCTTGTAAATTCCTCCGGAAGGGGACAGAAAAGCTCCACGACCTCGTGCGTGCGCGGATGGAGAAAGCGCAGGCCGACCGCGTGCAGGCATTGCCCCGTCAGGCCGGGGACCTCCTTCTTTGCACCGTACACCGTGTCGCCGAGAATGGGATGCCCGATGTAGGCCATGTGGACGCGGATCTGGTGCGTGCGTCCCGTTTCGAGCCGGCAGCGGACGTGGGTATAGCCCGGATAGCGGGCGATGACCTCCCAATGCGTGACCGCCTCGCGCCCGCCGGCGACCACTGCCATGCGCTTGCGGTCGGTCGGATGGCGCGCGATGGGCGCGTCCACCGTGCCGCGGTCCTCGCGCAGCTTGCCCACAACGATGCACTCGTAGGTGCGCGCGAGCGTGTGGTCGGCGAGCTGCGCGGAGAGGTACTGGTGCGCCGCGTCGTTCTTCGCCGCGATGATGAGACCGCTCGTGTCGCGGTCGATGCGGTGGACGATGCCCGGGCGCAGCGCGCCGCCGACGCCCGAGAGCGTTCCTGCGCAATGGTACAGCAGTGCGTTGACGAGCGTGCCGTCCGGGTGTCCCGGCGCGGGGTGGACGACCATGCCGCTGGGCTTGTTGACCACGATCACGTCCGCGTCCTCGTACACCACATCGAGCGGAATGTCCTGCGGCACGGCCTCGACCGGCTCCGGCTCGGGCAGCGTCACGGCGATGTCCTCGCCGCCCGCGAGCTTATAGCTTTTGCTGACGGCTCTCCCGTTCACCGCGACCTCGCCGCTCTCGATGAGCCGCGTCGCCTGCGAGCGGGTCAAGCCGTCAAGGCTCGACGCAAGAAATGCGTCGAGCCTTTGATTTTTGCTTTCTTCACTTGCCCTGAGCCGGATCGGTTCCATGGTCCTTCTCCCAATTCTTCGCGTCGGTGTTCGGGTAGATCCAAATGTAGTAAACGAGTGCCGCGATGGTGCCGCAGACCACAAAGCAGTCCGCAACGTTGAAAACCGGAAACTCGATGAACGTGCAGTCGAGCATATCCACCACATAGCCGAGGCGAACGCGGTCAATGAGATTTCCCACGCCGCCGCCGATCACGGCGGTCAGCGCCCACACGCCGAGCGGGTGCCGCACGATCCGCGCGAGCAGCCATGCGAGCGCGAGCATCCCCACGCCCGTCACGCCGATGAGCAGCCAGCGCTCGCCGGAAAAGCTCGACCATGCCGCGCCGAAATTGCGCACATAGTGCAGCCGCAGCAGCCGCGGGAGAAACTCCGCGCTCTCGCCCACGGCGAAATGGGTCACGATATAGGCCTTCACCCACTGGTCCAGCGCGACGATGGCCGCGATAGCCAAAGGGCAGAGCCACAGCGAACGCTTCTTCACGGCTGCGGCACCTCGCTGTCGTCATTGGGATAGACGAGCACCCACTCCGCGTCCGCGGGGGCAAGTGCGAGCGTTTCCGCCTGCGCCTGCCTCATGCCGAGCCCCTCCGGCAGCGCGCGCAGCGCGCCGATGGGAACATAGTAGGCGTCCGCGTCGTCGGCCTTCACGCCGCCGCTTGAGAGCACATAGTCCGTCGCGCCCGCGCCGTACAGCTCAAGCACCACGGGACCGTACCACGCGGTGAGCAGGCTGCCCTCCTCGCCGCTTTCGCCGATGGGAGCGGTCTCGCAGTAGTATTCTGCCTCTGGGCTGCCGTTTTCCAAGTCAGCGGGTGCGTTTGCGGTCTTGAACCCGTCCGCCGCCGCGCCGCCAAGCTGGCGGTCATAATACGGGCTGGACTGCACCGTTTCACAGCGCTGCTCGGGATATTCCACCTCGGCGTCCGTATCGGGCAGCGGATCGCTGGGCGGCGCCGCCATCGAAAACATCGCCTGATCCTCCTGTGCGGCAGGCGCGGCAGGTGCAGCGTCGTTTGCTTCCTGCTTCATCGCCGTTCGCGGGATCGTTACCGCCGCCGCGAGTGCGACGATCGCCGCGCAGGCCGCCACCGGCATCCACCGCCGCCATGCGCTCCGCTTTTTTGTTTGCGGCTTTTTCGCCGCCTTTTCTGCGCGCACCGCCGCCATCACGCCCTCCGTGAAGCCTGCGGGCACGTCCTCGTCCTCCAGCTCGCCGAGGGCGGCGTGCAGGGCCGTCAGCTCACCGAGCAGCCTTCTGCATTTCTCGCATTCGCTCACATGAGCGAGCACCTCCGCACGCTCCTCCTCCGTCAGCTCTCCGTCAACAAAGGCCGAGAGCAGCGGCGCAAATTCTTCACATTTCTTCATATTGCGTTCCTCTCCCCTCCGACAGTCTGATTACATTCTGTAACCTTTGACGCTGGCTTTTCAAAAAAGTTCCCGTCTGCCGCCAAATAATTTCGCAGCAGCAGCCGCGCGCGGTTGATGCGGCTCTTCACCGTGCCGAGCTCCAGCTCCGTGACCTCGCAGATCTCCGCATAGCTGAGCTGATGCAGCTCGCGCAGCACGAGCACGCGCCGGTAATCCTCCGGCAGCGCGGCAAGCCCCTCGCGCACCAGCCGCTGCGTCTCCCGGCCCTCGACGTGCTCCTCCGGCGTGGGCGCACGGTCGCGCACCTCAAGGTGTACGTCCTCGTCGTCGAGCGATACGCCGTCCACCGTGCGCTTGCTGCGCCGCAGCAGGTCAATGCAGGCGTTGCTCGCCAGACGGTAGAGCCAGGTGGACAGCGCCGCGTCCTCGCGGAAGCCCTCCAGTCCGCGCCAGAGGGCAAGGAAGGTATCCTGCGCGGCCTCCGCCGCGTCCTCGCTGCTGCCGCACATACGCAGGCAAAGGTTGTATATTTTCTTCTCATGCAGCCGGACGAGCTGTTCAAAGGCTGCCTCGTCGCCGCCCCGCGCGGCTTGGATCAGTTCACTTTCGTTCATGTCCGCTCCGTGTGTTCAGTCGCTCAGATCGCGCTTGATGCCCGCCGTGACGCGGTAAAGATCCTCAAGCGTCTCCATGTGGTTGATCTGGTCTTTATAGTAGTTGGCGTATTTTACGCCCTTGAGATACCAGCAGTAGTGCCGCCGCGCTTCGAGCAGCGCGACCTTTTCATTGCGGAATTCCGCGCTGCGCTCGATCTGGCGCACCAGCGCGTCGCAGCGCTCGGCAAGCGGCGGCAGCGGCGGGATCGGCTCGCCCGCGAGCGCGGCTCTGCACTGCTGAAAGAGCCACGGATTGCCGAAGCAGCCGCGCCCGATCATCACCGCGTCCGCGCCGGTGAGCTTCAAGGCTTTTATCGCATTTTCCGGGGTAAAAACATCGCCGTTGGCGATAACGGGGATCTTCACCGCTTCCTTGACCGCGCGGATGGTCGACCAGTCTGCCTGTCCGCCGTACATCTGCACGCGGGTGCGCCCGTGGACGGTGATCGCCGCGACGCCCACGGATTCTAACAGCACCGCCAGCTCCGGCGCGTTGATGCTGCCCTTGTCCCAGCCGCGGCGCATCTTCACCGTGACCGGAACCTTTACCGCCCCGACCACCGCCTCGGCGATACGCGCCGCCTTTTCGGGATCGCGCATCAGCGCCGAGCCGTCGCCGTTGTTGACGATCTTGCCGACCGGACAGCCCATGTTGATGTCCAAAATATCCGCGCCGCTCGCCTCAATGGCGATCTGCGCGGCCTCGGCCATGCAGACCGGGTCGCTGCCGAAGATCTGGGCCTGCATCGGATGCTCGCCCGGAAAGGGCGCGAGCAGTGTGCGGCTCTTTTTATCCTGATAGCACAGTGCCTTCGAGCTCACGAGCTCCGTGCACGTCAGCCCCGCGCCGAGGGACGCGCACAGTTCGCGGAAGGCCGCGTCGGTTACGCCCGCCATCGGCGCGAGCGCGAGCTGCGAGTTGATCTCCACTGTACCGATGCGCATGGACGTTCCCTCCTTCTCCATGTTTCATAGAAGAAAATTATACCACAGCTTTCCCAAAAGCGGAAGACCTTATTTTTGCGCGGCAAAACGCGGCAAAAAAGGGCGGCTCCGAAGAGCCGCCCCGGTATGTCGTATGCTGTTTTGCTCAGGCTGCGTCGCGGCTCTCGCCGGAATAGCTGCTGCCGTAGTAGCCGTTGCCGAAGAAGCTATTGAAGAAATCCCAGGGATTGTAGTAATAGCCGCCGTTGCTGCCGCCCTGCTGTTGCTGCTGGCTGTTGTCCTGCGCGGTCTCCTGCGTCTGCGGGACGGCGTCGAAGGTCAGCTCGACCTCCTTCGTTCCACCCGCGCGATAGATGGTCAGCGTCACGGTATCGCCCGCGCGGTAAGACTTCTTCGCGGCGTTCAGGTCGTTCATGTCGCTGATCGCCGTGTCGCCGATCTTGGTGATGATGTCACCCATCTGAAGGCCAGCCTTTTCCGCGGCGCTGCCCGGCTCGACCGAGCAGACGAACACGCCCTGCGTGACATCGTAGCGGTACTGCTGCGCCATCTGTGCGGTCATGTTCTGCGGTGTGATGCCAATGTAAGGCTTGTTGGTCACATAGCCGTCGGTCATAATGTCCTTGACCATGGCGAGCACATCGTCGATGGGGATGGCGAAGCCGATGCCCTCAACGGTGGTGTTGGAGTAGCTCGAATACTTCGCGGACACAATGCCGATGACCTCGCCGTAGCTGTTGAAGAGCGGGCCGCCGGAGTTGCCGGGGTTGATGGAGCAATCGACCTGGATCATGTTGAAGGGCTTGCCGTCCACATTGATCGCGCGGTTCACGCAGGAGACGATGCCCTGCGACATCGAGAAGGTCAGCTCGCCGAGCGGGTTGCCGACCGCGGCGACCGTCTCGCCGATCTGCACGCTGCCGGACTTTCCGATCACGACCGGCTGGAAATTCGTGCCCTCGACCTTGATGACGGCGATGTCGTAATCCTCGTCGCCGCCGATGACGGCGGCATCATAGGTCGTGCCGTCGTAGGCCGTGACCTTGACGGTGCTCGCACCCTCGATGACGTGATAGTTGGTGAGGATGTAGCCGTCCTTGGTGATGAAAAAGCCGCTGCCGCTGGCGGCGGACTCTGTCGTGCGGCCGAAGACATTCGTCGTGGTGGACACGTTGATGCTCACGACGCTGTTGACGTTGGCGGCGTAGACCTCCGGCATGGTGAGCTGCTGCTTGCCGTCCACCTTGACCTGCCGGACCTCGGCGACCTGACGGTCGGAGACCTCAATCTGCGTCGAGCCGCGCGCGGAGGCAAAGGCATGGTGCGTGATGCCCGCGCCCGCCGCGCCGCCGATGAGCGCGCAGGCGAGCGCCAGCGCGGCGATCTTCAGCCCCAGCCGATTCTTCTTCGGCTTCTTTTCCTCCCAGGGGTCTGCCTTTGCCGCGGTGTTCGGCACCTCGGTGTAGTCCACGTCGCGGACATTCTCCACCTTGTCGCCCTTGCGGTAGCTGTAATGGTACAGGTTGTTTTCGTCTTCGTAATACATAGATAAGCCTCCTTGCCGTGAAGCGTTTATTTTTCTTTTGATGCTACCGATGATACCCCCTGTTTATGTCCATTTCGTGAAGCCGGAACGAATTTTTTTGAACTTTTTTTGAATAGGCCATAAAGAAATCCTGAAGAATGGCCGAATTGGAAAAAATAGCTTGCGCGGGACATTCGGATATACTACAATAAAGCCGATTTCCCAATGCGAAAGGAGCGCTGCCATGCTGAAGATCGAAGGGCTGAAGCTCGCCCCGGGCGAGAGCGAGGCGTTATTATACGAACGCGCCGCGGCGGCGCTGCGTGTCAAAGCACCCCTCCATACGCTGCACATTCTCCGCCGCAGCATCGACGCGCGCGACGGTGTGACGTTTATTTATACCGTTTCCGCCGCGCTCGAGAACGAGGAAAGAGTGCTGCGCCGCGCGAGGAACAAAAACGTCAGCGTCTACGCGCCCGCCTTTTACGAGCTGCCGCCGATGATCGCCCCTCCCGCCGTGCGCCCCGTGGTGATCGGCGCGGGCCCGGCGGGACTGTTCGCGGCGCTGGTGCTCGCCCGCTGCGGCGCGCGGCCCATCCTGCTCGAGCGCGGCGAATGCGTCGAGCGGAGGCGGCGTGACGTCGAGCGCTTCTGGGCAACGGGCGAGTTGAACGAGCGCTCGAACGTCCAGTTCGGCGAGGGCGGCGCGGGCACGTTTTCCGACGGCAAGCTCAACACCGGCACGAAGGACGTCCGCCACCGCTATATTTTAGAGGAGTTCGCCGCGTTCGGCGCGAGCGAGGACATCCTCATCGACGCCAAGCCGCACATCGGCACCGACCGGCTCTACACCGTTTTGCAGAATCTGCGGCAGGAGCTGCTTTCCCTCGGCGCGGAGGTGCGCTTCAACCATCAGGTCACCGGACTGGAGCGGAGGGACGGACGGCTCGCCGCGTTGCGGGTCACGTCTCCCGACGGAACGTATACGCTCCCCGCGGAGCACGCGGTGCTCGCGGTCGGCCACAGCGCGCGCGACACCTTCGCCATGCTGCGTGATGCGGGCATCCCGATGGAGCCGAAGCCCTTTGCCGTGGGCGTGCGCATCGAGCACCGCCAGAGTGATATGGACGCGCAGCAGTATAAGCAGTACGCGGGCCACCCCTCGCTGCCGCCGACCTCGTATAAGCTCTCGGCCCACACGGCGGCGGGGCGCGGCGTGTTCTCGTTCTGCGTCTGCCCCGGCGGACAGGTCGTCGCCGCGGCAAGCGAAGCGGGCCGCGTGGTCACGAACGGCATGAGCGAGCTGGCGCGCGACGGTGAAAACATCAACGGCGGGCTGCTCGTCTCCGTTACGCCGGAGGACTTCGGCGGTACGGACGTGCTCGCGGGCGTCGCCTTTCAGCGACGGCTGGAGGAGGCCGCCTACGCCCTCGGCGGCGGGGGCTATGCCGCTCCCGCACAGACGGTCGGCGATTTCCTCGCGCACCGTCCGTCGATCGGGCCGGGGAGGGTCACACCGACCTACCGCCCCGCCGTGCGCTGGTGCGACCTGCACGATTGCTTGCCGCCGTTCGTCTGCGCGGCGCTGGAGGAGGCGCTGCCGCTGCTGGAGAAAAAGCTGCACGGCTTTGCCGCGCCCGACGCGGTGCTCACCGCGGTTGAGACGCGCTCCAGCTCCCCCGTGCGCATCGTGCGCGACGATACCTATCAAACCGCTCTGCGCGGGCTCTATCCCTGCGGCGAGGGCGCCGGCTATGCCGGCGGCATTCTCTCCGCCGCGGCGGACGGAATGCGCTGCGCGGAACAAATTATAAAGGAGATCACTCAGCATGGCTAAAAAGATCGGCGTCATCATCGACTTTCTCAACGACAAATACGAGCGTCAGCTCAACGCGGCGGCAGCCAAATATGGCTATGAGATCGAGTATTTCCCCTCGTCCGCCGAAGCGGTCGGCAGGGTGGACGACTGTGAGATCCTCTACGGGCATTGCTCTCGCAAGGTCGTAAAAAGTGCGAAAAGCCTCAAATGGTACTGCACCTGCTGGGCGGGCGTGGATCATTTCTGTGACGACGGGCTTTATCAAAATCCCGACTGCCTGCTCTCCAACTCCTCCGGCGCCTACGGCACGACCATTTCCGAGCACCTTATCATGGTCTGCCTGATGCTGCTGCGCCGCCAGATGGAGTATACCGAGATCATCCGCGCGGGCGGCTGGGAAACGCTCCCCGGCGGTATCCGCTCGCTGCATGGCGCGCGCATCACTGTGCTCGGCACGGGCGACATCGGCACGGAGTTTGCCCGCCGCGCGCAGGCCTTCCATCCTGCGTGCATCACCGGCGTGCGCCGCACGGTCAGATCATCCGACCCGGCGTTCACCTCCATCCATGCCATCGCGGAGTTGGACAGCGTCCTGCCCGAAACGGATCTTCTCGTGATGGCGCTGCCCTCCACGGCGGAGACCGTGGGCATCCTCTCGCGCGAGCGCATCGCGCTGCTGCCCGACAGCGCCTTCGTCGTGAACGTCGGCCGCGGCACCGCCATCGACCAGGAGGCGCTCTGCGACGCGCTCAACGCCGGGCAGCTCGCCGGTGCGGCGCTCGATGTGGTCGTGCCTGAGCCGCTGCCCGCCGACCATCCGCTGCGCCGCGCGAAAAATCTGCTGCTCACGCCGCACGTCGCGGGCAACATGACGCTCGGCTACACCTGCGACAAGAGCGTGCAGATGTTCTGCGACGATCTGGAAAACTATGCCGCGGGCCGTCCGCTTGCGCATCTGGTCGACCGGAAGAGAGGCTATTAAAAATGGGTTTCTCCCTCAAGACGGTCCTGCTGCGGCTGGTGCAGGGCTTTATTATCGGCGCAGGCGGTATTCTGCCGGGCATCTCCGGCGGCGTGCTGTCGGTCATCTTCGGCATCTACCGGCCGGTGATGGAGGTGCTCGCCCACCCGCTCAACGGGCTGCGCCGCCATCTTTCCCTCCTGCTGCCGGTCGGCGCCGGCGCGATCCTCGGCTTCCTGTGCGGCGGCGGACTGATCCTTGTGCTGTTCGACCGCTCGGAAAAGCTCGCGACCTGCCTGTTCATCGGCCTGATCCTCGGCACGCTCCCGAGCCTGTGGGCCGAGGCGGGCGTGCAGGGGCGCGGACGCGGCGCGTACCTTTCCTGCGCGGCCAGCTTTCTTGCCCTCTCCGCCGTTTTGCTCTACGCGCAGTACGGCGCGTTCTACACGATGCGCCCGGGCTTCCTCGGCTTTCTCTTCTGCGGCCTGCTTTGGGGGCTGAGCCTGATCGTACCGGGCATGACGTCCTCCTCCATCCTGATGGCGGTCGGGCTGTTCACGCCGATGGCCGAGGGCTTCGCAAGGCTCGACATGGCGGTGATCCTGCCGTGGCTGCTCGGCATGGCGCTCATCGTGCTGACGCTCGCGCGCGTGGTGAATTGGTGCTTTCGGGCGCACTACCCGCTTTTCTACCACGCCGTGTTCGGCATCGTGCTGGCCTCGACGGTCGTTATCATCCCGCTGCATTACGACGGCGCGCGCGACGCGCTTTTGTGCCTGCTTGCCGCCGCGCTCGGCGCGCTCGCGGCCTACCTCAGCGCGAAGCTACAGCCGAAGGAGGATGCATAAGAACATAAAAAGTCGGCAGGAACCGTATGGCTCCTGCCGACTTCCTTGTTATCCTCTCTTCCTCCTTCGATACAGCCGCGCGAAGCGGCGCAGCAGCTCGTCATAGAGAAAGAGCAGCACCGCGCCGAGCGCAAAGGTCGCCGCGATGAGCCACGGGGCGGTCGCCGCCAGCTCCGCCGTCACCGCGTCGAGCCGGAACACAAAGACGAGCAGCGCGTACATCGCGCCGACGGCGAGGACGTACAGCCCGAGCTTCGTGAGAAAGCGCAGCGCGCGGCTGCCGATCGCGTCGAGACTCGGCTGCAAGAGCGGGTAATAGCCCAGAAAGCAGAAGAGCAGCGCGGATTCCTTGTCCGGCCCAAGCAGCAATCCCAAAATGGCGGCGGCGAAAAAGCAGCACCATTGATAGCTCGCGCGGCACTCCTCGCGCACGGGCAGCAGGCAGGCGGACGCGAGCAGGGGACAGGCGTAGAGCGCCAGCGGCAGCACGCCGCCGAGGAACAGGAACAGCACCGCCAGCGCACCGAGCACGCTCGCGAGCGCCAGCTCCCTCGTCTGTTGTCTCATGGGGACTCCTCCTTACGGAAAAGCGCCGCCTGCGGGCGGCGCTTTCGGTTTATTCGTGGTCGGGCGTTTCCGCGCCGTCACCGGCGGGAGCGTCCTGCGCAGGGGTCTCCTCCGCGGGCGTTTCCGCGTTCTTGCCGTTCTCCGCGTCGGATGCGGCGGACTCGTCCGGTGCTTCGCCGTCCAGCGGCGGCATCTCGATCTTCTCGCTCGTCATGGAAATGTGACGCGCGGGCGCTTCGATGGTGCTCGGCACGGAGGGACGGAAGTCGCTGTCGCTCCTGCGCGTGGAAGCGTAGGCGTCCTCCACCGTCGCGGGGTCGCGGCCCTCGAGGATGGCGACCATCTCGCCGCCGGTGATCGTCTCTTTCTCCAAAAGATAGGCGACGACCTTGTGCATATCGTCAATATTCTCCTCGATGACCTTCACCGCGTCGGCGTAGCACTTCTCCAGAATTTCCTTGACGGCCTTATCCATCACGGCGGCAGTCTCCTGCGCACAGTCGAGACCGTAGCCGCCGTCGAGATACTGGCTGCGCACGGAGCCAAGCGCCATCATGCCGAACTCGTCGCTCATGCCGTACATGGCGACCATGTTGCGCGCGATGTTCGTGGCCTCCTGAATGTCCTGCGAGGCGCCGTTGGTCATCGTGTGCATGATGACCTCCTCGGCGGCACGGCCGCCCATGGAGACGGCGATCTTCGCCATCAGCTCGTCGCGGGTGCGCAGATTCGTCTTGTCCTCCTCGGGCATGAGGAGCGTGTAGCCGAGGCTCCCCTCGGTATGGGGCACAATGGTGATCTTCTGCACGGGCTCGGCGTTCTTCTGCCTGTAGGCGACCATCGCGTGGCCGACCTCGTGGTAGGCGACGAGCTTCTTTTCAAACTCGGTGAGCACGCTGTTCTTCTTCTCGCTGCCCGCGATGACGAACTCGAACGCGGCGAGCATATCCTCCTGCGTGACGAGCTTGCGACCCTTGCGCACGGCGCGCAGAGCCGCCTCATTCACGATGTTGGCAAGGTCCGCGCCGACGCAGCCGGCGGTCGCGAGCGCGACCTTCTTGAGATCGACGTCCTCACCGAGCTTGATGTTGCGGGTGTGGACCTCGAGCGTGGCGATGCGGCCCGCGAGGTTCGGGCGGTCGATGGTAATGCGGCGGTCGAAGCGGCCCGGGCGCAGCAGCGCCTGATCGAGCACCTCGGGGCGGTTGGTGGCCGCGAGGACGATGATGCCCTTGCCGGGGTCGAAGCCGTCCATCTCGGCGAGCAGCTGGTTGAGCGTCTGCTCACGCTCGTCGTTGCCGCCGAAGCGCGTGTCGCGCGTCTTGCCGATGGCGTCGATCTCGTCGATGAAGATGATGCAGGGCGCTACCTTCGAGGCCTCGGCAAAGAGGTCGCGCACGCGGCTCGCGCCGACGCCCACGAACATCTCCACAAAGCCGGAGCCGGAGATGGAGAAGAACGGCACGTTCGCCTCACCCGCGACCGCCTTGGCGAGCAGCGTTTTGCCCGTGCCCGGAGGGCCGACGAGCAGCGCGCCGCGCGGCAGCTTCGCGCCGATGTCGGTATACTTCTGGGGATTGTGCAGGAAGTCGATGATCTCGACGAGGGATTCCTTCGCCTCGTCCTGACCGGCGACGTCGGCAAAGGTGACGCCGGTGGATTTTTCCATGTAGACCTTCGCGTTGGACTTGCCGACGCTGCCGAGGCCGCCGAAGCCGCCGCCCCCGGTCTTTTTGCTGATGAAGCGCATCATCAGGATGAACGCGCCGACCATCAGCGCCGTGGGCAGGACGTAGTTGAGCATGATGATCTCGAGATACGAGGTCTCCGCCTTGTAGGGCTTGCCGAACTCCACGCCGTTTTCATCCAGGAACGACCGCAGCTCGGGGTCGTTGATCTGCGTGGTGAAGAGCTGGAAGTCCCCTGAGTAGGTCTTGCCGTCCGCGTCGGTGTAGGTGAAGCCGTCCACAGGCGTGATGTTGAGCGTGCGGTCCGCGATCTCGATCTCCTTGACCTTGCCGTCGCGGACAAGGTCGAGAAATTCGTCGTAGCGGATCTCACAGGTGCTCTCCGCCAGCTTCTTCGTGTCCATCGCCGAGAGGAGATAGTTGAAGCCAATGGTCAGCACCAGCGCCCAGATGAGCAGCGACAGCACGCCCCTGCGGCGGTCGTTGTTCTTGTTGCTTTTGTTCTTGTCGTTCTGATCCATGTATCTGCGTTCCTTTCCGCCTGCGGCCCTGCGCGGGCACAGGCGACAGCTTGCCAAGTTAATTATATGGTATTTTAGCATACCCCTCCTCGTTTCACAAGCGCCGCGGTATGAATTTTCGGTGAATTTTTGTCCGCTTCCCCCTTTATCTTATCCGCCTGTTGTGTTATAGTGTATTATGTATACGAATTTTGACCGGGAGGATCGGTTTATGTCGAAGGAATACGAAGAAAAGCGCGGGCCGCGCGGCGCGGACGACCACACGGAAAAGCGCTTTCCGCGCGAGCGCAGAGCGGAGGAAAGGGGGGTCCCCGTGCGCGAGCGCGATGCCGGGGCGGACGGTCTCATCGAGGGACGCAACGCCGTGACCGAGGCGCTGCGCGCCGGCACGCCCATTGATAAGATCTTCATCGCCCGCGGCGAGACGGACAAAACGCTCGGGCACATCGCCTCCACCGCCCGCGCGGCGGGCGTGGTGGTGGTCGAGGCCGACCGCCGCAAGCTCGACTACATGAGCGCGACGAAGGCGCACCAGGGCGTCATCGCCCTCGCCGCCGTGCGCGAGTACGCGAGCGTGGAGGACATCCTCTCCGCCGCCCGTGAACGTGGGGAGGCCCCTCTGCTCGTGGTGTGCGACGAGATCAGCGACCCGCACAACCTCGGCGCCATCATCCGCACGGCGGAGTGCGCGGGCGCGCACGGCGTCATCATCCCCAAGCGCCGCAGCGCGGGCTTGACGAGCATCGTCGGCAAGACGAGCGCGGGCGCGGTGAGCTATCTGCCCGTCGCGCGCGTGCCGAACATTCCGGCGCTTTTGAAGGAGCTGCAGCAGCAGGGCGTGTGGATCTTCGGCACCGCCGCCGAGGGGACCACGAGCCTGTACGAGGCCGACCTCAAGGGCCCTGCCGCCATCGTCATCGGCAGCGAGGGCGACGGCATGGGCCGGCTTGTGCGCGAGGGCTGCGACTTCCTCGTCAGCATCCCGATGAAGGGCCGCATCTCCTCGCTCAACGCTTCCGCCGCCGCTGCCATTCTGCTCTACGAGGCCGTGCGTCAGCGCCTTGGCTGACGCGCGCCGCCATTCACGAGGTCTTCCATGGATCACAAAAAGGATCAAGAATTTGAACAAACGCTCGCAGAGTCCGAGCTTTTGCTGCGCGGCGCGGCCCGCAGCGCGTCGGACGACGCGGACCTGACGCTCGAGAGCATTCTGGCGGAGTTCGGCTCCCGGGAGGACGGCGCCGAAGCCGCCGCAGAGCCGGAGGACGTCGGGCTGCCCGAGCCGCGGCCCGCCGTGCGGATCGAAACCGGGGTCGGAACGCGACACGCTCGGAAACGGCACCAGTCCGCCCAGCAGTGCCGGATCGAGCAATTTCTCCGCCATCCGGTCCAGCTGTTCCTCCGTCCCCATTTCGGCCAGAAACGGCCAGAGCGAAGCCGGGGTCAACACCCGGCAGAACTCCCGCTCCGGCGTGTTGCGGCGGTCGTAAAATGCGCCGTCCCGCTCATCCCAGAAACTCCGGGTCAGCGCCTTCTGAAGTTGATACTCCCGCAGAAACCGTTCACGGCAGGAGTCGTCGCCGGCCGCTTCGGCCAGCCGGGCGATCGAGAGTGCGGCCAACCCCTGCTGTGCCGCCAGATCGAACCAGAGCATCTCCTCGTAGGGGACGCCGCCGCCGCGCGGTGTGTTGTCCATGCCGGAGGGGAGTCCTCCCCAGAGGTATCCGTGCGGCAGTTTCTCCGCCCAGACCTTCACCGCGCCCCAGGGGACCACCACCGCCATCGTGGGGCCGTCCGGCTCCGGCAAGAGCACCATCTGCAACCTGGTGGCCCGGTTCTACGATGCGGACAGCGGAAGCGTGTCCGTCGGCGGCCACGACGTGCGGGAGTTTACCTGCGAGAGCCTGCTGCGGAACATCTCCATGGTCTTTCAGAATGTGTATCTCTTCCAGGACAGTGTGGAGAACAATATCAAATTCGGCTGCCCCGATGCCACCCATGAGCAGGTGGTGGCTGCCGCCAAAGCTGCGTGCTGCCATGACTTCATCTCGGCCCTGCCGAACGGCTATGACACCGTGGTTGGAGAGGGCGGCTCCACCCTCTCCGGCGGGGAGAAGCAGCGCATTTCCATCGCCCGGGCCATTTTGAAGGACGCCCCTATCGTCATCCTTGATGAAGCGACCGCCAGCGTAGACCCGGAGAATGAACACCTGATCCAACAGGCTCTGTCCGCTTTGACAAAGGGGAAAACCATCCTCACCATCGCCCACCGGCTGGCTACCATCCAGCACGCGGATCAGATCCTGGTGGTGGAGGACGGCCGTATCGCTCAGCGGGGTACCCATGCGGAACTAATGGCCCAGGGCGGCTTGTACCGGCGGTTTATTGAGATTCGGGAACAGGCCGAGGGCTGGAGATTGGCATGAGGAAGAACAGCAAGCGACAGCATCCCGCACCCCTGCGCGCTTCAGGCGAGGACTATCTGGAGGCCGTGCTGGTGCTCCAAAAGGAAAAGGGCATGGTGCGCTCCGTGGATGTGGCCCGGCACATGGAGGTGTCCAAGCCCAGCGTGTGTCATGCGGTGACGACCTTGAAAAAAGGCGGCTTCCTGACGATGGATGAAGACTTCTCCCTGCACTTGACCGATATAGGCCGGGAGGTAGCCGAGCAGACCTACGAGAAACACTGCTTCTTCACCCGCCAGCTTGTCGCGGCCGGGGTCGATCCCCAGACCGCGGAACGGGAGGCCTGCCGGATGGAGCACACCATCAGCCAGCGGTCCTTTGAATTGTTAAAAGGGGCGGTGGAGCCGGAATGACCGGTAAGCAGTCAGAAGAAAGGGAGGACCCCGCGTGGGGAAATTACTGATTTTATCCGTCACCAATGGCGAGGAACAAATTCTGGATAGGATCAAGGACTTCCTGGCGGAAGAGCCTGGAATCGAGGTCGTGGAGCCGCCCACCACAAAGCATATCCTCACCTTTCCCGGCCTGGAGCTGCACCTGCGCAGGCAGACGGTAAAGTGGC